>OQWE01000464.1_pt1 | contig 13972 bp, 19 predicted proteins | sample 1691591 | NCBI WGS metagenome assembly OQWE01 (sample SAMN03418265, study PRJEB22391) | human gut metagenome | biome: human-gut; feature: organic feature; material: feces | host: Homo sapiens | place: Tanzania | collected 2013-01
ACAACCATACGACATTGAACCCGAGGTCGGCGAAGATCTGCCGCATGTCGTAGTTGAGAATGTCGAGAATGAAATCGCGGTCATCGGCGTTCATTTCGTCCTCTTCCTCCTTGTGCACCTCACCAAGCGCTTGTGTTCCTGTTTCTTTGGCATCGGTTGTGAGTGTATTGCCGAGCACGCGGATTGAAATTTTGGAGTCCCAATATTCGGCAAATGTTTTGTAAAGCTCTGACGAGCCCGACTTGTTGGCCGCCTCGATGAGCGTAAGTTCGGAATCCTTTGGGTGTATGTAGACCGCATTGGCCCCCTGCGAGCGCGCTTCTGCGACCAGTCGGCGACGTGCCTGCTCGTCGCCAGCATCATAGGTGTACTCACGGATAGGCATACCGAAAATATTGCAGAAGCGTGCCCAATCAGCCATGTCGCCACGCTTGTAAAGGACGGCAGGTAGGAGTTCGGCAAAAATTCCGAGCTCACGCTCCTTTCCGACAAAGAGCATATTGGGAAACTGCTCAACCGGTATACCATCTATCTCCCCCTGGTACTTGAGAATGCGCCGGTGTATAGGGTCATAGTGTTTACGGTTGATGAGATCATAGCGTATGAAGCCATCATCATCGCGCCAGAACTGCATGATGGAGAAGCCGTAAAACTCAGAAAGGACACAATCCTTTCGGAACTGCTTGAACCATGGCGAGCGAATCTGACTGTTGATTTCCTCGTCGGGTTCGCCGTTGCGCTGGAACTCGATGGGAATCTTGGTAACCCCCCTCAACCGCTTTGCGAGCACCCCCGATAGATGGAGGTCGAGCATAGCGGACTCATACATGTCGTAGAGTCGGACTCGGTTGGAATAGTCGATGCCCTGCGCTGCCTTGACAGACGCCATGTATGCCTTCATGTCGAAGAAGAATACCTCAGGCATCTGCAGCACTATGTCGGGCTGTCGCTGCCCGGGTGATGTGAGCATACCACCCTGTGTGATGCGTTTTTGTGAGGTACGCATAGACCTATTTGTTTTTAAGTTCTTGTTAGCCATATTGATGATGATTTATGATCAGAGAAAGACAGGCCGTACCTCGTCGGCTGCAATCTGCCACCGCGAATTATCGGCCAGCGTGTCGTCGGGTAGCAGCGGTGCCCCATCAATAGTGATGTCGCCAGCCATTACGCCTTTGAGCCACTCAATGGCGCGGTCGTAGCGGTCCTGCCGTATCTTCGCAATCTTGTAGGGGTTGTGCTGACAAAAGATGTGAAACACAGCGATGTCTACGGCGAACATGAGAATGAGAGCGTGGCGTTCTGCCCCACGCGCGGAGAATATAGCGTCGCAGTCGTATGCCTTGTTGAGATAAGACCGCATTTCGGCTACGGCGCGGTCCTCGCACACCTCTATGATTTGCGGGTCGTAAGCCGGTGTGTCCTTGCGCAACAATGCATCGAGGATGTCGCGGTGAATAGAGGCGTCGTAATCGGATAATGAAATAAAGTTGTCCATATAAAAACATGATATTTTGAGTTTTGAAATTGTTATTACATACGATACGGGTTGTCCTCGTTGAGCTCGGCATAAGAGACGGTGTATGTAGGCTCCATCTCAGCCGTCTTGATGTCGTTGATGGTGACCGCTCCCTCGACGGCATCGGGTCCGTCGGCAGGATAAGGCAGCGTGAGCTCGAAGAGCTTGAACTGGTTTATGAGTTCCTGCATCATGGGGTTGTCCCGTTCCTGCTCGTTGAAGACCCAACGACACTCTCGGTCGATGGGTTCGAGATTAGCCTCGATGCGCGTAGCCTTGTCTGTCTTTTTGCGGTCGTCGCCCTTGATGTAAAGCTCCCGGCGTCGGTCGCGGCACTGCTCCCGTAGCAGCGGTCGGAAGACCTGGTTGAAAAACGGGTCCTGTAGCTTGTTGTTCTCCATATACCAATAGACATTGGCTTTATGTGCGACATAATCGTCCATGGCAAAATACCAAGATATGAAGTTGGCATTGGTCTCGCGGGCGAGGAAAGCCTTAATGACATAGTAGACCCCCTTGAGCTTGCCGACAAGAACGAGCGCTTTTGTTGACGAGGCCTTTTTGCGAGAATCAGAGTAAGCAGGGTCGCCATATCCAATCAGGAAGCGAAATTTGGAGAGCGGCGGCACTTTACCGTAAGGCAGGTTCTTGAAGATTTTTCCTTCTGCCACGGGGTTGTTGAAATATTCGCCTTGCTGCGCCTTTACTGAGATTTTGGAAAGGATGCGGTCTATTTGCTCCTCCTTGTTCTTCTGCGGCCATGTGGAGCGTCCTGCGTCATCGCGTATGTTGACAATGTCCCATGAGTTAGCGAGATGTCCTGCGCGTGTGATGCAGCAGTCCTTTGCGATGATGTTGCCACACCAAAGAACCAACGTTGGTTCAGAGATGGAGCGTGTAGGATAAAGCGCGTGCTCCGCCCAGTCCCATTTCTTGTCGAGTGTGACAGGGTTGCGGCAGTCTTCATCGGTGTCGTAGTCATCAAAATAGAGGATGTCGGGACGTATAGCCTCGTTACGCATACCACGTGGAGCAGAACCTGCTCCGAGTGCAATGAACTTGGCTCCACAGCGGCACGAAAACTCAGAATCAGTCCACTGCCCGATGGTGGTCTGCTCGCCGTAGAACTGGCGTATGCGCGGATTAGACTCGAAATTGATTTTGAACGGAAGGAGCAGACGCTTAGCCGAGTCGATGGTGGCCGATGCCAGAGCGACAAAGCGCTTGCGCCGTGTGAGCGTAAGGAACATGAGAATGAACATGGCGACGGTGGACTTTGCCAGCTCGCGCGACCATGAGAGAACCTCGTACCACTCGTCGTTGGCAATGACGCGCCGTATGGCCCGAATATGGAACGGTGCGAATTCGTATTTTGCGTAAGCCGGGAAAAAGAACTTTATCCATTCTATGGGGTCGCGTTCAAGCTGAGCACGTTGGCGCTCTATGTCCTGACGCGTGAGGCTGTTGTCGACCTCAACACCGCGCAGTAGGCTTTTGTGAAACTCCTCCCAAACGGCAAGAGACTGTCTGTCTTTAGCTGTAGCCATTACTTACGGGCCCTCCCTGCCTGATCCTTGATGAACGCATCGAAATAGTCGTTGAACGTGCGTGCCGCTTCGGCATCGACGGGGCGCAGCCATGAGAGGAAGCGCATGGCAACAGAGACGCAATCGGATACGCCGATGTCCTGTTCCAGCTTTTTGACGGCTCCAGCAGTTTTGACGATGGCATCGGCCTCCTCGGTTGTTGGGAAGCGTTCGCCAGGCTGTCGTGCTTCGATCCGCTTGTTGATTTCGGCGAGTTGGCGCTTATATTGCGCGATGAGCTGTTCCGTTGTGATGGTGCGTGAAGCCTTCAGCTCCTCCCATGCTCCATCGCGGACCCACCGCGAAACAGTCTGACGTGTGGTTCCCACCTTAGCAGCAATCTCCTCCTGGGTGTATGCCCCATCGAGGAAGAGGGACTGGGCTATGCCTTTTTTGTCGATATTGTTTTTTGTCATAAGATGAAATAAAAAATGCTTGTTAACAGGATGCAAAGTTCTATGTTTTCGGGTAGAAGTTCAAACCGATGTTTTATGATGACGCCAGGAAAAGTGACGATAACATCAGGAAACGGCACGATAAAAACATGGTTTGCAAGCGGACGGATTTTTATAGAATTTTGCAAGCGGAAATTTAAAAACAGAACGCGAAATGAAGTTTTTCAACACAATACCCGGTGACGGCGAAGTGGCCATACTGCTGTACGGCGACGTGGGCGACGGCCAGAAGGTGGACAGTGGCCGCGTGGTGAGCGAGCTGATGGCTCTGCAAGCGCAATACGACAAGATAGACGTAAGGATAAACTCGAACGGCGGCGACGTGTTCAGCGGCATAGCGATATACAATGCGCTGCGCACCTCGAAGGCGGACATAACGATATATGTGGACGGTGTGGCAGCGAGCATAGCAGGCATAATCGCTCTATGCGGCAAGCCCCTCTATATGTCGCCGTATGCGAAACTGATGCTGCACGCCGTAAGCGGCGGTACATGGGGCAACGCCTCAGCCCTGCGCCAGACAGCAAGCATGATGGAGACGCTACAGGGCGACCTGGCACGCATGATAGCCCACCGTTGCGGTATGGAGGCAAAGGATGTGACCGCCCGCTACTTTGACGAGAAGGACCACTGGATAAGCGCAGATGAAGCGGTGAGTATGAAACTGGCAGACGGACTGTACGACATGGGCGAGAAGCCCGAAACGGAGCCGAAGACTGCCGGTGAGGTATATCAGTATTTCAACAACCGGCTGCAGACGCAGCCACAAAACCAGAATAAAGACATGGCACTATTAGAAGAACTGAAGAAAATGCCCACGTTCAAAGATGTGAACAGCGAGGCAGAGCTGCTGATGAAAGCCCAGCAGCTGGAGAACCAAGCGACCAAGGCAGAAGCCCTGGAGAAAGCCAACAAGGCGTACAAGGAGAAAGCCGAGGCAGCCGAAGCAGCCGAGGTGGAGGCTATCGTAAACAAGGCTGTGAGCGACGGCAAAATCGGCAAGGAGCAGGTGGCGACCTTCAAGGCTCTGATGAAGAGCGACCGTGCAAACACCGAGTCGCTACTGAAGGGCATGAAAGCCCAGAAGCCCCAGATGCGTGCAGCAGCTTATATCGACGAGCACCCCACCGGCAGCAGCTTTGCCGACAAGAGCTGGGACGAGCTGGACAGATGCGGTCTGCTTGCTGTGCTGAAGAACTCAGACCCGGGATTGTTTGCAGCGAAGTATAAGGAACGCTTCGGTGTGGACTATAACAACTAACGGAATAATAACGAAAGAAAAAGGAGAAAAAAGAAATGGCATTGAACAAACAAATCTGGCTGAACACTATTGTCGAGAACTTCTACCCCGACAACTCGTTTGCCTCGAAGAGTATCGACGACTCTACCTTTGTGAGCTACAAGACGGTACACATTCCGAATGCGGGCACCCCGTCGGGTGTGGAAATAAACCGCACAAAGAAGCCCGCGAGCGTGAGCCAGCGCACAGACAACGAGCTGACCTACGACATGGACGAGCTGACCACGAACCCCATCTACATTCCGAACATCGACACTGTGGAGCTGAGCTACGACAAGCGTAACAGTGTGCTGAGCAACGACCGCCAGCAGCTGCAGAAGGTGGCGGCTCAGAACCTGCTGTATCGCTGGGCGAAGGGTGCGAACACACTTAGCACCAGCGGTGCGGCGCGCGAGGCGCATACTTCGGAAACCGCGACCGGCAACCGCAAGAAGTTTACGAAAGCGGTAGTGATGGCGGCGATGGTTAAGATGAACGTGGACGACGTGCCGTCAGAGAACCGCTATATGCTGCTTGACGCAGTGCAGTATGCAGATCTTTTGGACGACCTGACAGACAAGGAACTCTCGGCATTCCAGGCATTGGCAAATGTGAGCAAGGGCGTGATGGGACAGCTCTATGGCTTCAGCATCATGCAGCGTTCGAAGGTTCTGCGAGTGAAGGCAGACGGTTCGACCATTATCAAATGGGAAGATGAGGGCGAGGCGACAGAACTTGCCGCAGGCCTTGCCTGGCAGCTGCAGTGCGTAAGCCGCGCTCTCGGCGAGGTGAAGATGTACTCGAATGAGAACGATCCGCAATACTACGGTGACATCTACTCGTTCCTGGTGCGTGTTGGTGGCAGTCCGCGCCGCTATGACAAGAAGGGTGTGTACCTTATCACTGAGGGTGCTGTAGCGTAGAGAAGGAAAGGAGAATAGCTTATGCAACTACCGAGAGTGAAGATACAATTTCTGACGGGGCAGCTGGGCACCGTGGGCGACAGTCCGGACGGGCTGTTCGCCTTGGTGTGCGGCGCTGCAGCCGTTGGGAGCACGTTCGCGCTGAACACGGCGTATGAGGTGACGAGCATGGACAGTGTGCAGGCCCTGGGCTTGACAGAGGAAAACAATGAGGTGCTGTGGAAACATCTGTCGGAGTTTTATGATGAGGCAGGTGCCGGCGTGAAGCTCGTGGTTATGGGCGTGAGCCCGACGACAACGATGACGGCGCTTCTGGACTATACGAAGACATCAGCAGGAAGCGTGCGCTGGCTCGTGGAGAAGGAGAACGGTGCGCTGCGAGGCGTGGGCGTGGCGAACGTGAACACGCTGTCGAGCGAGACAAGCCAGGAAGGCATAGACAAGGACGTGCTGACAGCTGCTGCAAAAGCGCAGCAATTGGGCGAATGGGCCACGACAGAGCTGTATGCACCGATGGTGACTCTGCTGGAAGGCAGAAACTACACAGAAGCGACGGAGCTGCACGACCTTACAAAGGAAACGTGGGACAGAGTGGGCATCGTGGTGAGCGACACGAAAGCCGGAACGGACGGGGCGTGCATGGGCACGCTGCTTGGACGTGCGGCGAGCGTGAGCGTGCAGCGCAACATTGGCAGGGTGAAGGACGGGAGTCTGAAACCTCTGGAGATGTATGTGGGCGAGAAGAAGACGGAAGAGGCCAGTGAGAGCGTGAGGAAGCTGTACGAGAAGGGCTACATCGTGGCGCGGAAGTATGTGGGCAGGAGCGGCTACTACTGGGCTGACGACAACCTGGCGTGCGACCCTACGGGGGACTATGCGAAGCTGGCGCTGCGAAGAGTGATAGACAAGGCGTACCGCACGGCGTATGACACGCTTCTGGACATGCTTCTGGACGAACTGGAGGTGAACGAAGACGGTACGCTTGACACTGGCGTGGTGAAGAGCTGGCAGCAGACGGTGGAGACAGCGATAAACCGCAAGATGACGGCCAACGGCGAGCTGAGCAGCGGAAGCGACGGCGAGGGCTGCGTATGCAAGATAGACGAGACGCAGAACGTGCTGGCGACGAGCATGGTGAAGGTGACGCTGAAGGTGCGCCCTTACGGCTATGCGCGTTATGTGGACGTGAACCTGGGATTCCAAGTGACAACAAACGGCTAAAGAAGAAAGGAGGATAAGAATGTTCAATTCAAGAGAGTACGAGTGGAGCGACGTGAACGTGGTGGCTGCGGGCAGACCGGTGACTGGCATAAGGGGCGTGAAATACTCGTCGAAACAGGAGAAGGAAGTGCTGCACGCGAAGGGCAACAAGCCCCACAGCATACAGAGGGGCAACAAGACGTATGACGGCGAGCTGACGGTGACGCAAAGCGAATACGAGGCGCTGCGTGCTGCCGGTGGCGGCGACATACTGGACATCAGCATAGACATCGTTGTGGCTTACGGTAACCCGAGCAAGGGTGACGTGATAACGACGGACCTGCTGATGGGTGTGGAGTTCACAGAGGACAACACGGAATGGAAGCAGGGCGACAAATTTCAGGAGAAGTCGCTTCCGTTTATCTTCCTGGACAAGAAGAGCGTGTAGGGAGATAAAGAGAGCGTTTGAACAGAGATTGAGAACCATTAAAAAAGAGAAAAAATGATTTTTACGAAAGAACAAATTGAGGAATTAAAGCATAAACACGCTAACGAAAAGCTTTTCTGCGTAGTGTCAGGACTGGAAGACGGTCAGACAGTGACCAAGAGCTGCATTGTTAGAAAGCCGAACCGCCAGGACCTTAGCTTTATCAGCGTTATAAGAGACCCTATAAAGCGCAAGGAAGCGCTGCTTAACCAGATTTGGGTGGCGGGTGACGAGGATTTCAAGACCGATGACGAACTGTTTTTGGGTTTGTCAGCCAAGCTGTCGGAACTAATCAGCGTGAAAGAGGTAGAGATAAAAAACTTGTAGAGGATGCCGGGCTGGAATACGAGAACGGCACGAGCATCCTCATGTATGACACTTTTCTGCGCTATCATCTGAGCGTAGACCCGAAGACTTTCAGCGATGAAGAATGGATATACACTCTATGCTGCCTAAGAGAAATATTAAAGCATGAAAGGAACAGCCGAACGAAGCATTGAGCGCCTGAGCCTTCATTACTGGCGCAAAGGCAAACGTGTGACGCATACAGGCAACCGCGGTTTGGCCGTAATGGCATGGAGCCTACTGCACAAGCGCAACGCACGGCGCAGAGACCTGCGCGAGCTGTATATGAAAATAGGCGGCAGCAAAGACTTGAAGGAGATAGACCGCCGCAGTCTTGGTGAATATGTGAGCAAAGCTATGAGAAGTCTCTGCATGGCAGATCGACAGCTTTTGGCCCCCCGTTATGTGAAACTGGGTTATGCACTGTGGAGCAGAGGCTACGGAATCAGCAGCTATTCGAAGTTTCTTCGCAGCGTTAATCACTTTGCTTACTGCCTACGTCTTTCCACTCTGGGACTTAAAGAAATAAACGACATGATAAGACGAATAAGAAACGAACCATTGAAGCATGATGAAAGAAGACAAATTGAACGCTATACTTTCGGACGATATTACGGACGATGAGATATTGGAACTATTGAGTTTCATTCCGGGCTTTGACCCTATAGAGCTGCACCCTTTGGGAGATGTGGATTTTGTGGGCTTAGAACTTGCTGACGTAATGTCTGCTGACGAGATGGACGTTTTAAGACGTTTGAAAGACGGAGAAAGCGGTGATTACATATACAGCGAGCTAAGCAAGAGCTTTGAAGACCTGAAAGAAGTGAAGCAGCTTATGTCGAACGCTGAAACCCGCAGCCGCGACGAAACATGGACGAAACTGGACAGCGTGCTGCAACGCTATTCAAGCACCATGCTGAGATACGGCAAGGACGTTTATCATTATGGCAGCAATCTTGCTTTGCAAGCTGTTCATCCAACAGCTTACTATCACAAGGCATGGAAGCTGGAAGATCTTGCCGATGATCACTGGGACGAGATATTGCGCAGCCTTGACGACCTGCAACTGGGCATTTATGACGCAAGCGTGGGCAACATGCAGGGCGAGCTGGACAGCAGCGAGAGAGCAGGCATAACTCTGGAGCGAATACTTCGTGGGAACACTGTAGAACCTCTGAAACGTACCTTCAGCGATCCTGATGAGAAATGGCAACGTGAAAGAATAGATACAGACTCTCCATCCCTTGTTCCATCGCCATTTGCGGAGACAGGAAGCACAAGCACTCTGAAACAGATGTTCCCATTTTTTCACTACTGGAGCGAGAAGGCCGATGAGTTTGTGAACAGCGAGAAAAGCGTGAGCATAACCATGACCGTGGCAAAGTTTTTTGAGGACTTGAACGTAACGATGCACGACAAGGAGGACACGGACGAGCTGGAAGAAACGATAGTGAAGGTGCTGAACCGCGCCTTGAGCATAGCGCAAAGCGCGGCAGACTGAGGAAAAGGCTACCAAAGCTTGCCTATATCTTCGGGCAGTGTGAGATTATCGCCCTTGTTAGAGACGACGCGCCAATGGCCAGGACGCTCAATCATGTGCCAGACGAGATAGACGCGATGTATGAGACGGTCGCCAAAGACAAAGATGTCGTTCTCGTTCATGTACTTGTGCTTGGCTTCGAAGAGCCAAGGGCATCGGGGGGGGGTAAACAGAGCTTTTATTTCCTTTTCGTTCATAAGAATAAATTTTAAGTTGTGTAATGTTTATTGACTGATTGCAAAAATAAGAAAAAAACTTGAGCAATGAGCAAGAATGAGTTTATAATAAACGAAGGACTGAAGATTTCGGGTTTTGACAAAATGCCTCCTTACTGGCTGATAGAGAACACGGCAACCGGCGAACGCTGGCCTTTGACTATAGGCGGTACCTTGAAAGGCGCCGGCGAGAGCGTGAAACGCTTGGTCGGCGACATTCTGCAAAGCAATCCGCTGGGCATCAGCATGACTTTCCCTTTACGTCTGAAAACAGAAGAGGAAGGTTCTGAGGAATGGCTTGTACCTTTTGAACCGACCTTGACGGTGAGAAGCGAGAACTTGATAAAACACCGCTATGTGAACAAGGGCAGAGTGAAAGGCTCGATAAAAGAGCGATGGATGCAAAACAACTATGAAGTGACGATTGAAGGCACTTTAAGCAGTACGGACGGTGAATATCCCGAAAGCGACGTGAGCAAGCTTGTGAAGCTCTGTGAGGCGGCAAAACTGACGGTTCTGCACCCATTGCTTGAGCTTTTAGGTATAAGCCACATCGTGGTGGAACGCTGGACTCTGCCCCACACTGAAGGTACGGCACATCAGAGATACAGAATTGATGCTTGCAGCGACGACATATACAAGCTGCTGCTGAGCCGCGAGGACTTGAACGAATAAAACCGATGACAACATATGTACACGATGATTTTTGACATTACGATTGGCAACTTCAAGCTTGGCATGGTGGAGCGAGTGACTGTACACAAGAGCGTGGAACTGCTTGCCGACACCGCGACCATAACGCTGCCTGGAGCAGAATATAATGCGGCACTGCAGATTGAGGATAAACTGAAACGTGGCGACAAGGTGTGCATAAGGTTCGGATATGAGGAAACCGGACTTGAAACGGAGTTTGAAGGCTGGCTGCAGCGTATTACGACTGACGGCGGCTCCATAACTCTGACTTGTGAAGACGACTTATACCTATACAGAAAACGTATGGAGAACCAAGTGCTTCAAAAATGCACCCTGAAGGAATTGCTTGAAACTGTGGTGCGAAATGCCGGTCAAGAACACAAGGTGAGCTGCACTTACGACTGGACATACAGCAAGTTCGTGATAAACAACGCCACGGGCTATGATGTGCTGAAGAAGGTGAAGGAGGAAAGCGGAGCGGACATATACATAAAAGACGGCACGCTGCATGTGCACAGCGCAGGAGAACGCATAGGTGAAGAACGACTGTATGACTTCGGGCTGAACGTGGAGAAGACAGACCTGAGCTACAGGAAACTGTCGGACAACCGCTTGCAGGTGACGGTGAAGGCGAACATGCCGACGGGCTATGTGAAAGAGATAGACTGCGGAAGCGCAGGCGGTGACAAGATAGAAATCAAGTGTCCTACGAGTGACGAGGCATCGATGAAGGCTCGCGGTGAGCTGGAGGTGAGACGGCGGAGCTTTGACGGTTATGAGGGCAGCATAACGGGATGGCTGGTGCCGATGTGCAAGCCGGGTGACAGCGCTGTGCTTCGTGACCGGGACTATGAGTATAAGGACGGGACGTACTTTGTGGCGGCAGTGACAACGGAGTTCGGCAGGGATGGCGGCAAGAGGAAGGTGACGTTAGGTTTTAAGTTGAGCTAATAAAAGGGAGAAAGGAGAAAACGGAATGGACGAATACAGAAGGCTGCAAGAACTGCTGAGGGACGCTGGCGGCGGAAGGGAGACGACGCTGTACCAAGGCGTGGTGAAGAGCGTGGAGGGTCAGACCTGCACGGTGACGGTGGGAAAGGTGGACGTGCCAGGGGTGCGGCTGAAGGCCTCGGAAACGGAAGACAAGGGGCGGATGCTGGTGACACCAAAGGTGGGGACGGCGGTGACGATGGGGAGCCTGAGCGGCGACATGGCAGAGCTGGTGGTGGTGCAGGTGGACCATGTGGAGAGGATAGAGGTGAACGGCGGACTGTTGGGCGGACTGGTGAACATAGAGGAGCTGACGGCGAAGATAAACGAGCTGGTGGACGCATTCAACAGCCACACGCACCAGGTGACGGTGGTGCATCCCGGTGGCACGTTTACCACTGTAAAGCCGATGAAGGCGGCGAACCGCTTTGCCCAGGGGGACTACGAGGACGAAACTATAAAGCACTGAGGAGAGGATGAAAGGAATAGAACTGCGATATGACGGCAACGGCAACGTGCTTGAACCTGCTGTGAGGAACGGCAGTATGGCCGTAGGGGACACGCTGCGGCAGAACCAGGCTTTGCTGCTGACGCTGCACAAGGGGGAGCTGAAGGAACGGCCCTCGGCAGGCGTGGGGCTGAGCGACATGCTGCTGGACAATGACCCTATATACTGGCGCACGGAGATAAAGGAGCAGCTGGAGATGGACGGTCAGACTGTGGCGAAGGTGAGGATCACGGAGAAGGGTGTGGAGATAGAGGCGAGTTATTAACATAAAAAAAAGAAAGGAAACTGAATGATGATACTGGAACATTTTATGAACAAGCTGTCGGTGGTGCTGTCGACGGCATGGGGCTGGGCGGTGTGTGTGGGACTGATTGTGGCAAACTTCCTGGCGGGGTATGAGACGATGGTGGGCTTCACGGTGGCTGCAGTGGTGATGGATGCAGCATGGGGCATTGCATCGAGCGTGAAGCAGGGCCGATTTACGAAGAGTGAGCTGATGAGGGACTCGCTGTCGAAGTTGGCGGTGTACGGCTCGGTGATACTGCTGTTCATACTGATAGACAAACTGCTGGGCGTGGGGAACGGGCTGTCGACGAGCGTCATCTGCATCTGCATCATACTGGTGGAGCTATGGAGCACGGCGGCGAGCATGCTGATATGTTTCCCGAACATGCCCTTCCTGCAACTGCTGAAGAAGGCTCTTGTGGGCGAGATAGCGAGCAAACTGAATGTGAAACCCGAGGACGTGGAAGCGGCTCTCGACAAAATGAAGAAGAAATGAGAGATATACGATACATAGCCGTGCATTGCACGGCGAGCAGCCAAATGACAACGATAAGGGGTTTGGAGATGGAGTTCAAGCGCAAGGGATGGAAGAACCCGGGCTACCACTATGTTGTGAGCGCAGACGGTGTGGTGCACCAGATGCTGGACGAGGAGAGGGTGAGCAACGGAGTGAAGGGCTGGAACTCGAAGCTGATAAACGTGGCGTACATAGGGGGCATAGACACTATGGGCAAGGCGACAGACAACCGCACGGAGGCGCAGAAGAAAAGTCTGAGGGCGTTGCTGAAACTGCTCAGAAGCAGATATCCGAAGGCGACGATACAGGGACACAGGGACTTTTCGCCCGATCTGAACGGAGACGGAAAGATAACCAGAAACGAGTGGATAAAGGCGTGTCCGTGTTTTGATGCGAAAGAGGAATACAAGGACATATAAAAACTGTATGACGATGAAAAATTTTTTATGGCTATTGATGGTTATGCTCATGGTGAGCTGTGCCACTACAAGAAAAACGAGCGAGAGCCGTGAGACCAGAGTGGTAAGGGACTCGGTGGCGATAAGGGACTCCATCGTGAGGAGAGACTCTGTGGTGATACGCTACGAGACGAGGGTGAAGGACTCGACGGTGGTGAAGGACTCGACGGTGCTGACGGTGGACCAGGCGGGCAACGTGGTGAAGAGTGAGCATTGGCGCAACACGGAACGTAACCGAGAGCAGAACCATGATACGGCAAGGGAGAGCCAGCATGAGGATGTGCAGCAAGGCGCTGCCGTGCAGACAAACCATGACACGCTGAACCACTGGGCTGAGAAAAGCGAAAAGAGGGGAACTGGTGTGCCATGGTATGTGTGGATGACGGGAGGCGTGCTCGTGGGCGGCGTGTGGAGCATAGTGTGGTTTTGCACATTGGGCTGGAAAAAGGTGTAGGGCTATGGAAGTGACGGTGAAAGACGGGCAGACGCTGGCGGACATAGCGGTGCAGGAGCACGGAACATGGGAGGCTGCTCTGGACATGGCCATGGAGAACGGCGTGAGCCTTACGGACACGCTGGAGGCCGGCAGGATGTTGCGGCTGCCGGAGGGGGTGAAGGAGAACCGCGTGATGAAAAGCTACTGCAAGGCACACGAGGTGAGCCCGGCGACGGCAAGGGACGAGAGCAGCGTAAGGCTACGGATTTTCGGTGAAGAGTTTACGAAGGAATACATGTAACTACAAGAAACAAAGAACATGGCAAGGACAACGGCAGAGATAAAGAAGACGATGACGGACGCCTTTATGCATCCGTGCCTCCACGTCCGCTGCCCACTTTTCAGTCAGCACCTCCACCACATGGCAGCAGGCAGCCACCACCCACAGAAGCACATTCTCCACGCTCACGTCCGAGAACGTCCCGCCCCACGTCGCGCCTGCCTTCAGCCCATAGCGCTCCCTTATCGTCTCATGG
>OQWE01000466.1_pt1 | contig 13965 bp, 4 predicted proteins | sample 1691591 | NCBI WGS metagenome assembly OQWE01 (sample SAMN03418265, study PRJEB22391) | human gut metagenome | biome: human-gut; feature: organic feature; material: feces | host: Homo sapiens | place: Tanzania | collected 2013-01
AACCAACTTTACAATTAAGACTGAAAGTAGTCAACTAAAAGCGTTAAACTACAGCGAAAATATCATTACCGCGTAGCGAAAACAACATTACCGCATTGCGGTAACAGAAGTACCACGCTGCGGTAATGTGCTTGGGGCTGAAGAAATATCCCCTTTTCCTTTTTACTAAATACGCGTCACTCGGGCAGTGCCGTTACAATCACTACGCGATTAAGATCGTTATCTTCGTACGGCTGCGCATTGCTGCCGATGCCTTGCGCCTCGATGCGCGACGGAGCGATGCCGTAACGCTCGATGAGGATATTGCGCACGCTGTCGGTGCGGCGTATGGAAAGCATCAGGTTGGTGCGCTCCTTGCCGGTTGCCTTGTCGGCATAGCCGTCGAGACGGATGCGGGCAGAAGGGTTCTGCTTGAGATATTCGACGATGTTCTCAAACACTATGTCCTGCTTCTTCTCGGGCTTGGCGGAAGCGCAAGCGAAGCTGACCGAGGCGAGACGGAACGCTTCCTGTTTCTTCGCAACCGACTTCTCCACTATGCGGTCCTTAAAGACGGGACGCTCCACTATCCGCTCCTTCACGTACACCGTGTCGACCACGGCTTCACGACGGAGCTTATGGCAGCGCTGCTTCTTGGCGCAAGACTTTGAGGCGTTGAAGCGATAGGTGAGTCCGAGCGTTGCACCGAGCGTCGGCTCGTACTTGCGACCCGTGATGCGACCGTCGAAATGGTCGGGCATGAGAGCCGAAGCTATCTCAAGGTTTACATCCAAGCACTTCAGCACGCTGTACTTGGCAGCTATGGAGAAGTTGGCTGTGAGCGAGTTGGCGTCTGCCGTGCCGCGATAGGCGAAGGTGCGGGCGTAGCCCAATCCTACAGCCGGAAGCACGTCAAACTTGCCTTGATTGCGGAAGAGCAGACGCGAGAGGCTCACCATGAAGTCGGCATGAGCGTTGACGTAACGCAGATAATGGCGATAGGTGCCGTCGGGGTTCACCGTCACATTGTCGATAACAGGGTCGTGAGGACCGTATATAGATCCGTCTGTCTGCGGGTCGCGCAGATAGAGTCCTTCGGATGTGGACATGCCGTTGAGCGCATAGCCGCCGATCTGCAGGCGCAGGGCGTAAGCCGGAGTGATCCACTTGCCGACGCCGATGTGGTATGAAGGAGTGAGACGCTTGCCGAAGTGCAGCTTGCCGGCATCGCTCGAGAAGATAGTCTGCACGCCTCCGCCCGCCTCAACGAACCATCCGTTCTGTGCAGATGCCGGGAGCAGCGACATGCACCCCAGCACCATGCTTATTATAGTTTTCTTATTCATATATACAGATAGGTTTTAAGCTTATTCAACAATGACAAAAGCAGGAATGCGAGGCTCTACAGAAGTGCCATAGCTTTCGCCGTTGGCAAAGGTGAATGCTGAGGCTGCCTGATACAGATAGGCATTACGGGTGGAATAATACTTCAGCGTGACGTTTTCTTCTGTTCCCATGCTGCCGTTTATCTCCATACGGAAGACATATTCACCGTTTTCTGTCTGCTCTGCCTTTGCCGTGCCGCGACACTCTGTACCTACAAATGCTGCCATCATGTCTTCGGCTGTTGCCTGACGGGCAATGTTCTGTGGCAATGCTACGCAAGCCGTCATCTTAAGCGGATGCTTACCGTTCACTACGAGCGGTAGGGTGAGTGGACTTTCGAGTGAAGCCTCCACCTTGCCGTCGGCAAACGTAATGCATGCAGGTGCGGTGAACACATAGCTGTTGCGATGGCTGTAATAGCGAATGTCTACAGTACAGAGGGCGAGGAGGTGACGTTCCGCTATTACAGCGCGGAGAAGAAGCAGGTGTACGTTTCCGAACAGGCATACGTCATCGGCAAGCGAGGTTCGGTTATCGGTTCTGAAGACCAGCCACAAGCCCTCACCTTTGTACCGCAAGGCAGCATGACAGCATACCTTACTCTCGATGCAGTAACAGCCGGCTATGCCGACAAGAGCGGCGACAAACTGGCGGCTTTCGTCGGAAATGCATGCCTTGGTGGCAATGGGGTAGGGGCCAGACTGCTCGAAGTCGGGTAGTTCTGGGTTCTCGGCAGTACCGTAGATCTTGTCAACTTCATACTTGACGTCGGCTGCTACTGATACGTACACGCGCTTGGAGGCTGCGCTATAATAGCGGAACTCCACATTGCCGTTCTCGCTCGACGGCGCCTTCACGTGGATGAAGAAGAGGCGCACGCCGTCGTTCATCACCGTCTTAGCCACGCCGCGACACTCGCCGCCAATGAAGGCAGCCATCTTGTCGCCGTCGGCGGCAAGCGTTTCGAGCACCGGTGAGAGACGCACTACGGCAGTCATGCTCATCGGATAGACACTCTTGTCGGGGTCGCTCCACAACGGCGCCTGATCGTTGCCGCTGAAGTTGGCTCGCCACATCGGGGCGGAAGCAGGAGTGGCAGACGCCACCTGCCATGTTGGAGCCTCGCTTACGAAGTCCTCCTCAACCACGCTCCACTGGGGAGCGGGTTGTTGCGGATAAGTCTTGTCGCCCTCTTCGGTGCATTGTGCGAAGAGGAAGCCCAATGCGGCGAGAAACGAATACTTTATATATTTCATATAGTCTTTCTTTTTAAAATATTACTTCTTGATAGCCTTCATCGAGTAAACGTTGCCGTCTACGGCGATGCTGACGATATACACACCAGCCGGAACCGAGTTGCCGGCGTTCCATGTGATGTCTACATTGCCGCCTGTGTTGCAGTCGTTCCATGCCACGATACGCTTGCCGCTCATGTCGCTGACGTATACATCTGTATAGGCGTCGCGATCGACAGTGGCACGTATCTTCAGCTGCGAGTAGAACGGCGACGGATAGATGTAGAGTCCGCCCTCGGTGCCGAGGAAGCTGATGCGCATCGGCTCGCTGAGGGTGCCCACATTGCTGTTGGCAGCATAGCTTACGGCGCTCGGTGCCTTGGCTACGACGTCGCCGTCGCGCTCTACAGTCACGTCAACAGCCTCGGGCTTGTCGCCACCGATGGTGAGCATGAAGACGGTTCTGCCGTCGGGCAGAGCTATAGCCTCGGCATAGCCGCGCGGCTCGCCTGCTACGTAGCTCACAAGGCGGTCGCCCTGCTGCAGCTCTACGCCCTCCACTTCTACAACAGCCGTCATGTTGGCTGAGTAGGGGAAGTAAGCCGTTGGCTCGTCAGCGCTCTTCACGGCCTTAGCCTTGCGACCTACAGAAGTCTTCGACGGATACTGCAGCTGAGCGTCGTCCTGCGACTGGCGCTGGAGCATGTATCCCTTGCCGTTCTCCATGTACGTCAGACTGCCTATCCATCCCAGATTGCCGCTGTACATAGCCATCTGCGTCTGCGACTTCACGATGTCGCCCTCCTTGGCGTCGTAGCCGGCGAGAGCCTCCTTGAGCGTGAAGTTGTCTGAAGGCAGATACGAGATGTAGTTCCAGCGTGCTGTGCCGTCTGCCTTTGCTCCGCGTATGGTGAGCTTGTGCGAGGTGGGGTCAACAACCGGTCCTGAGATATGCAGGCTCTGCGGCTGCGAACTGTGTACGATATACATCTGGTCGTTGTCGATGGCGGTGAGCTGTCCCATCCATCCGTTGCGCTTTGTCCACGATGCGAAGCCGTACTGCTCGTTCTTCACCTGGTCGTCGGATGTCCACTTGCCGTCGGCAAGCAGCTTGTTGAGATCGGAGAGCTTGTCGGATGCGATGTTCGTCGATATCCACGTCCATCCCTCGTTCAGCGTGATGTTCTGCACACGATAGTCCTTTGCCGTGAAGAGCACTGGCTGCGACGGACTGCCCACTACGGCGTTGTTCTCGAAGCTTATCGGCTTCTCGCTCTCGGCTATGTAGGTCTGTCCGGTGCTTGCGTCCCAGATGCGGAACTCGAGGTTGTCGCTGCTTACGTCGTTAGAGTAGACCGTGAGCATGGCGTAGTACATATCGTTCTGCTTGTAGTAGCGGTTGTTGCATACGCCTACGCACTTTCCGCCGCTGAACGCAGCGAGCATGTCCTCGTCGTCAGAAGAGTATACCTTATTGATATACAGCTTGCCGAAGACAGACATATTATACTTGAAGTCGGCGGCGTTCACAGTCCAGTCGGGCTTCTCGCCCTCCACCTTCACCGTGAGCTGCAGAGCCTCCACCACGTTGTTGTCGCCACGCAGATAGAGCGTCTCGTCGTATGTGCCGATGTTCAGACTCGGGTCGATAGTCAGCACGATGTCCTGCGACGCAGTCGGGTCGATGGTGCCGCTTGCCGGTTCTGCCTCGAGCCATGAAGGAAGGTTCTCTACGGTGAAGTGTTCTATCGAACCGCCGTTGTTGAGCGCCTTCACCCTGATGGTCTTCTCCTCGTTGAGCTTCTTCACTACGGTGAGAGCCCGGTCGCTCCACTTCAGCTGGTTGCGGTCGATGAATGCGCTCCATGTTATCGGCGAGAGTATCTCGTTGCCGTTCTTGTCGCGCACGCCGTCCACCGTGAACTTCACGATAGTCTTCTCTATGCGCTCGTAAGGCTCCTTCAGATTGATGATGAGTGCGTCGTTGTTCACTACGAAGTCGTAGAGCAGCTTGCTCTCCGGACCTTTAGCCTTGACGGGTGCAGAGGTCTTGGTCTCGACGTCGCCGCCTACCGCCACTGCGTCAGGCACCTTCTGTGTCGGGTCAGCCTGCTGCTTCTGGTCTTTCAGAGAGAACTGCAGTTCCTTCACGCCCTGCCATTCGATGTATGTCTCGAACGGATAGTAAGCCAGGAGTCCCTTCTCGGCACCGTCAAGACGGTTGCTGTTGCCGTTCTCCACGAGCGTTTCGCTCTTGTAGAGATTCCATACGCGCACCTCGTCAATCTCGCCCTTGAAGAAGTTGTCTGCCTTCTCCTGCTGCAGGTTGTCGGCAGGAGTCCACACACGAGCACCGAGATGTATGTAAGCTGCTGCTATGCCACCGAGGTCGGCTGCCTCGAAGTAAGTGTTCAGCTTGCCGTCCACGTATATCTGTGCGCGTCCGCTTGTGCGGTTCACAGCCACAGCCACATGGTGCCAGTCGTTGTCGGCGTAGCTACCGTCGCACGCCACACGCACACCGTTGTTGTGGAACACCAGTCGGCCTTCCTCCAGATTGAGTGCGAAGAGATTGAGCGAACCGCCCATGTCCTCGCCGTCGCCGCGTCCGTTAGAGATGATGGTAGCCGTCGGCTGAGCCTCGTCGGCCTTGAACCATGTCTCAATGGTGTAGTCCATAGTGTTGTCCACCACACACGAACTGCCCGCAGAGAGTTTCAGGTACTGGTCCTTGCCGTTGAACGCAGCTGCGCGTCCTTCAGGGTTAGCCCATTCGGCACCTCTCATCTCGAGGTTTGCGCCGTGTGCCTTGTCTGCAAGCACGTCGCCCTTAGCCTCCGACATCGGATAGTAAGCGATGAGATTGCTTTCGGCGCCTGAGAGCATAGTCAGCGAGTTGGTCTGCAGACGTGCCGGTGTGAGCACCTTGTCCCAGATGCGCGCGCCGTGCATCTTGCCTGCGAAGTGTCCGCTTCCGTCTACGCTGGCTCCGAACACGTAAGCGCCCTCGCCGTTGTACTCGCCCACCTCAGCTGCGCTGATAAGCTGCTCGTAGTTGTAGTAAGCCGACACGTTTCCTTCATTATTATATACGAGAGCCACGTGTGCCCATGTGCCCTGCTCGTAGTCGAACGCCTTGTCGCTGACGATGGTCTTGTCAGCCACCTTCACCTTCAAGCGGTTGTCGCTCGTCGTTGCAAGCTCTATCGCACTGTTGGCGTTGCCCTGACTGAAGAGTACGGCGTCCTGTGCCTTGTCGGCGAGGGTCCACATCTCTACAGTGAGGTTCTTACCGCTCCAGTTGCGCTGGAACTCCGACACGAGTTCGTCGTTCTTGCCGTCCAGACGCACGCTCACGCTGTGGTCGGTCTGTGCGCCGTTGCGTATGCCTGTCACCGAGAAGTTGTTGTCGGTGAGGAGTCCGTCGGCTATAGGCTCGTTGAACGTCAGCTTCACCTCGTCGTTCACGGTGAGCACGCCGTTCGCCGGCTGCGCACTACCGAAGAGGCGTGGGTTGTACATATCCTTTATGCCGCTGTGTACGGCAGAATAGTTATAAACCTCCGCGTTGTTTATCATGCTCGTACCTACGGTGCGCAGGTCGTAGCGCTGATCCTGCAGGTCGTCCATAAACCAGCTATACTTGATGGTGCCGGCGTCTGCAGCCTTTATCATCTCGGCGTTCATGCCGTTCTTCACAGCCTGGTCGTAGAGAGCCTGGTCGTTGTAGTAACTCATGAGTGTTGTCCAGTCGTTGTCGCTGCCCGACGACGGCTTATACTGAAGCATGATGCGATGGAAGTTGTCGTAGTTCACATCGAATCCGTCAATCACTACGTCCATGTAATGCTTCTGCACGCCGTTCACCTCAGCCGTTGCCAACTTGGTGTTGTATGTCCAGTTGTCGGTAGGCTTCTTCAGGTTCACGTCCGTAGCTGAAGGTGTGAAATGTACGCTGAACGTCACGTCGTCGTATATTTCGTCCTGGAAGTCGGTGGGGTCGCACTGACACTGCGACTGCAACATGAGTCGCAGATTATCGTAGTTCATCACCGAACCCTTGCGCACTTCGAGAGTCTTGGTGAGCGTTCCGCCAGCCGGCACGAGCAATGCTCTGCCGTTACCTATCGGTGCGCCGTCGATGAGCAGCTGTGCTCCATTAGGATTGCTGCTGTCGTCGATGACAAGGTTATACCAGTTGTCGTCCTGCGACTCAGAGTTGTTGCGCAGATAGAGCGTGAAGTAAGCCGACTTGCCCGAAGGAACGTTCTCGATGAAGTCCTTCTCGACGGTTATCTCCGGCACCTCCACCTGAACGGTAGCCTCATTTATCACGTGCTGTCCCGGCTCGTAGTACTTGGTCTTGTATTCGCCCTCGAACGGACACGACGTAGCACCGCCACGAGTCTTGAAGATGAACGTTGAGAAGGTCTGTTCCTCCTCGTCCTTCATATCCTTGTAGTTGATGTATTGGTCGCCATCCTTATATCCTGCCTCACGACATACGTCTACAGAGATATAGTCGGAGCCTTCCTCTGCAAGCACAAAGCCCTTGCTGTGGCGTGCAGTCTCCTCATTGGTAAACTCGCCGCCATGCTCTGTAGTAACTTTCTCGTCGATGTTCAGCACGAAACCAGTTCCGTCTAAAGCCCAGCCTACGTTGGTAGAGTACTGTGCTCCAATCAACAGGCTGAAACGCGTGGTCTCCGAGCGTCCCACCTCATACTCCTCAGAGTATTCGTACGAAGCGCCGCCCTGGAACGAATGGTTCTGCATGAGTTCTGCCTTAACCTTCTGCTCCTCGTTGTTGCGAAGCTGTGTTTTCCAGTTCTCGATAGACTGGTTGAGATACATGATGGTGTCTTCCTTCATCACCACTCCCTTAGGAGCATAGATCTTATAGCTCGGTCCGTCACACGGATTGTCGGCATTGGCGCCGCCGAACACCTTGTCGTTGTTGCTCTTGCCATAGTTGGGGTCGTCTGTAGCCAACTTCGACACATAGACCGGAAGCTTTGTGTTGTCAGCCATTGCCTGGAAATCCAAAGCCTCCGACTGCTGATGCAGCATGCTGTTACGCACCTCCTCAAGCTTCGGCAGCAATACCTTCTCGATGTGCACCTGCGGATAGATGAACATCGTGCCGTACTTCTGCGAGAGTCCCAAACCAGTGGCCTTCACGAGCAGATAGTCGTTGGCAGCCGGTGTAACATCACCGAACAGTTCGTATTTATCAGGTGCAGACTGATACATCTCGTGCGAAACCACGGCGATGTTCTGCGTCTTGCCAACACCGATGTTGGTAGAGAATCCGACGAAGAGGTCGCCGTCGGCTCCTACATACTGCGGGTCGCTACTTGTCTCGAAGCGCGTGGTGGTGGTCATTGTCTTCGTGTCAGTGTCTGTACCGCCAATCGTCTCGCTATGAGATACGCCGAAAGAGTATTCGTCCTTTATCTCGTTATTTGTGACTTTTCCGGCTCCGAAACCTGCAAATGTCATAAGTTCAAGACCAAGCTTTGCTTCATTGTTAAGCACTCCCTCGTTGGTGACATTGCCCTCATAGGAACTTGTGCTTGTCACAGTGACACCCTTCTCAAGATAAGCATAAGAGTTGCTTCCCGGCGGGTCGCGCAGCACGAAGAGCACCTTGTCAGGTCCGTTCGTAACGAAGTCGGAACCCATTATCTTTGCTCCCACAACGACAGCCTTTGTGTTGCCCTTGCCGTCAAAGCCTTCCTTCCAGTTGATTGTTGTAGAAGATGCGCTTTGACTGTCTTCGCTGTAGGTCATGTCCATTGCGGCAGAACGCAGAGCAGAAGTCATTTCCGGGTTGTTAACCTGGAATGTCCACTCAGCCTCACCGTTCTCGTCAGTAGTGATATTCTCCTGCGTTCCGTACGCAAGGTCGCCTCTACTGAATGAGAGCTTAGCCTCAGGCGTAGGCACGATGTCTTCCTTTATGCCTTCCTTGCGTTTTCCGTCCTTATCCTTGTATTCGTACACCTCCGCTGTGGTGATGTGATAAGTCACGTATTGTCCCTGCTCGTATACCGGCACGCCGAGTGTGTAAGGCTGCGCTGCGTTGTCAGGGTTGTAAGTCTTTACTTTTATAGTTTTTGTTTGGTCGAGGGTAGCTACGGTAAGTTCTTCCTTTCCGAAGAAGTCCTGCAGTTTGCCTTTCACCTTTTCCTTCACGAGGATAGACGGAGTGTAGCGTTTGATGAACTGCTGCTTCTTGTTGTAATAGACTGTGTCGCTGCAGTTGACGAACACGCCCTGCGTAGACACAGAGTCTACATACTCGTTCACTTCGTTCTGCTGAACAAACTCATTGCTCAGGTTGAGGTCTTCGCCATTGCCAGGGATGTTATCATGGCCCGGCACAACTACATTAATCTTATACTTCTCAGGAATGAGGTCGGCGAAGAACTCACCCGTTTCTGCATCAGGATAGATAGTTATCTTATTGCCGTCGTAAGCCACGCGGTTCTTGTGCTGCTTGCTTACGTACGCGCCCTTGAGGTGGTTGAGCGTAGTTTCGCGAGGAGCTACCGTCATCTTATAAGCTTCGTTCTGATATGTAAGCTCGATGCGTACGTCATCGGCGAGATTGTTCTTCGAGAGCGAGTGACCCACGGCGAGAGCTTCCTGCTTCGTACCGCCGGCTACGCGTCCGATGTAGCGTACTGTCGTAACGTCAAAGATTTCGAATCCGTTGTCGTCGTCCTGATAGTTGCGGTCGGTGCCGTCGCTGTTTGTCAGCTTGCCGCCGTTCTCAAACGTATGGTTGGCAAGCACAGCCTTCACCTCGTGCTGTCCTACGGGCACGCTGATGGTGAACTGTCCGTGCGAGTCGGTCTTCACGATGTTGCTCTTGCCGTCCATTACGGTGACGCCGTCAACTGCGAACGACACGCCCTCAACGGGCACGTTGCCACCCTTGTACATCACCTTACCCGAGATGTTGAACGACGACTTGTCGGTGAAGTTCACGGTGTGGCTCTGAGCCTGCGAGTTGATGAGGCGCAGCTCCTTAGCCGATGCAAACTGATGGATGCCGAGTGTCGGCACAATCATGTATGTAGTTCCGTTGCCGGTGTAAGGCAGCGAGCGAATCTGATAAGATCCGTCTACAGAAGTGTAGCTGCTGTGTCCGAGCTGAGCAGATGTCGGGACATCTTTAGAGCTGGTCGTAACGCCCGTAGCCACACCATGATTCATGTTGTACTTAGTGCCCTTGTACGAGATGTCGTAGAAAGCGTCGTCAACCGAATAGTCGAAGGTGTAGTAAGCCTGCAGACCGTCCTCGTTACCCACGAGATAGCGACTGTAGTCGTTAGCGAGTGTATCAGCGTTGAGCGCCTTGTTCCACAGACGCACCTCGTCAATGGCTCCCTCGAAGCCTTCGCCCATCACCACCTTATTGTTGTTGCCCATAATCTGAGCCGTACGCTCGGCTTCAGCCACAGCCTGACCGTTTATATATATAATAAGGTGTGTAGCGCTTGCCACAGCTGAGAGATGCACGAACTGGTCAGAAGAAACGTATTCGCTGAGCTTCTTCGGAGTCTTCAGCGTCTGGCTGCCAGCTGTGAACTCAATCTTCTTGTCGTTATATGCCAACTTATACATGCCAGACTTCTCGATGATGGTGCCTTCCTTGGCTGCTCTCACCCATGCCTGAAGCGTAGCTGCCTGCGTGGCGTCATTCAGAAGCTGGTCGTTGTCGACGGTAAGATTAGACGCACCGCTGAACACATACGACTTGCCCGGAACGCCCGAACCTTCAGTAGGCTCAGCGCTTACCTTTGCGCCCGACACAGCCTGGCCGCTCTCGAACGTCACGCGTCCGTAGATGTCGCCCGTCGGTGTGCGGAAGCCCACGTCGGTGAGCACCTCGTCGCTCTCAAGCAGATTGCCCGAACACATCACCTGACCCTTGATTTGATAGTCGTAGACCACGCCCGGAACGGCATTCACGTCGTTATAGTAATAGTCGTTCTGAGCCTCGTTGCCCTCAGTTACGGCTATCTGCTTATAGTCTGTATCGGGAGCGCCATGCTCCTTGCGGTTGATTACGAAGCGCTCAAAGTTGCCCTTGCTGCTCCATGCCAGTTCAACGCGGTCAGAGTAGTAGCCCTTGCCGGCTGTGAACGTAACAAGATTGCCTATGCTTGTAGGCATGATTGACTCCGGTGCTGCCACTGTAGGCAGAGTGCCGTAAGCCTCGGCAGGCTTAACGGTAAGGCGGTAACGATATTCGTTGCACACCATTATCATGTCGTCAACATACCTGCCGCTGAGGAATTCTTCCTTCGACAGCTCGATGTCGTCAGTAGTATTGGTCGTAACGTTTATACGTGTGAGCACAGCTTTGGTGCCCGAACTCCAGATGTCGCCATTTGTCTGCCAAGTGATAGTGGCAGTCTTGGCTTCCTCGTCCAGTACGGCATGCACAGAACCTGCCGTAACATTGTTATGTTTAGCAGAAGCCGATAGAGAAATACGCTTGCTGTACATGTTGTTCCATGCCGCATAATTCTTGGTATGCAAACGCCTGATAGTGAATTCGTAGTTGTAGCTCTTGCCCAACGGCACATCAAACTCATAGCTGTATGCTGTCCTGCCAGCAAGATAGCTAATGTTTTGAGTGGTAGTCTTTTCGGTGCTGGTACCCACTTCGGTGCTCTTGATGGTGAGCTCCATCTGGTCCTGAATGTAGTTCTGTGTAGGTGCCGCACTAAGATTCCAGTTCACCTTTATCTTGCGCGTCACCTGATCATAGTTGGCGCTGATCTCCTTCACCTGCGGATAGGCAGGGCGTGTGTGCGATGGACCTTCAGTGGTAAATGTAACACCTTTGTTGAAATCTGGTGTAAACACCTGCTTTACGATATAGTCTAAGGAGTTGTCAAGACTCAAATTGTTTGTAGGCACAAAGAAAGTACCTGCTGTGTTGCTCGCATCTATCTTGGCTACACCGTCTATGGCTGTGCCCGCCGAATTGCAAAGTATATAATGGCCATAGTTGTCTACCGAAATGTTGCCAGAACTGTTGCCCTTCTCAATATTAAGAAAGTATCCGGGAGTGTTACCTTGCACGCCATAATAACCTTGGGTTATTTTGGTTTCGGCGCAAGTATATGCAGTAGATATGGTTTTATCATCTTTCACCGTATTGTCTCCGGCAATACCTTCTCGCCACCACTTTCCTCTGTAGTTTACAGTGACACTTGAGTTAAGGTGAGCTTGTTTTAAAGGTATCTTTACAAGTACATAATAAGCATCGTCCTTAATTTTACCGGGCCATGATACGCATCCGCTGGGTAACTCGGGTTTACTTTTGACGTATCCCTTACTGTCATCCGTGAAATTGTCCTCTCCACCAATTTCGAGCTTATAGCCTGCTACGTCTACTGTTAGATTACCACTTGACGTACAGAATCCACAATGACCTGCATTGTTTCCTCCCCAATGCTGAAAGATACGGATGTAAAGATCAAGGGTTCCGTCAGCTGGATTAAAATTTACCCAGTTCCATTCGTTTTTCCAGTTGGTTAGAGCCGACGCCTTCTGCACTGAGAACGCCATCAGCATCACGACGCAAAGGAAGAACTGCATGAATCTTCCCGCAGGCGTCCGCATGGAGCGCCGCATGGACACAGAATTGCCTGCAACCCGCCCGTCCCAATAAGGCGGAGGTTGCTTTTCTCTTCTTCTTTTCATTTTAATGATGTTTTAGAGTTATTGATTATATGTAAATTAAGTGTTTTCGTTTCACATCACAAATTTAGACTTTTTCATTAAAATTAAGTGTCTGATTGCTGCGTCGCAGTGTCTACTTCCAACAAAAAAGGTGTCCACTTCGTAGGAAGTAGACACCTTAACAGTGTGTATCTTAACTTGTTATTTTGCTTGTTTGTATCGCCAGGCGATAGGCGTGCATCCCTCTTTCTCCTTAAACACTCTGTATAGATATGAGCGCGAAGAGAAGCCACATTCGGAGGAGATGATGTCGTTGCTGTAGTCGGGATACTCCATCATCATGCGTTTGGCTGCATTGAAACGTATCTCGCTGAGCCATATACGGAACGTCGTGTTCTGGCATTGGCTGAAGAACTGCGTCAGTTCGTTTTTGCTGATATTCAGCGAATGTGACAACGTGAGCATGTTCGCCGAACTGTCCTTATACCCCAGGTCGTCACACCACTTGTCGAGCGCCGCCTGGATGAAGGCTGTGCGTTCGGCAGAAAGGCGCTGCGCAGACTGGTCGCAATCAGCCGCCGACTGCCGGGCGCAGCTCTCTGCCTCCGTCGGCTCGTCGTCGGCGTCGTCCTCGTCGTCGGTTTCGCCGTTGCCTCTTTCCCTATCCAGCAGTTCCTCGGTAGGTACGTAACAGTTGCCGAACGCCACAAAGTTCACGATGAAGAACAGCAGTACAAGGAGTCCGATCGGACCTACTATGTACAACGACTTGGTGGAGAGGACGGCGAACGGCATGGATACGGCGGTGAGGAGAAGCATCACGACGCTCGCACGGGCATATCGCAGAAAGGGCACCATATCGGTGGCTGCCATCGTTTCGAGCATTCGCTTGCGCTTCTTCATCTCCTTCTTCACCATATATATGCAGTAGACCATATTGCCGAAGAAGAGAACAAGCATCACGTAAAGCCATCCGCCAATGTTCAGAGAGCCGCTAAAGCTGTAGCCCGCAGCGAAGGCGCCAAGCATGGCGGCGTATACGGCAGCGCAGATAAGGTTCATCTTGCGGCGCTTGGTATGGGTAGCCTCGATGTTGTAGATAGCCATTGCGACAATCGTGAAGCAAGGCAGGTAGACCAGCACGTTGATGACGGCGCCCACAGCAGCGCCCGTGGCGCGGAAGCCGCAGTACATCTGCAGGAAGAAGTGCACTGCCATCAAAAGCAGGGCTAAGAATATCATCCAGCGCGACCACTCATACCGCCGGTTTATCCATCTCACGTGAAGACGCGTGACGGCGACAAAGAATGCGCTGACAAGCATTAATATCAGACATGCAAACTGTAACAAATATAACATAACTCTTCTGGTATATATTAATCGTATCTTTCTCTGCGGATGCGCATCCGCTTATGTTAAGATACGCAAAGTTACGCAAAAAACGGAAAAGCATAAAGAATAAAGAAAAGAAGTTGAGCGTTTTTCTTGCGAAAGAGCCGCAACAATGCTGTTACAACGCCGTGGTAACGATGTTACCGTTGCGCGGTAATGGTGTTACAGCACTGCGGTAATGACGTTACAGCACTGCGGTAATGGGCTACAGCTGTAGTTTAACGCTTTTAGTTGACTACTTTCAGTCTTAATTGTAAAGTTGGTT
>OQWE01000467.1_pt1 | contig 13939 bp, 11 predicted proteins | sample 1691591 | NCBI WGS metagenome assembly OQWE01 (sample SAMN03418265, study PRJEB22391) | human gut metagenome | biome: human-gut; feature: organic feature; material: feces | host: Homo sapiens | place: Tanzania | collected 2013-01
TCGTATAAATATGGTAGAAGAGATATGCCCAAAAGCGAACCGGCTACAACCACATGATAGGCTGGAGCATCTTCGCAGAAATACTTCAGAGAGTTTAATACAACAGGATTTTCCTGTATCTCATCGAAAATAATCAATGTATTTTCCGGTTCTATATTTATATGGAGCAGAGCTGACAAGGATAGTAAGATTCGCTCAATATTATAGTCTTGCGCAAAGATCTTTTCCACCATTTCGTTCTTGTCACAATTGACATAAGCCATTTTCTGATAGAACTTAGCACCAAATTCTCGTAGGATATAAGTCTTTCCTACCTGCCTTGCACCATTGACTATCAGAGGCTTACGATTTTTCTTTTGTTTCTTCAAAATTAACAAAACAATCTATTCCCTTATCATTATATTCTGTTATATAATCTGTAATATTTTCTTCTTCTATATTAAATAATTTAAGTAAAACCCAATATAAAAAAGAATAATCAAAATTTGAAACATGCGGATCATAACGAGAATATTCTTTTTCTATATCTTTTAAATCCCTTTCAATTTGTATTCTAAAATTATTTAATTTTTCTTCTGGTCTTAAATTGTTTATTTCCATTTTAATTCACTCTCTACTCTCGTGTTATATATTGTTAAATTAACTTTATTTTTTAGTTGATAATACGCACGGGCAGAATAAGGTAAAGATATTCGTCTTCCTTCTTTTCAGTAGGTACGATGACGCCGGGCGCGGTCGAAGTCGTGAAACAAAGTTTCACAAAATCGTCGCTTATCGCGCGCAGGCTGTCCGAAAGATATCTTGCGTTGAACCCGATGTTAAGGTCGTGTCCTAAAAGATCGATATTGACGATTTCGTTGATGCCGCTGATTTCGCTTTCCGCAGATATCGACATTCTCTTTTCGCGGATTTCAAGTTTTACGACGCTTTTCTTTTCGGTGCGGGTTGCAAGCGACGCGCGGTCGATTGCGGTGTCCAACGCCTTTTTATCGACAAACACGGTGGTTGTGAAGTCGGAAGGAATAATCTTATTGTAGTTGATATATTCGCCTTCGATAAGTCGCGTTACGATTTTGGTGTTTTCGAGATCGACCATGAAATAGTTTTTCTCGATGCTCACCTTTACGTTTTCGTCGCTGTCGTCAAGAAGTTTTGAAATTTCGCTCATACTTCTTGCGGGGACGATTATTTTAATATCCGCTCCGCCGTATTCGATTTCTTTTTTGCAATAAGCAAGGCGGTATCCGTCTGACGCGACGCCGATTATTTTATTGTCGGAAATTTCAATGCTGCAACCTTTAAGCGTTGGGCGGTTATCTTCGCTTGCGGTGCAGAATATAATTTTTTCGATAAGGTTTTTCAACTCTTTCTTTACAATATAAAAAGAGTTTTCGTCGTTGACGTTTTTGAAAGCGGGATATTCGTCGGCTTCCATCGTCTGTATATAGCCGTTATTTTCGCCGTAGGTAAGTTTAAGGGTATTTTCCCCGGACGTATCTATAATAACGTCTTCCTTATCAATTTTTCTGACGTATTCCGTAAAATATTTTCCAAGGATAACAGTTTCTCCTTCGGTGAAAATATCCGCCTTTATTTTCTTTTCGATTGAAAGTTCGAGATCCGTTGCGGTAAGCGTCAAAGTATCTCCTTCCGCTTTCAGTTTAATACCGTTCAATATCGGCATTACTTTCTTTAAGGGAAGGGCTTTTCCCACCTGTGTTAAAGCGTCTGATAAGTCAAAGCTGTCGCAAGAAAGTTTCATCGTTTTCTCCTTAATTATTTATTGTTATTTTATACTTGATGATGATTTTGTTAATAAGAGTTGTGGAAAAGTTGAAGGTGAACGTTTCGCACAAGATATTGACAAAATCGGATTGGTGCCAACAACAAGTTGTGGATTTTGATGTTTACAACTTTGTTGAAAACTTTTGGTTGTTGTGAACATATCTACAATCAGCGTTTATAGAGCATGTCTTTTATGTCGTTGATTTGTATTTTTAGTTTTTGTGACGCGCCGTTATTCGACGAAAGCAAGTCCGAAATTTTGTCGCGCGCGTGGATTATCGTCGCGTGGTCGCGGCCGCCGAAAATACCGCCGATCGACACAAGGGGGACGGAAAGCATGTCGCAGATAAGATAAATCGCAATCATTCTCGGTTCCACAAATTCCTTGTTTTTCTTTTTGCCGATGACGTCGTTTTCGGAAACGCCGAAGTATTTGCAGGTTGTAGAAAGCACGTCGTATGCGTCAAAGTGTTCCTTTTTCGTTTCGATATACCCGGAAAGAGCCTCTTTCGCAATCGAAAGCGACGCCGGCTGTCCCGAAAGTTGAGAATAAAACATAACCTTGTTCAGAAGCCCTTCAAGGTCGCGGATGTTGTTTTCCATATTGCTGGCGATAAACGACGCGACGTCGTCCGAAAGATAAAAGTTTTCGGCGTCGGCTTTCTTTTTGAGAATTGCGATTCTCGTTTCGATATCTGGCGGCTGAATGTCCGCAAGAAGTCCCCACTGGAAACGGGTGCGAAGCCTTTCTTCAAGGGGCGCGATTTCCTTTGGCGGACGATCCGACGAAATAATGATATGTTTATCGTTCTGATATAAATCGTTGAAGGTGTGGAACAACGCCTCCTGCGTGCCTTGTTTCGACGCGATAAACTGAATATCGTCAATCATAAGCACGTCGACGGAACGATATTTTTCACGGAAAGCGACGCTCGTTTTGGAATCTCTTATCGATTCCACATAGTCGGCGATATACTTGTCCGTCGTGATGTACATTATGCGTTTTTGCGGAAATTTTGCGTTTATGTAATTTCCGATTGCGTGCATAAGGTGGGTTTTTCCAAGCCCGACTCCGCCGTATATGAACAGGGGGTTGAAACGACCGCCGGGATGCTCGGACACGGCTTGCGCCGCGGCGAAGGCGATCTCGTTGGATTTCCCGACGACAAAGTTTGAAAAGGTATATTTTTTATTGAACGAAAAACCCGCGTCATCGGATTTTTCAACCTTTTTCACGACAAGTTCGTCCCCCAGGGTGTAGTCCTGCTGTTTCAGGCAATCGGCTTTTTCGGACTCGATAATAATCTTAACGTCCGAGATAATGGGGTTGACTTCTTTCACCGCTTCGAGGATTGTTTCGCGGTAATTTTTCACGATTGTGTTTTTGCTGCTCTGACTTCCCGTTTGCAGCACGAGAGTATGGCCGATAAAACAAATCGGTTCCAGTTTTTCAATCCATACTTCGTAACTTATCGCCTGAAGTCTTGCGGATAATTTGATTTTGGTGTCGTTCCAAAGGGTATTGATATCGATCATAATAAATATATGATAACATTATTGACCGAAAAATACAAACAAAATCGGTATATATTATAAAAATAAAGTATATTTATTTAAGAAAGTTTTTTGCGCTTATTTTATCTTTTTTTCGGCGACGGTGCCGTTCTTTACGACGTACAGTTTTGACAAATTAAGGGGTTTAACGTCAAATTCCGTACACGTAATCACCGTTTGCGTGCGGTTTGCAAGTTCGATAAGTTTTTCGCGGCGCGCCACGTCAAGTTCGCTCAGAACGTCGTCCAGAAGTAAAATCGGGGCTTCGCCCGTTTCGTTTTTGAAAAGAGTGAGTTCCGCGATTTTGACCGAAAGCGACACGCTTCGCTGCTGTCCCTGCGACGCGAATTTTCTTGCGTCCACGTCGTTTAATATTATTTTAATATCGTCGCGGTGCGGACCTTGCGACGTGTACATAAGGGCGCGGTCGCGCTCCACCGACGTCGAAAATGCGGAAAGTAAATTATTGTAAATTTCGTCGTAAGTGTCGCCTTTTATCGCGCACTCGTATTGCAGCGACAGAGTTTCTTTTCCGTCCGACAATTCAAAGTGGGAATCTTTTGCAAGGGTTGAAAGTTTCTTTACGTAATTTTTCCTTGCAAGAATCAGATTCGCGCCGACTTCCGCCATACCCTCGTCCCATATCGACAAAAGGGTTTTCAGGTTTTCGTTGCGGTTTTCGTTTTTAAGAAGGGTGTTTCTTTGTTGCAGAATTTTGTTGTATTTTGCAAGCGACTTAAAGTAAGTTTTCGATTGTTGCGAAAGGGAAATGTCCAAAAATCTCCGTCGTTCGTCGGGGCCTGCTTTCACGAAACGCATTTCGTCGGGGGAGAAGTAAACGACGTTGACGATACCGATAAGTTCGGACAGTCTTTTCACGGGAAGATTGTCGATTTTTATTTTTTTCGCGCCTTTGTTTTCAATTACGATTTCGATGACGTGCGTGCGATATTTTTTTGCGATTTCCGCCTTGATATACGCGCGCTCGGCGTTGAACGAAATAAGCTCCTTTTCGCGGCTCGTACGGGGGGATTTGCCAAGCCCCAACAGATAAATCGCTTCCAGCATATTCGTCTTTCCGCTTGCGTTTTCGCCGGAAAGCACGTTGATGCCTTGTCCGAAAGTAACGGACGCCGCGTCGTAGTTTCTGAAATTTTTCAGTTGAAGCGATTTGATAAACATACGGTTATTATATCATATCGGAAAAGAAAGTAAAAGAATTTTAAGGAAATATCGGCAAAACGCGCGGTTTCTTATCCGCGACCGAACCGTGAAAAAAGACGTCCGCGCCGCAGGGGTTATCAGAACCGAAATAAGAAAAACGGATATATTCCCCCACGACAAATTGAAATTTGCCCTTAAAAGCCCCGAAAATCCCGTAAAAAAGGATAATTTATCAAAAAGACGCGAAAAACGTTTTGTAATTTATTGATAATATGTTATAATTACTATACTTATTACTTTATGCGTGCGCGCAATGCGTACGCGGGAGAGCGTATGCGCGTGTTTTACACGGACGTCGTCGCGATATTCGACGAAGGCGTCGGAAATTCGACCTTGTCCCTGGCTCTTGACGAAATCATTTCAAAAGGCACGGTAAAGGTACAAAAAACCGGCGAACCCAGAAGCGTCGTTTTTTACGACGGCGAAGACGGAAAACAACATGCTTACATAAGCAATCTGTCTGGGCGCGCGCTTTTTTCACATTTTGAAAAACACGGTTTTATTTTCATATAAACGGAGGTATTATGGAACAACAAAATTTATCTTACGACCAGGGCGCGATACAGGTCCTCGAAGGGCTGGATCCCGTCCGTAAAAGACCGGGTATGTACATCGGCTCGACCGACGAAAGGGGCTTGCATCACCTTGTTACGGAAGTCGTCGACAACAGTATCGACGAGGCTCTTGCCGGATACTGCGACAAAATCATCGTTTCGATTGAAAAGGACGGCAGCTGCAAAGTCATCGATAACGGCCGCGGAATCCCCACGGGCATTATCCCGAAAGAAGGCAAATCCGCCGTTGAAGTCGTTCTGACGAAGTTGCACGCCGGCGGAAAATTCGGCGGCAGCGGCTATAAAATCTCGGGTGGACTGCACGGCGTCGGCGTATCCTGCGTGAACGCATTGTCCGAATGGCTGGAAGCCACCGTTTACCAGAACGGCAAAATATACAAACAAATTTTCAACAGGGGCATCGCGCAACGTCCGTTGCAGGAAGTCGGCACGACCGACCGCACCGGCACGACGATTCAGTTTTATCCCGATCCCGAAATTTTCGAGACGCTCGATTTCAACTACGACACGATGAAAATCCGCCTGCGCGAACTTGCGTATCTCAACCGCGGGTTGACCATTCAGCTTATCGACCGCCGCGAAGAGCCCGCACGCGACGAATCTTTCCACTACGAAGGCGGTATCGTCCAGTTTGTCGAAAGTCTGAATAAAAACAAAGAGACCGTTTTCCCGGAGGTCATTTATTTTGACGAAAGTTACGAAAACGGCGAGGTCGAAATCGCGATGCAGTACAACGACAGTTATTCGGAAACCATTTTCGCGTTCGCCAACAACATCAATACCGAAGAAGGCGGCACGCACCTGGAAGGTTTCAGAAACTCGCTCACCAAAATCATCAACGATTACGGCAAAAACAACAATATTTTGAAAGGCGACGAAAAACTTTCGGGCGACGACGTCAGGGAAGGCTTGACGGCAGTTATTTCCGTGAAACTCACCAACCCGCAGTTCGAAGGTCAGACCAAGACGAAACTCGGCAACAGCGAAATGCGTACGGTCGTCGCAAAGGCCATGACCGAAGGCTTAGGCTCGTATCTCGAAGAACACCCCAAAGAAGCCAAAGATTTGATTATGAAAGGCGTTCTCGCCCAGAAGGCACGAGAAGCCGCAAGGAACGCGCGCGACCTTGCAAGGCGCAAATCCGCCCTTGAAAGCACCACGCTCCCCGGCAAACTTGCCGACTGTTCGGACAAAGATCCTTCTCTTTGCGAAATTTACCTTGTCGAGGGCGACTCCGCAGGCGGCAGCGCAAAGATGGGGCGCGACAGACGTTTTCAGGCAATACTGCCCCTCCGCGGTAAAATCCTGAACGTTGAAAAGGCAAGGCTCCATAAGGTCCTTGAAAACGAAGAAATAAAGACGATGATCACCGCGTTCGGCGCGGGCATCAAGGAAGATTTTGACGAAAGCAAGCTTCGTTACAACCGCATCATCTGTATGACGGATGCCGACGTTGACGGCAGCCATATCCGCATACTTATGCTCACGTTCTTCTTCCGTTTCATGCGCCCGCTCATCGAAAACGGCCACGTTTATATCGCGCAACCCCCGCTTTACAAAGTCACGAAGGGCAAAACCGTCAAATATTGTTATTCCGACGACGAACTTAACGAATATCTCGATTCCATCGGAAGAAAGGGCAACGAAATTCAGCGTTACAAAGGTCTTGGCGAAATGGACCCCGAACAACTTTGGGAAACCACGATGGATCCGAAATCCCGCACGTTGCTGCGCGTAAATATGGACGACGCGATCGCCGCGGACGAAATATTCACCGTTCTTATGGGCGAACAGCCCGAACTGCGCCGTCAGTTTATCGAAGACAACGCGACGCTCGTAACAGAACTTGACATTTAAGGAGAGATGAAAAATGATAATCAAAAATAACGATTCTCAGAAAGATAAAGATTTCGTCGAACATCTCGGGATGTCGAAAATCGTCAAAATCGACCTTGACCAGGAAATGAAAAAATCGTTCATCGCCTACGCAATGGCGGTCAACGTATCCCGTGCGATTCCCGACGTCAGGGACGGTCTGAAACCCGTACACCGCCGTATCCTTTACAGTATGAGCGAACTTAATCTGACCTGCGACAAGCCGTTCAGAAAGTGCGCGCTTATCGTCGGCGACGTTCTCGGTAAATATCACCCCCACGGCGACAGCTCGGTTTACGACGCTCTCGTAAGGCTTGCACAGGACTTCTCGATCCGCTGCCCGCTTATCGACGGACACGGCAACTTCGGTTCTATCGACGGCGATCCGGCGGCGGCTTATCGTTATACGGAAGCTCGCCTTTCCAAAATCGCACTCGAAATGATCCGCGACATCGACAAAAAGACGGTTGATTTCTATCCCAACTTCGACGACACGCGTGAACAGCCCGTCGTACTTCCTTCGCGTTACCCCAACCTTCTCGTGAACGGTTCGGACGGTATCGCCGTCGGTATGGCGACGTCCATTCCCCCGCACAATCTCGGCGAAGTTATCGACGCCACCGTCGCTCTTATGGAAAATCCCGAACTGGAAGTCGAAGACCTTATGAAATTCGTTCCCGCGCCCGATTTTCCGTCGGCAGGCATCGTTCTCGGCCGTGCGTCCATTCGTCAGGCATACAAAACCGGTCGCGGCGGCTGCATAATCCGCGCCCGCACCGAAATCGAAGAAATGGCAAACGGCAGGACGAGAATCGTCGTTACCGAACTTCCGTATCAGGTCAACAAGGCGCGCCTTATCGAAAATATCGCCGACCAGGTCAAAGACAAGCGAATAGAGGGCATTTCGGACATTAAGGACGAGTCCGACCGTCACGGTCTCCGCGTCGTAATCGACATCAAAAAGGACGCGAACGCGCAGGTCGTTCTGAACACGCTTTTCAAACAAACCCAGATGCAAATCAGTTTCAGTATGATTATGCTTGTCCTTGCCGACAAAAAACCGCGCATTCTCAATCTGAAAGAAATCCTGACTTATTACATCAAGCACCAGGAAGACGTCATCACCCGCCGTACGAGGTTCGACCTTGAAAAGGCGGAAGAAAGGGAACATATCTTAAAAGGTCTTGCAATCGCGCTTGCGAACATCGACGAGGTCATTAAGGTCATCAAAGAAAGCGCCGACAACGACTCCGCCGCGAAAGCCCTTATGGAAAGGTTCCTTCTCAGCGACAAACAGGCGGCGGCAATCCTTGAAATGAGACTTCGCAGACTTACTTCTCTGGAAGTCGAAAAAATCAACGACGAACTTGCCCAGAAAGAAGTCGAAATCGCCAACTACAAGGAAATTCTTGCCGACATCAACAAAGTCAACGACATCGTCAAGAAAGAACTTTTGGAGGTCAAGGAAACGTACAATACGCCGCGTCGCAGCGAAGTTTCCTACGATTATTCCGAAATCAATATCGAAGACCTTATCGAAAAGGAAGACATCGTCGTTTCGATGACTCACGGCGGATACGTCAAACGTCAGCCCGTTGCGGAATACAAGAGCCAGCACAGGGGCGGCGTGGGCATCACCGCGCACAAGACGAAAGACGAAGACTTTGTGGAAAGCATCTTCACGACGTCCACCCACGACGACCTTATGTTCTTCACCAACTTCGGCAAGGTTTACGTCATCAAAGGGTACGAAATTCCCGAGGCGTCCAGGAACTCCCGCGGGCGCGCGGTCATCAATATTTTGCAGCTCGATCCCGGCGAAAAGGTCGCGACGCTCCTTCCCGTGCCCGAACGCGGCGAAGGCTATCTGATGCTCGCAACCAAACAAGGGCTTATCAAGAAAACGGCATTATCCGAGTTTGAAAGCATCAGAAAGACCGGTAAAAAGGCGATTCGGTTGGTTGACGGGGATGAACTCATCGCGGCAATGATCACGAAAGGCGATGAAGAACTTATCATCGCGTCGCACGAAGGCAAGTGTATCCGCTTCCGCGAGGCAGACGTCCGCGCAATGGGCAGAGACTGCCAGGGCGTACGCAGTATGAAACTGAACCCCGGCGACTACGCCGTCGATATGGCAATGGTCGAAGAAGACAAAGAGGTTCTGACAATCTCCGAAAACGGCTTCGGAAAACGCTCCTCGCCCGACGAATACCGCGTGCAAGGCCGTGCGGGTATGGGCGTCAAAGCGGGCGTGTTCAACGAGGAAACCGGAAAACTCGTGTGCCTGAAAATGATCAACGCCGACAACGATATTATGATTATCGCCGACAACGGCATCATTATCAGAGTCGCGGCGGACGAAATCCGCAAGATCGGCAGGGATACCAAGGGCGTCAAAGTTATGAACCTCAGGGAAGGCAGCAAAATTATGTCGATTGCGGTCGTCCCGCACGAAGAACCCGAAGAAGAAGTCGTGCTTGACGAAAACGGCAATCCCGTGACGACGACCGAAGACGTGACGGAAGTAACGTCCTCGACGGATTCCGAATTCCCCGTAGATAACGAAGCGGCGGCAGAAGCGGCGGAAGTCAATGCCGAAACCGCAGCCGTAAACGAAACCGTTTCCGACGAAGAATAAGGCAAATCAAACAAAACAGAAAGCATCGCGAAAGCGGTGCTTTTTTATTTGGTATTTACAAATTATATAAGGATATAGCGTTATCGACACGGCGAAACCCTTGTCGCAAACACGAAATTGCCGAAATTTTAAGTATCTTTTATGAAAATTTTTTAATAAAATTAAGGCTTATGCTTAAAAATGAAAGAAAATGGAGCAGGGACATGAAAAAGAGGATTTTGAAAGTTTTGGCTGTAACGATAATTGCGATATGTTCGTTTTTGCTTGTCGCCTGCAACGGTGGAAACTATAAAAGCGGCGGACTGAAAAAAACGACCGCCGTCGCGCCGATAGTTTACGACGTGAGCGAAAAAGAAAGCGCGGTGGAAAAGGCGGCAACCGTCGATTTGTCGGCACTTTCAAAAGACGTGAACGCGGACGGAGCGACCGTGCTTTCAAACGACGTAACGACGATTACGAGCGCGGGCAGTTATATATTGACGGGCGCGTACGAGGGGATAACCGTGAGCGTCGGCAACGGCGAAACGGCGCATCTGTTTCTGAACAACGCGACGATATCGGGCGGCGCGGGAATCGCGATTTCAAACACGAATAAAAAATCGACGCTTATAATCACCGCGTGCGAAAACACCGAAAACGAAGTGGCAAGTAAGGGTGACGACGCGAACGCGATCCACGTCAAAGGCACGCTGAAAATCAACGGCACGGGCACGATAAAAGTAAGCGCGAAAAAGAACGGAATCAAGGTTTCAAAAGGGCTTTCGATTGCGGGTTCTACGATAAATTTGACCGCCGGAAACCACGCCTTGTCCGCAAGGTTTATTGAGGCGGAAAACGCCAAAATTAACGTTTTATCCGCTGGAAAAGACGCGTTAAATGCGGAATGTGACGAAGAAACGCAAGAGTTTACTTTGGACGAAGGATACGTTTCTCTTAAAAGCAGCAAGGTTTCCGCAAGCGTTTCGGGCGACGGAATTCAGGCGGACACGTTCGTATATATCACGGGCGGAAGCGTGGATATAAAAACCGCCGCAACGTTTGTGAGTTACAGCGCAGAAAGCATGGCGACATACGACCTTTCCGAGGACGATTTCAGATATATCAAAAGCGGCGATACCTATAAAAAGATCGACGACGTAGCAAGCAAGGGCGCGCGATACGCGATGATTCAAAGCGCGAAAGGCATCAAGTGCGGCGAAATCAAATATGAAATCGACGGCACGGAATACGCCGTCACAAAAAATTCGAATTACTTTATCGTCATTGACGGCGCACGCGTGAAAATCAATTCGTCCGACGACGCGATCCACACGAACTCGGGAAACGTGCTTATAAAAGGCGGCACGCTTGACCTTACGACTCTCGACGACGGAATCCACGCCGACGAACTTGTGAAAATCGACGGCGGCGACATCACCGTGAACGGCTCATACGAAGGAATCGAGGGCGCATACGTTGAAATAGGCGGCGGAACGATTTACATCACCGCAAGCGACGACGGCATAAACGCCGCAAGCGACGACGAAAGCGTGAACGAACATATCATTATCTCGGGCGGAACGATAACGGTCGACGCGTCGGGCGACGGCTTGGACAGCAACGGCACGATTTACGTTTCGGGCGGCACGCTTATCGTATACGGCCCCACGACGGGCGCGGACACAGGACTTGACGCAGACGGCGGAATCCTTATCGACGGCGGCAACGTATTCGTCGCATCGTCCAAAGAAATGCTGGAAATCCCCGCGTCGAACTCAAAATCCAACGTGCTTGTATACGGCGTAAACACGGTTCAGGCGGGCTCGGAAATCATTCTGACAAACGCGGACGGCGGCGAAATGGTCCGCATAACGCTCAAAAAACAGGCGCAGGCGATAATCCTGTCAACGCCCGAACTCGCAACCAACGGCACGTATAGTCTGTATGCGGACGAAAACCTTCTCGCAAGCTTTTCGGTGACCGAAACGATAACGGCAATCGGCGTGCGGTCGAACGGCAGACAGGGCGGAAATCCCCCTGCGCCCCGAAATTAACACTGATCACAATCCATAATTCCTTAATCCTAAAACACATCAAAAGACAATACCACCGCAACTGCGGTGGTATTGTCTTTATATATCCGATTAAAAATTCTTTCTTCCGATAATGTAGTCGACGGAAACGTCGAAAAAATCCGCAAGTTTCCACAGCGACGTAATGCAAGGCTCTTTTTTGCCGGACAGCCACGCGCTTATTGTGTTTTGTTTCACGCCGATTTTCTCGGCAAGGCGGACTTGGTTTAGGTTTTCTTCTTTCATCAATTCCTTGATTCGTTCGGCAACGATGACTTGCATTTGAAACACCTCGGCGCATTTAGTATTGACATATTAGCACCTTGGTGATACTATTTGTAAAAGTAGCCCCTTGGGGATATTTGCGAGGAAGTATGGTTATTTCGTTTTTCGGACACAAGGATTATTATTACGATGACGCCGTAAAGGCGGCGGCGTATTCTTTTGTCCGAAAGGTTGCGAAAGGGCAGGTGTCGTTTTTTATAGGTTGTTATGGTGGATTCGACAAAATGTCGTACGATTTGGCAGTGCGATTCAAAAAAGAAGTTGACAGCACGGCGAAGATCGTATTCGTGACACCATATTTAGACGAAAAATACCTTTTATACAAGACCGAAATCGTCCCCTTTGACGAAGTTTTGTATCCCCCGCTCGAAAGCGTGCCGAAAAGACTGTCAATACTAAAACGCAACGAATACGTTGTGGAAAAATCGGATTTTATTGTGTTTTTTGTCGACCACGATTTCGGCGGCGCGGCGCAGGCGTTGGACATTGCAAAAAGAAAAGGCAAGTCTTTCATAAACCTTGCCGATTTTGCTTCGCAATGACAAGTTTTAATCCACAACGCGCCTAAGGAACACATCGCGCCGAAGACTCATCGCTTTTGCCGACAGGTAAAAACATCGCACCATCGCTTTTACAAGGTATCCCTTCCGGGAGATTGCCACGTCGCTTCTCTTCTCGCAATGACAAAGTTCTTCGTGCCGCATAAAAACGAAAAATTTTTTTCGGGCAAAAAGGACTTTGTGCGCGAAAAATATTGAAATAAACCTTTTCACTGTGCTATAATTACTTTATCTTTTAATAACGTTGGAGGAAATTATGGCAGATTTTGACTTCAAAGCCGCTTCCGAAAGTATGATGGACTTTATTAAGAAAGTCGAAACGGAAATCGGTCCTCGTCTCCCGGGTTCCGACGAAGAACGCGCCGGCGCCAAACTCATCAAAGAAGAATACGAAAAGAATATCGGAATCAAGCCCGTGTCCGAGCCGTTCAAGGTTGCACCCGAAAGCGGAATCGGCTCGATCCCGTACATCGGTATCGGCGGACTTATCGCGCTTATCGCGTTCTTTATTTACCCGATAGCGGGCGCGGTAATCGCTGCGCTTTGCTTCATATACTTCGCGCTTATGGGCGGTTTCTACACGCAGATTTTCGACTTCCTTTGGAAAAAGAAAGACACCGAAAACTTCTATACCGTGCAGGAGCCTTTGTCAGGCAAGACAGACTATACCATCGTGTTGTCCGCGCACTACGACAGCAGCTGGAACTGGAACCTTGCAAAGAAAAACCCCAAAACGTTCATTCCGAAAATCGTTTACGGCGTCGTAGGGCTCCTTTCGATTCTGGTGTTCGGATTCGTGTTGCAGTTTGCCGCGGGCGGGGCGTACGCTCATCCCTTGTGGACAAACGCCGCAACCATCACCACCTGGAAATGGTACGCATACGTCGGATATATCCTTCCCATCGTCTGCATTCCGGGGCTTTACTTCATCACGCAATTCCTGTCGCACGACAAAACCATCGCGTCCCCCGGCTGTATGGATAACCTTACGGGCATCGGCTTGAATCAGGAAATCGCAAAACATTTCAGCGCGCATCCCGAAGATTTGCCCGAAAACTGCCGTCTTATCTGCGCCGCTATGGCTTGCGAAGAATCCGGTCTCCGCGGCTCGCGCGCGTTCGTGAAACACCATAAAGACGACGGTATGCTCAAAAATTGCTATCAGATCAACGTCGACAGCATCTCGGACGAAGACTACTTCGAGGTCATTCAGGGCGACGCCGCGCAAATGTGCAAATTCGATATGGAACTGGGCGATATGCTTTACGAATCCTTGCAGGAACTCGGTCTTGTCAAAAAGACGGGCAGAATCTGGAATCCCGTCGGCGGTTGCGACAGCACCCCGTTCTGCCGCGCAGGCGTGAAAACCATCACCTTCGCCGCGCAAAA
>OQWE01000471.1_pt1 | contig 13893 bp, 32 predicted proteins | sample 1691591 | NCBI WGS metagenome assembly OQWE01 (sample SAMN03418265, study PRJEB22391) | human gut metagenome | biome: human-gut; feature: organic feature; material: feces | host: Homo sapiens | place: Tanzania | collected 2013-01
CATAAGCCGGGTTCGCCATTTCGTGGATCTTCGGATCCGTAAAATCTACGCTCCCGTCCCGCACCCCATCCGGAGCGCAGCACGCAAAAATAAAATATTGTTCGTCCTTCACCGTGCCGTCCAGCACCTTCCGACAATACTTTAATCGTTGTCCCAAAAAAGCCTGCTCGTTATCGCCCGCCGTGGAAATGCCGATCAGCAGTTTGTTTGTGTAGGCTTTCATGGCCTCCTTAAACAGGTTGTATTGCTTCGGCTTTTTAAAGGCGTGGATTTCATCGCATATCGCAATGTTGCAGTTTAAGGAGTCTTGTGTGTCTGCGTTCGCCGCCAGAGCACGAATAAAAAAAGACCCGTCCGGAAGATCGGCGGTCATGGAGTGCTCGTTGTTGTTGTCTATGATTTTTACCGCCCCGCCGTGCTTTTCATCCTCGCCCATCCGCTCCACGTTGTAGCGGAGGAAGTTATAAGATTCAAGTGACTGCATAAGGGCAGCTGACGCAATGTACATTTTCGCCCCGCTTCGCCTGTACCATAATGACAGAGCCCAGCTGAGGGCAGCGGCAAAGGTCGTTTTAATATTTTTCCGAGGTACAAATATAAGTGCCTCGTGGTACCTTACAATATCCGTTCCCCTGAGCTTAAATCCCAGGAGATTGTAGATAATAAACTTGTGGTACGGTTCCAGCAGAAACGGCTTCCCGCGCAACGGTGTTCCGTCCAGCTGTTCCCCTTGCTGGTGTACCAGTGTTTTTTCGATGATCTGGATGCAAAACTCCGGCCCTTTGGGATGCATCTCATATTCTGGATTTTCCAGATCTGCAAAAAATCGCTCAACCGCCTGCTTGAGTTCCACGCAGGCAATTTTCTCGCCGCTCCGTATGCTTTCGGCGTACTTCAGCACCACGGGCCAGTTTTTACCCTTAGTCTGTTTCAATCTGCATCAGAGCAGCGGCAAGACCGCTCGGTTTTTCTTTCGTGGGCCCGTCACCGCTTACTTTTTTGTAGCTGCTTGGTGTGAGCCCCAGTTCCCGCCAGTACGCCAGAGCGGATTTATTCAAATCGTCCCATAAAATAAGCAGTGGATTTTTGACAATGTTCGTTGCGCCTCCTTTGTTGGTGTGCCTCACCACAGGATTTCCGCCCGTATCCTCGTACAGATCCAGCGCATCGTCCCGTTTCTCTAAAATACCGGCAAGGGTGGTGATAAGGGGCGCGTATTCCTTCGGCGTGATGCCTTTTTCTCGGCACATTTTCTTTATTATTTTTTCCCATGCTCCGGTATCCACTTTAGTTATCCCCCTTTTCCACAATTGTCTCTCAGAGTTGGAAAAAGCTACCCGCCCCAGTAGGGAAAGCCGGGAAGGGGCCGTCCCGATGAGGGGGGGGCTATCGCTTCCGATTCCCGCCTTTTTCCGGGTGCTGTTTATTGTGACACGCATGACAGAGGCTTATCAGGTTGTTATTTTCCCACACAAGCTCCGGATATTCGTCCGCGTGCTTGATGTGGTGTACCTCCGTTGCCTCTACCGCCTTGCCGTATCGCTTGCAGTGCTGGCATTTGTACCCGTCCCGGCGCAGAACGGCCAGACGCTTGTGTTTCCACCGCGTGGATGTATAGTCAAATGGCATTAATCGTTCCCCGCGAATAGTTTTATCTTTGCTCTTTCGTTTTCCAGTCTCTTTGTCGCCGCATCAAAATATCCTTTGTGCGTCTCAAAGCCCCAGTATTCCAGCCCCGCACGGTGACATGCGATTAAACTTGATGCGCTGCCCACGTGTGTATCAAGTATCTTGTATCCCGGTTTTGCGTAGTGGTTAAGCAGCCAGGTATACAAGGAGATTGGTTTCTGCGTGGGGTGGAATCTTTTCTCAGTGTTTCCCTGTGAGCTTGCTTCCACATACGCTGCGTTCCCGGAAAATGAAGTCCAGGCATATTCAACCGGAGCCATGGAAAATCCTTCCTTCGGTATATTGGTCTTCCGCCATACGACAAAGCAGCGCGTAGGCGGGAGATCAAAGTAATTCCCACCCCATATAATCTGATTGCGACTGACCCGGGCAAGCTCTATAAAGTACGAATCATCCGGTGCAACGTCCCAAGTGCGGATATCTGTGTCGTCAAAGATACCCCCTTGACTGTATTTCGCCGCCCATGTTCCGCCCGTCCGACAAATCGTAACGCGAGAATCGTCCTCCGAATCTTCCGGTCGGCCCGTTCCAGTCAGCCGCCCCCCCCGCAAGACCACTCTTGTTTGCATTTGCAGCATTGCCATATGGAGGATCAACTATGGCCAGATCAAAAAACTTATCCGGGAACATTTTCATTCCGTCCATGCAGTCCATGTTGTACAAGCCAGTTTTTAGCATTTCATCCTCCTTGTACGCCGCCGCTCCACCTCCGGCTGCCTATGGCGCTATCCCCTCCCCACATCCCCGCACGCAGGAGGAGGACGTGCGGAAACTAAAAGCCGCCCTTTCGGACGGCTCGAAACTGGTCTGCCCGGTGGCTTTTTCCTCCCGCCACCATGGCTTATTATCAATATACCACGGACTTACCGGACATACCGGACATTACAGATTTTTTTCTAAAAATCTTCGCACGCGCTTCCTCGCTGCCTCCTCAAAATGTGGAGAGCCGTACATACGCTTTGCCACCTGCCGCCACGTAAGCCCGTCCACGTACCGCAGCACGATCATGCGCCGCACCTTGATATCTCGCACAGAGGATATATATTCCTCCACATCCGCCAGCTGCTCCTGAGCATCCGCCAGACGGTTCCGGCGCAGGGTGTCTATCCTTCGCAATGCCGCCTCTTGCCTGCGGGATATGCCGGATACCTTGATGGTATGTGCGCAGTAGGGCCATTCCGGCGCGGATCCTATCACGGTATCCGCCAGAATATCCATCCTCTCCATAAGGCGCTTTTTGCGCTCCTCCAGATCGGCAACCTCATCCGCCAGTGCGCGGTAGTTTTCCAACTGCTCTATGGTCATATTTCCTTCCCGCCCGTCAAGCCGATAGCGCAGCTCCGCTTTTTACTCTTTGATTTCCAGCATCGTTACCTTTGGATTGTGCCGGGGATCCACGAGGAATCCCGGATGTTTAGCATCCTCTGCGTCCCGGTAAGGCTCTTGTCCGTTTTTGGGGTACTTATCTCCATCGTCCGCAACCACGATTCCTTCTTTATATTCGTAAATTTTACCGACAGTCCACCAGTTGTACACGCCCCTATCCACGCACACCATTTTCCCGTTGTAATACTTCGGTTTCTCCGGCTCCTTCTTTTCCACTTCCAACGCCCTCCTGAGTGCCAGCTCGCACCCGGTATACAGGTCAAACTGGTCATCCGGGGAGCACTTGGCCGTGCCGTGCAAATCGCCTATGTGTACGGTAATGGTGTTGCCGTTGCGCTTGATTACGCCGATGGTTCCTTCACGTTCAAACATCGAAAATGAGACTGTCATCCATCCTTTGCTTTTGTAACTTCCAGCGCTGGAATGCGTGAGATACTTTCCTCGCTTGTCGGGATACCCGCACTTGATTTCATGCCCGACCAACAGGCTTCCGACTGTAAAACTGTCAGTAGGTAACTCTCCTCCACGCCACCTAAGCCCCGCCTCCTGGCACATCTTCAAGAACTTAATCCGTTCTCCCCTGTTCGCAAAGCTGACCGAAATCTTCTTCTCGATAAAATCCTTCATGGTATACATGGTTTTCGCTCCTTTCTCACATCAAAACATGGCTCATAAGTACTGCCGTGGTCACAGGCCCCACGCCGCCCTTGAAGGGGATGAGGTTGAGTCCAGCATCGTACTCCTCGTACCCATCAGTATCATAGTCCCCTCCTACGTTAATCACTGTGCATCCACGAGTCACCCACGTCCAGTCCAGCAGTCCCTTTTGCCCCGATGCACATACGACAATATCCGCACTGCCTACCTGCCCAATCAGTTTTGCCCTGTCAGTCTTACTGTGGCACACCGTCACCGTGGCATCCCGAGCCAGCAGGAGCATGGCCGTGGGCTTGCCTACTCTATCCGACCGCCCGATCACTACCGCATGTTTGCCCTCTATGGGGATATTGTAGTAGTCCAGCATCCGGATGATCGCTTCGGCCGTGCAAGCGGTACTCTCGCAAAGCACACCACGGTAGGCTTGCAGCTGCCCCCAGTTATCCTGCCCGTCCACCGCAACAAAACTAATCATGGGCTGTGGCTCTCGCCGGATATCTATCACACGGCATGCGCCCTTTTGCGCAGCGTTTATGGCGCTTGCAGCATACACAACGTGAGCCTTCCACTTTTCCGCTTCCCGCTGGATTGCCGCCAGATAACGCTTATCCTCCGTCTCATCTCTGATCACCGTCAGCGTCCTCTTCCGCGCCATTGCCTCAATCCGCTCTGCGTACTGCTCCCGCAGGGCATCCGCTACTGGTTTGCCGTATAAGATCATGCTGCTCACCTCCGCGTTATCTTTATTTTCAACTGTCTCCCCAGCCACTCCAAGCCGGTTTTTGTGAGATGATATGTTGCTCCACGCTCATTCCTGTAGACTCTGAATAGGCACTCTGGCAATTTATCCAGCAGTCTGTTTCCCTCCGGCACGTCTCCGTAGTAGTTCCGGTATGCCCGATAAAAAGCCTTTCCGTGGCGGTGATACGGGCGTTCGCTATCCAGTCCCACCATGTGCTTGCAGATCTCTATTGCTCTGGCAAGCTCTTCTTCTGTCAAGTACATTTTCATGCCCATATCCAGCCCCATTTTTCCGTAATAGGCGGCATGTTCGCTGTCTCGTTTTTCCACCCAGTTCCGGGGATGTTTGCAGCCAAGCATACCGTCTTTGTGCTCGATTCCGAATTTCCCTTCTGCTTCCGGGCAAGTATCTTCCGGGTCAGACAGGGGGCATAAATCACATCTCACAAGCATCCTCCTCCAAACACATTTTTGCACCGCAATGGCAATATGGGTATCTCCGGCAAGCCTCGCCGTATTCTCCGGATATCAGCAGACGGTGCAGGTTGAAGTTATCAACTTTGCGCCCACACACGGAGCATTCCAGGCATAAGGTACGTTCATCCGAAACCCGGATATTCCATTTTCCATGCCGCACCGGCTCCACGTCTGCTGAAGGTAAATGCTTCACGGTTTCGATTGCATCCGCATAGCACATTTCTGAAAATGTCCCAGGGTTACAAGCCGAAAGATTCTTGTTTAAGCGGTCAATCGCCGCCTCCCGGCTGATGTAATCACTCATTTCAATTCCTCCACATAGCGCCAACTCTGGGTAAGCTTTTTGCAGTGCTCTTTTACTTCACGGTTCAGTTTTTCCGCATCAATCAGGCTCATTTCATATTCTCCTCCCGCTCCCCGCAGGAGCAATAATCATCTGGTTCAACGCACACCGCCTCGCCTTTGTAGCCCCGCTCATTGTCGCAAGGCTCCGTGTACAGGTAACACAGGCCGTTTGGCAGGTTGCGGCAGTGTTTGTATTCCCGGCAGCGCACCACCGGCACAGCGTCCACCGTAGGGGCATCGTTGATGTCGTACACCACCCCAAAAAACCTGTCTGTGTGGCTCATACGCTCTAAAAAAGCATCAGCATCTATCAGGCGCATATTTCAATCCTCAAACAGCGCCTTGTAGGCTTCTGCTACGTCCTTGTCTATCGCATCAAATTCCATGCAGCAGTTATAAACTTGGATTTCCCCATCGTCTCCTACCAGACGGACGATTTTGTCTGACGGAAACGGCTGGCCGAATCTGGCGTTTTCCATGGCATCCCATATTGGGCAGCCGCCTTCTTCCGGGTATTCGGGGAATCCGTCCTCGTTTCGCTTCCCCTTTTTGCAACGTTCGCAAAAGTAGTAAATAAAATTATCATACTCCGTGCCACTGCTAAACGGCGTAGATGGCTCAGTTCTCATTTTCCGCACCTCTTTTCCAGCGTTTTCGTGGTCGCGTCCTTGTAGTACCTGTTTGTTCCACCTTTCGGCTTTAGCTCTATGGCGGTGATGCTGTAATCCATTACGGCGGCGATACCCGCCAGCGCATTCCAGAGGGCACGGGCCTTTTTGAGCGCTTCTGCTTCCTGCTCCGCTATCCGTGCAAGGGCCTGCATAGGCGTGGGCCTGCTCATGCGGTTAAGCTCCTGTTCGTGCAGCACTCCGCTATTCCGGGCCGGTCTCGGGATCCTCTCTTTCGGTTTGTCCAGGTGTCCTATGGCCGCATTTTCCGTGGGGCAAACATAGCCGCTGCCGTTGGTGTAGTCTCTACGGATTGACATCATCGGCCTCCTTCCGCCAGCCTGCCGCATAATCTGCCCACCTTGTAGGTGATCCGGTCATCCAGGGCACGATCTGAGATACTGGCGATCATGGCCAGCTGCTCCAGCATCACATACACATCCGCCAGCTCGTCCAGCACCTGCAGCTGTTCTTCACGGGGTGTCCCTATGCGGGATACCTCGGTGATCAGTTCCCCCAGCTCCTCGGTCACTTTCTGGAGCTGGGCCTTTTCTCCGTATACGGCGATGGCCTCGGCGTATACTCTGCGTCTCTCATCCAGCGTCATTTTGCACCTCCTTGACGTAGCATCCATCGGTCATGTGTTTTTCGGGCAGATCGCACTCATATTCCGGGCATTTGATCACCCGGTAGCTTTGCACCACTCGGTAGGGCGGCTGCTGCAGCGTGGTCGGCTCTGCCTCCCAGCCCTCCACGGGCTCAAAATTACGGCTCCAGCTGCACTTTTTGCATGCTTTGGCGCATGACCAGCACAGTGTTGCCCTACCGTTTGACATCCCTCTCCTCGTCATTTCTTGTCCTCCGTCATGTAGCGCTTGAAATTCTCCCACGGATCTCGCTCCAGCCGCCTCGCCTCCTTGAGGCTGTCGAACTTGATACCATCCACCTGGCATTTTTTTGCCCTGTACTTACTCACGCCCTGATCTCCTTTCTCGCGTCTTGGCAAGCTCGGCCTCCCATCCTGCGCCGTCTTGATCCAGATCTACAACCGTTCCTGTATCCTCGAGCCTTTTGTGACCAGTTCGCTCTTGATAGCCGTGGTATGCCATCCCCGGCCCTGTATCCGGCGGAATGTCGTCCTCCCATCGCCGCCCGTTGAGAAACGTAGCCGGATGCGGAACAAACTGCCCGCCATCTTTGAGCCAGTCCGGCGACCTTTTGTGGTCTCTCACATGAGCGAGGATCCTTTCGACCAGCTCCGGCGAAGGGTTAAGCTTTTGCCATGCTTTCAAGGCGGCTGCTTTTGCGGCCTTACGTGGGTACTCCTGCCAAAACAAGGCGAATCCATCCATATCCGTGCTTTTTTTCCTTCTGCTCCCCCGGTGGGGGGATGTAGGGGGGGTAGAATATATATCAACATCTACATCCTTATCCGTATCCCCATCTACATCTACATCATAGATTTTATCAGGTTCGGGTTTGGTTACTTCTTGGTTATGGTTTGGTTCCACTTTGGTTTCGCTTTGGTTTTCTACAGGTTTATCTTCGGTTTCGACCGGGTTTTCCTTTGCTTCCGCATCGGATTCTGCTTTCGCGTTCTCCGGTTCGGGCTTGGATGCCTCTTGGTTATCCGTGCTTGCAGGCCGTCCACCATTCCTGCCGTTCTCCCGCCGCTTTGCGTTAGTATCCAGCACGGGGCGCACGAGCTTAAACATGGCGGCAGCTACAGGGTTGCCCTCGTCTGGCTCCTCACCGTAAAGGGAGTAATCCATAATGGCCTCATACAGTGCAAGGCGCGTAGCATCGTCAAGATTCCGGCTCGCATCCCGGAAGGATTCATAAAATACAAACGACGTGGCTTTCATCGGGCTCCTCCTGCTTAAAATGGGATATCGTCGGACGACATATCGGGCCAGTTTGCCGGATCCTTGCTTTCTTCTGCCTTTGTGGTTTCGCCGCTCCCCTTCGGGGACAAGAACTCGATCTCGTCGGCCTGCACGTCCAGAGAGAGACGTGTGGTGCCGTCTTTTGCCGTATAGGTACGGGCCTGCAGCTCGCCTATGACCGCCGCCTTTTTGCCCTTGCTCAGGTACCGGGCACAGGCGTCCCCCATCTGCCGCCAGGCGTTGATGCGGAAGAAGTCGGTCTGCTTCTCCCCGCTCTGGGACGAGAACCGGCGATTCACGGCAATGGTGAAGCTGCACACCGTCACTCCATTGGGTGTGGAACGGGTCTCGGGATCGTGGGTCAGGTTGCCTATAAGTGTGATCCTCTGCATATATCCTCCTTACAGATAGTTCCGGCCAAAGATGGCCACAAAATCAAGATCCGGGTGGGCGGCTTCAAAAGCTGCCTGTCCCCGTCTTTGGAGCATTCGGCGCAGCTCCAAATTGTAATGCACTCCATACGGCGGCTCGTTGTGTTCGTAGTGGGTGAGCCAGACCCACAGGCCATATTTTTCCGACAGCTTCCGGTTGGCCCCGCCGAAGATGTGATGTTTTTCCAGCCACCGGGTATCCCCGGAGAGATAACTCCGTTTTTCGGTTTGCAGGATGCTTTTCATCAGACCCTCCGGAGGGGTATTCCCAGATTGCGGGCTTCGGCTTCTGCGCTTTCAATCAATCGGGACATTTGCGCCGCATCATATGCACTGCATCCGTAGTAGTTGATGGTGTCCACATACACGTCAAACTCTCCCGCCTCCTCCACGATCCATCCGGATCCGTTGCTTTCCCATTGCCGCCGCCAGCTTTCCAGCGCATCTTTGCGGACGCTCCTTTGTATGCTGTTGCCGCCGATGTCCCGCACCACCTGCTTATATACCTCTCTCTTGGGCTGCCGGGTGGATTGGGTGATTTTGTCGATCAATGCCCAAAAGTACGCCATGGCGGTGGGGCTTTTCCCGTTTGTCCACTTGCCTATGGATACGGATATGTAGCCGGTGCGCAGATCGTCCACAAGGGCCCGGGCTTCCGCCAGGCTGTCCACATCCACCTCTACGGATAACACTGTGCCCCGCCCGTACTCATGGGTAAGGCGGGGATTGAGAGCCTTGATTTTATACATCGTAGTACCTCCTGTCGCAGCCTCTTATTTCAGGCTTGCGCACATACTTGCCCACTCTGTGACGGGCTGCATCCTGCACGCTGTACAGGTCATATGCTTCTTCGATGGTGAGTTGCTTCCCGTCTACAGATATGCGGGGCAGGGCACCGCCGCCGCAAAGGGTGGAATACTTCTTTGTCGCCTCCCTTTTGTCTGTAGTGGTAAGGATGGTGGACTTGGCGCCCTGGACGATCATGTAGACCTCATACGTGTGCAGTTTCTTCTTCCGGCCCATCTCGCCCCTCCAGATATTTGCTGATGATGTACACAAGTCCGTCCTGTGTGGTCTTAAATCCATCGGCCTGTAAGGCCCGTTGCAACTGCCCATACATCCGTTTTCCCACTCTACAGTAGAGGCGGCACGGGTTCTTTCTTCTATCGGGTTTCCGGGCTTCTGGCACGGTCAGCGGAAATGCCTCCGCAAGGTTCTGCTCGATCTCATTCAAAAGCCGGATCCCGTACTTTTCCGGATGCTCGCATTTGCTCAGGAGATACCGGTCAAAGCGGGGTGCATCCTCCTGCACCACTTCCACGATTTCCCGGGGAGAGAGCTTCCGGCTCTCCCGGAATTCCTTCATCTGGATCATCTTCCCTCCTTACACGCTGCCGCCAGCAGGGTGTTCAGGCGCTTGTTGTCCTTTTCCAACTTGGCAATGAGTTCATCGCGCTGGGCGATCTCAAATTCCAGATCGGTGATGGTCTGACACTTCAATCCATTCATTCCGGCCTTGGTGGCCATGGCCTGATACTTGGCCCGCTCGATCTGTGCCTGCCGCATCTCCCTGCGGTCGGTCAGCTTGGTGTAGATCAGCCACGCCGCCAGCAATCCCAGGAGGATTACCAGCACAACGCCCAGCCGGTTGGCCGTTACGGCCTCGGCAATCTCCAACTCTGTACGCTCAATGACATCTGTAACCATAAAATCCTCCTGTATGACCCCATAGGGGGACGGGCTTGGAGCGCTTACACCGGAAGGAGGTAAACCGGATCAATGCGGCACTTCCCCGGGGAGAAAGCTGTCAAAGTACCCGGGAGGGGCCGAGCGTAGCCCGCCCTCCTATGGGGTCATAAAAACTCACATGATGGCAATAAGCTTAACGATGTGGTCTAACAGTTCCCGCTTCTCATCAAGCTTGTTGTCGTATTCCTCCGGGAGGTCAATGCCGTTCCGGGGGAAGTATGCCGCCAGGGCACTGTCCGGCTCGTGGATCAGGGACAGGATGGTGTACATCTCGTCCGTCCGCCAGGGGATCCTGCCCACCATCCGGGCGCTGAGGCATTGAGGGGTCATATTCAGCCTACGGGCCAGATACGCCCCATCCATGTCCATTTCCCGAAGCTTGAGCCTTAATTTGCGGTGCAGCATTATGCCTCCTCCTTTTTCAGACTTGCAGCGGCTACAATGCCCTCCGCAAATCCCATTACACGCTCCTGCTTATCTTCAGGGAGCTTGTCCAGCAGTTTCTTGATGCTTTCGCCCAGCTGCTTTTCCTTCTCGCTCATACGCTCCTCCTTTCTGTCAATATGCTGACCCGCAGAAGTAACGCGGTAAACCCCTCTGTCTCTCCGTCCGTAGCCAGGGGGAATGCCTCAAAGATAAGCTCCGTCTGCTTACGCAGGATATCCATGGATCCCTCCGAGATGGAGCAGGTCAGCTGTTCTTCCGCCGCCAGCAGATCAAGGAGGCCATGGGTCATGCTTAACAGGTCGCCCCGCTCTGCGGGATTGGTCAGGATAAGGTTTTTGCTGTTGATGTGGATACGCTCTGCTGCTTTTTGCAGCCCGGATACAAATTTACTCATTTCTGTTTCTCCTTGCGCCTGTGGCTGATTGTCGATATAATTCCTTAAAAAAGGAGGGTCATTTTTATGTTGGACTTAACGAGTATCAAGGTTTTGAAGGCCATGTCCACGCACCCCGGCAAACTATCCATCAATGTGTATGATCCGGAGATGGTGGCCGAATGGTGTAACACCAAGGATGAGGAGGGTATCGAGCGTGCCCTGCAGCACTTGTGCAAACAAGGTTACGTGGATACGTTTGGGGAGCAGGGATATGTTTGCGGCTACGTCCTTACTCACATGGGCCTCCATTACAGGGAGTTCATCCGTCTTGAGATCTGGGAGTTTGTTGCGAAATCCATACTGATTCCCATCCTCGTCGCATTAGCAACGGCCAAATTAGCCTCATAAACAGGGAGCCGCCTATGTAGTCCTTGTTCGGGGGCAAACACGCTAAACGCTTCATCTGGCCGTCATCATGGGGAACCTCGCCGGAAGCGGCTTTCGCTGCGTCCATATACACACAGTACCGCCGCCAGAATTTCCGAAACGATTTAGGGGCAATCTGTTTTTCATCGGGGCTCCCCACGTCCTCATGGAATTGCGCAAGAGCCGCAACCGTAAAATCATCCAGTTTCCTGTTGTAACTCGCTGAAAGTCCTCGGATAAGTTCCGCTCCTTCTTCCAGGCTGGGCGGCTGCCTTGTCATTGCTGGGTTACCTCCGTTTCTTAGCTTGGCTATATTATAGCATTGCTCCGCTATATCGTCAAGTGTTTATTCTTCGCTCAGCTAACTTTTTTATTGACGAGCGATCAGGGTTGATGTATAATAAAAACAGAAAAAGGGAGAACAAAAACAGCATGGAAAAAATCAACGAAAGAGTTTGTGAGCTCATAACGGCGAAGCAGATAAAGAAAACGCAGTTTGCCAAGGAGCTGGGCATATCCCAGCCGTATGTTTCCGAACTTTGCAAGGGGACAAAATCCCCCAGTGATAGAACCATCCGGGACATCTGCCGCCTGTACGATGTCAATGAGACATGGCTCCGCACCGGTGAGGGGCAAATGTTTGTGGCCAAGTCCAGAGAGCAGGAGATCGGGGAATTCTTTGCCGATGTGGTCAAAGACCAGGGATTCAAGAAAAACTTTGTGAATATGCTGGCCAGAATGACAGCGGAAGAATGGGCCCTGATGGAACGCAAAATGCGGGAAGTTTTGGAAGAGACACCGTAAGCGGTGCGGGATTTTTGGTTTATCATCATTGCTTGACGCTCTCTGTTTCTCGATTGCTTATATTTTAATCTAGCTAATCTAGATTGTCAAGCGAACTTTCTAGTTTGTTTAGAAAAATCCTTGCATTTTTAACCTGATGGTTTATACTTGCAAAAAGAGGTGGAGAATGGAATCTATCGGAAGCCGAGTAAAGGCGGTCAGAAAAGCATTAAATCTCACGACAACGAAGTTCGGGGAACGCATAGGGATAAAGAACCCGTCCGTCAGCATGATCGAAACTGGCAAGTCCAATCCATCTGACCGAACGATCTTATCTATTTGCCGTGAATTCAATGTAAATGAAAACTGGCTCCGCACCGGCGAGGGAGAAATGTTCACCGAGAAATCCCGCCAGCAGGAAATAGAGAAGTTCCTTTCCGATGTGGCGAATGGCAGCGACTTCAAGCGCCGCCTTGTGCTTTTGCTGGCCCAAATGACGGAAGATGAGTGGGCCCTTATGGAGCGGATGCTGCGGAAAATCTCAGAAGAAATATAAAAAAGGCCCTCCGTGTGGAGGGCCTTTGTCATTTAGCGAATTAGGGAGCGGACGAAGTAGAGAATCACAAGCAGCTCGTCCTCTTTAAGCTTGGAAAGCATGGGTACCAGTTCGGCCAGGATCATAGAGGTGTCATCGGATTGTATATTTTCCATTTTTCTCTCCTTTACTATTGCGCTTTGGGGATAAATAGGGTTTAATGTATACATATCAGCTGACAAAAAAATAGTACCACCCGGCCGGGATTAAATCAACAGTATTCAACATGCATCTCGCATGCAGAATAGAATCATATATGATTGGAGGACGGGATAACGGATGTAGCAGCAAACGTCAGGGAGTTTCTGGACGCTCAGACAAAGGACAATCCTAATCTGAGGACAAACGCGCAAATCGCCGAGTACACCGGTTTGTCGGAGTCAACCATAAGCCGACTGCGGGCAGGGACCATACAGCCAAGCAGCCTTGTGGTAAGACAGATCGCCGCCGCCTTTGGAAAAACGGAAAAAGAGGTAATGGGTGAGCCGGTAGTCATGTGCGCCGGATCCGAGGTCATCAAAGATCTTATGTCTATTTTTGACCGGCGAATCCGGGAACGGCAGGAAAACATGGAAAGTCTCCAGGCCAAGCTGGATAGCGCCCTGGAGATGATCAGGGAAAAGGATAAAAGGATCCTTGCCCTTGAGAAAGATAAAGACCATCTTACCCGAGATCTGGAAACATCGAAGAAATGGGCAATCGTCTGTGCTGTGGCGTGCATAATGCTGCTGGTGGCGATAGCGGCGATGCTGCTCTATGACCTGACACATCTGGATCGGGGATGGTTTACGAGATTATTCGACCGATTCGGCGGAGCAAATATATAGGAGGGGTTGGCGTGATCTGGTTTATTTTGTTTGCAACGGCCGTTGTCATTATAGGCGCCAATGCGCTAAGCAAAAACACGCAGAAAAAAGTTTTTGAGAAAGAAGAGGCTGAAAAAGCGGCAAAAGAAAAGGAAGAACAGGAAGCCGCCAGAATTAAGGCAGAGCAGGAGGAAGCCGAGAAGAAAGCAGCGGCAGAACTGGAGAAAAAGCTACGCCGGATTTACACCTTTGACGTGGAGGGTGTGAAGGACAAGAACGCGAACGGTACCGACCGCCAGTCTATCCTGACCAAGGCCATGGAAAAGGTGGAATCAGACCGAAACAGTAACAAGGAGTGGTGTGACCAGTATTTTCCGGATATCACTCTTGGAGCCTACACTAAAGACGGTGTGAGGAGGTGCAGTGTCCTG
>OQWE01000472.1_pt1 | contig 13867 bp, 12 predicted proteins | sample 1691591 | NCBI WGS metagenome assembly OQWE01 (sample SAMN03418265, study PRJEB22391) | human gut metagenome | biome: human-gut; feature: organic feature; material: feces | host: Homo sapiens | place: Tanzania | collected 2013-01
GCCAAGTGCGGCGATATTATGAAGATGTACCTCAAGGTAGATGACGGCGTCATCACCGACTGCAAGTTCAACACCTTCGGCTGCGGCAGCGCAATTGCAACAAGCTCCATGGCTACCGAGCTTATCAAGGGCAAGAAGCTTGAGGACGCTCTCGAGCTTTCCAACAAGGCTGTTGTCGAGGCTCTCGACGGTCTGCCCACACATAAGATCCACTGCTCCGTCCTCGCCGAGGAGGCTGTCAAGGCCGCCGTCAAGAACTACTACGACAAGAACGGCATAGAGTACGATCACGAAAAGTTCGCAGAGACCCACAACTGCGACCACTGCGTCGAGTAAGCGAATATGCAAAGATCCCCGAGCCAACCGGCTCGGGGATTTTTGCATACATCAATCAATTTTCACAAGACCGTTCGGGGCTTTGCAGCGTGCGGCAAGGTCGATGTAGGTCTGCTTGCTGTGCTCCCATGCGGAAATGTCCTTGTCCTCAAGCTCACGCAGGACCTTCGCCGGAGCACCGCCGACGACGACACGGGGCGGGACGGTCTGATGCTTCTTTACGACTGCACCCTCAGCTACAACGGCGTATTCGCCGATATCGGCAAACAGACTTATAATCGCACCCATGCCGATGTTGGCACCGTCCCGGATGTGGTTCCCGTGGACTATCGCACTGTGACCTATCGTGACCCGTTTGCCGATGTGGCAGCCGTCGGTCTTGGCTTCGGGCCCACCGACATGGATAAGGCACAGATCCTCAATTGCGGTCTCGTCGCCGATGAATATCGGCCGCTCATCGCCACGGATGACGGAGCCGGGACCGACATAGCAGCGTGCGCCGATGGTCACATCGCCGATGATGACGGCGGTGTCGCTTATAAATGCGCTCGGGTCTATCTTCGGGCGCTTACCTTCAAATTCGTATAGCATGCTGATACCTCATTTCTTTCTGACATATGTGCCCGGTATGCCGAGCTCATCACGGTATTTTGCGACGGTGCGCCGTGAAATTGAAAAGCCCTTTTGGGTCAAAATATCGCTGAGCTGAGCATCCGACAGGGGAGCGGTCTTGTCCTCGCCGTCAATTACCTCACGCAAAAGCTTTTTTGCTTCATCTACCGAGCGTGTGCCGGACTTGCTCTCAAGCTTGGCGGTGAAAAACAGTTTTGCGGGGATAACGCCACGCTTGCACTGAATGTATTTGCCCCGAACCGTGCGGCTGACGGTGGAAACGCTCAGTCCCGTGGAGTCGGCAATGTCGGCAAGCGTCATGGGCTTTAGCGTGTCCGATTTGCCGCACAGGTAGTCGCTTTGCATTTTCGCAAGCGTTTCAAAGCAGCTCAGGACGGTTTTCTCGCAGCGGCAAACATTCTGATACAGCCTGCCGGCTGCCGCCATGCGCTCGTCAATATAACTTATAACGCTCTCGTCGTCGGTCGATTTCTTGAGTTCCATGCAGAACGAGCTTATCTTCAAATGCGGACTGTACGGGCGGCACAGGGAAATGCTCAGCCCGTCGGCGGTCTGCTCAACGCTCAGATCAGGGTAAATGTACATACTGTCGTCATCACGGCTGCCCTCAAGAGCCGAGGAGGGGTAGGGGTAGAGCCCTTTTATGCGCTTTTCGGCGCTGCGCACTTCGCTCACGGGGACGCCGAGTGATTTTGCTATCTGCGTATAGTGTCCGTGCGAAAGCTCCTCAAGGAAGCTTTCGACGATGCTGCGGGCGATGCTGTCATCGGCACTAAGCTGCGCCGTCAGGCAGCCTCGCACATCCTCGGCGCATATGCCCGTCGGCGGCAGGGAGCGCATGACGGCAACGCAGTCGTCGACCGCTTTGCGCTCGACACCTAATTTCTGTGCCGCCTTATCCCAGTCCTCGGAAAGAAAACCACGGCTGTCAACACAGCCGACGAGATAGCGATAAATCTTCCTTGTGTCATTGTCGACATCGGAGCTTAGCAGCATACTCAAAAGATACGAGCGGACATCGGGCTGCTCAGCGCGGGAGACGATTGGACTGTCGGGTGCGTCGTCGTCATCGGCATTTGAGCTTTCCGTGCGCTGCGAGCCAAACGAGCCGAGCCACTCGACACGGCTTGCAAGCTCACCACCTTTTGAGACTGCCGCAAGCTCGTCAATGTCGATGGCGGGGTTTTCCATGGCCTGCTCCGTGAGATACCGCCCCAGCTCCACGGTGTTTAGCTGCACCATCTCCAGCAGCTGAATGGTCGCCGGTGTAATCGTCTGTTTAATTGTGACGGAATTCTTCAGCTTCATGACGATAGTTTTCTTACCTCGAAATGATACAAAGGCATATTTGTTTACAATTTGACTATTTGAAACACTTTTTACATACCTATCAATAATATCAAAACACTTATATAAAATCAAGTTGAAAAATATAGAATTGCACAGTGTAAAACAATGCAAGTGTATCACCGTGATACACTTTGCTTCAAATACAGTGACCGAGGATGACACACTTTTAACAATTTGACACACTGCGCATTTGGTGTTACAATGGCACAGAAGAACTTTTTCGGAGCAATAAAATTTTTTTCGGAGGCGCAGCGGCATGAATACGGATTTTCTCATTCGTGAAAAAGAGTACCTCAGCATGCTCGAAAGCTCAAGATACATGTGCGAGAGAAACGGACTTGATATGCACACGCAGGCTCTGCCCGAGGTGACGGAGGCCGACCGTGAGCGGTGCAAAAATCATGTCACGGGTCATATCAGACTCATGCGCAAGAGCACGCCCGAGTATTATCAGGCTGTTGCGGAGACGCTTGCAGCCAATAATTCGGTGCTTCTGTATCTGTACGAAAATTTTGATGTTTTCGGCCGCTACGGCGATAAAAAGCTTAAGGACGAGCTTTTTGAGAAGAACATTAAGCTCGGCGGCAATGTCGGCGAAAGCGTCGCCGGAACGAACGCCGCAGTCATGTCTGCCCGAAGTCCCAACAGCACTTGGGTCATCGGAGACGAGCATTATCTTGACGCTTTTAAGCCATATGTCACCTTTGCGTTCAGAATTAAGGGCAAATACAGCCGCAACGGCTATGTCATGATAATCACCTATAAGGAAAACTTCGATGAGCGCATATGCAAACTTTTTAAGCTTCTTGAATCGACCGAGACCATCATAACGACCGGCCATGTGACCAAGGATGTCATCATGCGTGATATCATGCAGCGCAATGAATACAGCCGTGGCAGCACGAACGATATAGTTATAATGGTCGATAACAGCTGCTCCGTTACCTTCGCAAACGACATGTTCTACGACTTTTATAACTACCATCCTCAGGAGACGATAAACAGCTTTTTGGGAGATATCTGCCCCGAGCTCATGTCGCTCGTGTCGAAGATAGCAGAGGGAAAAAAGGTCATCGGCAAGCCCGTAGACCTTGTGCACCCAAACGGTTCAAGAGAGCAGTATTTTGCCGATTGCAGCATAATTAACACGAATTTGCGCCAATTCGGTGCACTTATCACCATTTATAAGGGCAAAATTAAGAAAGAAGAAAAGCCCGCAGACGGCAACTATGCACGCTATACCTTTGATGATCTCATCGGCGTTTCGGATAATTTCGTGCAGCTCAAGCGCTTTGCCGAGCAGATCTCGGCGACCTCGAGCCCCATTCTTATTCAGGGCGAATCGGGCACGGGCAAGGAGCTTTTTGCAAATGCGATCCATTGCACCAGCCAGCGCAAGGATAAGCCCTTTGTCGCCGTAAACTGTGCGGCGATACCCCGTGATCTTATCGGAAGCGAGCTGTTCGGCTATGTCGGCGGCTCGTTCACCGGCGCAAGCCGAACGGGTGCAAAGGGCAAATTTGAGCTTGCCGACGGCGGTACGCTGTTTTTAGACGAGATAGGCGAGATGCCCGTTGAAATGCAGAGCGTCCTTTTGCGTGCGCTGGAGGATAACTGCATAACCCGCATCGGCGCAACAAAGCCCATAAATGTAGATGTACGAATAATTACAGCCACCAATAAGGACCTCACAAAATGCATTGCCGACGGAAGCTTCAGGGCAGACCTGTACTACCGTCTTAATGTCATAAACCTCACCATGATACCGCTCAGACGGCGCAGGGCGGACATTAAAGAGCTTGCAGAATACTTCCTTGAACGCTTTGCACACGAAAATGGGAAGAATATTCACGAGATAAGCCCCGCTGCGGTCGTCGCAATGACAGAATACGACTGGCCGGGCAATGTCCGAGAGCTGCGCAACTGCATGGAATACAGCGTCATCGTCTGCAAAAGCGACTGCATCGAGCTTGAGGATCTCCCGCAGAGCATAACAAACCTCGAGCGGGCGGATGGGAGCGCCAAGGCGGCCGAGCCCGAGGGCACGGAGCTTCGGATAATGAGCGATTTCTTTACAAAGCAGCGGCTCGAGATGGCAAAGAAGCTCATGGTCGAATTTAAGGGCAACAAATCAAAGGTCGCACAGGAGATGGGCGTTTCACGCTCCACGCTATATAGGATACTCAACGGCGCAGAGGATACGCACAGTGACAAATAACAAAAGACAAGCAAAAAGCCAGATACCTGCCAAGGCGGGTGTCCGGCTTTTTGCCTTTGTACACACTCCGGAATGTGTCTTAACCAATCGGGGCAAAATAAGAAAAAATATTTTTTTGTCAAAGTTGGCACGGATTTTGCATTAAAAATAGACCGTCAAAAAAATAACCGACACGGTCAGTTCCCCGGCCGGGATAATCGATACTGAGCTGAGGTTATGATACTGAGGAGGTAAATATGAAAAGACTTTATACACCGTTCAAGGTCAACCAGCTTGAGCTGAAGAACAGAGTGATCATGTCGCCCATGAGCATAGGCCATACCGTCGACGGCTTTATAATGGATGATGTGGTTGAATTTTACAGACGCCGTGCGCTCGGCGGAGTCGGCCTTATAATTTTCGCAAACATGCAGTGGGATAAGCTGCGCTACAACCCCAACCACGGCGCAATGCTCACCGACGAGAAGTACATCCCCTCGCTCAAGAAGCTGACCGATGCCATCCACGAGGGCGGCAGCAAGGTATTTGCACAGCTCATGCATCGCGGCAGATGCGCAAACCGCGCAAGCATTCAGGGCGAGCAGGCTGTTGCACCGTCCCCCATCCCCGGCAGATTCACTCACTTTGAGATGCCCAAGGAGCTCACCGTTGAGGAGATCAAGGAGTTCGTCGAGTGGCAGGCAGACGCTGCGGTCATCGCAAAGAAGGCAGGCTTCGACGGCATCGAGATCGAGACAAACTCCGGCTACCTGTACGGCCAGTTCTTCTCTCCCTTGACCAACCATCGTACCGATGAATACGGCGGCAGATCTCGGCGATATCGTCGCCGTTGCAGCCGCGAAGCCTGCCTTCTTTGCGATGACCCATGGACGGCGGCTGCAACGGCGACGATATCGCCGAGATCTGCGAGCTTCTGGACAAGACCGGCTATGTTGACGGCTTCTCCATCACCGCAGGCTGGCATGAGTCGGCAGTTCCCCTCATCACCATGGAAGTTCCCCACGGCGCATGGGCATACCTCGGCCGCCAGATCAAGGCAAGAGTCAAGGCTCCCGTCGCACAGGGTATGCGCATGAACATCGAGAAGGCAGAGGAGCTCGTCGACAGAGGCGACTTCGACGCTATCGTTATGGGTCGTCCGTTCCTGGCAGACCCCGATGTCGTCAACAAGGCAATAGCCGGCAAGGCTTCCGATATCCGCCCCTGCGTCGGCTGTAACGCAAAGTGCCTTGACATGGCAATGATCAGCAAGCCCATCGGCTGCATCGGCAACTACGAGTGCAACCGTGAGCAGGAGCTTGAGGACGAAAACGGCCTCATGCCCACCGAGAAGAAGAGCGAGCATCCCGAGAAGATCCTCGTCATCGGCGCAGGCCCCTCCGGTATGGAGTTCGCCCGTGTCGCAGCGCTCCGTGGCCACAAGGTCACCATTTGGGAGAAGCGCAACCGCACCATCGGCCTTTCGCTGTTTGCCGCAACGCCTCCCCGCCGCTATGATATCCGCTTCTTCGGGGCTCGGTCTTGTAGATCATCATAAATCTCAGCTCATCGGCGGTAAGGGTGCCGATCTCGCCCAAGGAAGGCGTCGTTGTTGAAAACGCAGAGGGCGTTCAGACTCTGCCGGCAGACACCGTTGTTATAGCAGCAGGCGCAAAGCCCAATAATGATATGTATGAGCAGCTCGTCGGCAAGGTCAAGAATGTTGACTGCATCGGCGACGCCGTCAAGGTCGCAAGAATACCCGATGCGGTCGAGTCTGCCTACAAGCTCGCCGCAAGCATATAAATTTGCCTAGGACTGTGCGGCGCAGCGCCGCACGATAGTCCGGCTGTGTAATCCCCCTTTTTCCCCATGGGCTGCCGGGCTCCTCCCCGGCAGTTCGTGGAGGGAGTAAGGGGAAGGGGAGAATTAGAGCTTAAAAAGCTTAATGAGGAAAAATTAAAATGAATCAGCTGCAAAACAAACAATTTGAAGAGGCACTGGTCCGATACAGAAAAAAGTGGGATAAGATAAAAGACCCCTGCGTGGTCTACGACTTTCCTATACCCGCCGTTTCCTGTAAGGAGCTGTTCCTCGAAAGAGTAAACGAACATCCCGACAAGACCTATGTAATCAGTAACGGCGAGAAGATGAGCTATGTCGAGTGCAATACTCTTGCAGCAAAGATAGCAAACGGATTTCTCGCAAACGGCCTTAAAAAGGGCGACCGTGTCATAACCTATGTCTCAAACGGCTTTGAGTTCGTGGCACTGGCACATGCCTGCTTCAAGACCGGCATCATAATGGTAAACACCAACCCCCGTTCCACCGCAGATGAGATCAGCCGCAGAATTAAAGACTGCACGCCGAAGATGGTCATTACAGACTCCGACGGCGCCGATGCGGTAGTCCAGTCTCTCAAGGATGACAGACAGAGCATCGAAAAGGCTGTGTTCTGCCCCGCACTTGAGAAGGAAAACCGCTGGGATGAGCTCAATGCGTGGGAAAGCATCATTTCCGATGACGCAAGCGAACCCGATATCGAAATTTTGCCCGAGGATGTTGCGATACTGCAATACACCGGCGGTACTACCGGCGTTCTGAAGGGCTGCTGCCAGACAAACCACGCATTCGTGGCAAAGGCAATGGCTCAGGTGCAGTATTTCAGACCCTTCTTAAACGACAATGACTATGAAAACTACATGGTCATCATAGCACTGGGCATGTCCCACGCCTTCGGCTTCGGTCAGGGCATCGTCGTAAACCTCACCATGGGCGGCACGATATTCTTTGCCGAGAGCCTTGACGAGATACTCAGGGTCATCGAGAAATACCGTCCCACCGTTTGGCCGTCCGTTCCTCTGTGGATGAAGCTTATCGCCACCCATGAGGAGTATCAGAAGTATGACATTTCCTCGCTCAAGGTCATAACCTGCGGCTCGGCTCCGCTGCCCGTGGATGTCATCAAGCGTGTCGAGGAGCTCACGGGAGCCGTCATCACCGAGGGCTACGGCATGACCGAAACGGTAAACACCATAACCATAAACGGTCATGACCATCGCAAGGTAGGCACGGTCGGCGTGGTTAACCCCAACATCGAATACCTCATCGTCGATCAGGAGACCGGCGCCGAGGTCGTCGAGGACGGAACGCCGGGCGAGATAATCTGCCGTGGCGAATGCGTCATGCACGAGTATTGGAACAATCCCGAGGAAACGGCTAAAATGCTGCGCAACGGCTGGCTGTACACGGGAGATATCGGATTCATCGATGAGGAAGGCTTCCTTGTCATCTGCGACAGGAAAAAGGATCTCATCATAACCGGCGGCTTCAATGTGTTCCCCAGCGAGCTCGAGGCGGTCGCGATAACCGCACCGAATGTCGCAGACGCAATAGCCATCGGTGTCCCGAACGAGCGCAGGGGAGAAGTTCCCGCATTATTCGTTCAGCCCATGCCGGGCAAGACCATTGACCTTGCCGAGGTCGAGCAGGTCTGCCGTGAGAAGCTCTCAAGGTTCAAGGTGCCCAAGGAGTATTACACCATGGACATGCTCCCCAAGACCAAGAACCGCAAGCCCGACAGAAAAGCGGTCAGAAAAATGTATCTTGAGCATGCATTTGATGACCAGAAAAAGTGATAGATAGTTTTGCTGTTTTATTGAATGTTAATTAAAAAATAAACATAAAAAAGGAGAAGACGAAAATGTCTAAGAACACAAAAAGAACACTTCTTGGCTTCGTACTCGCAATCGCAGCGCTCGTCCTCATCGCATATCTTCCCGCTGAGACCGAGCAGATGAGCCGTGCGGCATGGCAGTATCTCGGCTGCTTCGTGTTCATGCTCGTACTCATCATTTCTCGTGCAGTCCCCGACTGGGCAGCGGTGTTGTGCACCATGGCAGTGCTCGTGGCACTCAAGGTTGCAACCGTCGCCGAGGTCACCTCGAACTTCGCATCCAGCACCGTATGGCTGTGCATCGGCGTGTTCATCATGTCCATCGGCATCAACAACAGCGGCTTTATGAAGCGCCTTGCTCTTTGGGTCCTGACCCGCTTCCCCGGAACCTATGCAGGTCAGGTCACCGCAATGCTCCTTTCCGGCGTTATCATGAGCCCCATCATCCCGTCCTCCACCGCAAAGACCTCCATGATGGCTCCGTTCGTCAACCAGGTCTGTGAGGCATCCGGCGCAGAGCGCAACTCCAAGCAGTCCCTCGGCCTTTGGTTTGCAAACTTTATGGGCACCAACCAGCTCGGTATGGCCTTCGTCTCCGGCTCGGTTTATGTCGCACTCATGCTCGGCTTCGTCGGCGAGAGCGTTTCCTGGGGTCAGTGGTTTGTCCGTGCATGCGTATGGTATGTAGTCTGCATCATCCTCGTTTATGTATTCTGCCTCGTTTTCTGCAAGCCCACCGAGACTCAGAAGGCAGCAAATGTTGAGTTCATCAAGGAGTCCTACAAGGCTCTCGGCAAGATCAGCACCAAGGAGAAGCAGGGCATCATCATCGTTCTCGTAGCCCTCGTTCTCTGGCTCACCCAGTCCACCCACAAGATCGACGCAGGCATGATCGCCATCCTCGCCGATGTCGCATTCATCGCATGCGGTCTGATCACTCCTCCCGAGGTCGGCGCAAAGGGCATGTGGACCATCACCATCTTCGTCGGCGGCGTTCTTTCCGTTGCAGGTCTCATGGCATCCCTCGGCGTCAGCACTTGGCTGGCAGGCATCCTCGGACCCATCCTCGCTCCCATCATGAGCAGCCCCTGGATCTTCATCCCCGCACTGTGCATCATCACATACCTGCTTCGTTTCGTCATCGTGTCTCAGTCCTGCTGCATGGCCGTCATGATCGCGATCTTCGGCTCGCTGCTTGAGGCACACGGCATCAACATTTTCGTCCTCGTATTCACCTCTTGGGTATCCGGCACCTGCTGGAATGTCGCTTACCAGAACCCCGCATCCGCAGGCCTTATCAAGATGTGCGATCCTTCCCTCGACTTTGCAACCGCATCCAAGGGCTCGTATGCATACTGCATCATCAACCTCATCGCAATGACCTGCAGCGTACCTCTCTGGATGGCACTGGGCCTTCTGTAATCAGAGTATGTACGGCTACAAGCATATCCGGGTCGAGCTTCCCGAGCCCGGCATAGCCGTGATGAGCTTCATAAGACCCGAAAAGCTCAACTCGTGGTCACGAGAGGTTTTCGATGATATGCTGCACTTCTTCCGTGCCCTCAAAACGGATGATGAGACGAAGGTGCTCATCATCCGGGGCGAGGGGGAGCGTGCCTTCTGCACGGGAGCGGACTTCATGAGTCTGTTTCCCGGCGAGGGCGACCGTGACAGCGTACACAAGTCCTATGACTTCCAGGAGGAGCTAAGAGAGCTCGTCGTTCTTGTTCACGAGGCAAAGCAGGTCGTCATCACGGCTGCTCACGGCTACGCAGTCGGCGGCGGATTCTTCCTGACCATGGCATCGGATATCCGGCTCATTGCCGACGATGTGAAATTCTCGTGTCCGCTTCTTAAAATGAGCATGAGCTGCGGTGATCTCGGCTGTGCATATATGCTGCCCCGCCTTATCGGCGACGGTGTGGCAAGAGATATCCTGCTCACGGGCAGATATATGCTCGCCCCAGAGGCCATGAGCCTTGGCTACGCCTCAGGCTGCTACCCACTTCCGGAGCTTGACAATGCGGCGATGGAAAAGGCGAGAGTGCTCGCAGGCTACACAAGCGAGGCTCTGCAGTACAGCAAGCAGCTTCTTAATTTGATGGAAAGCGTCAATGATATTGATACGGCCATCAAGATAGAAAACCGCAACCAACAGCTCGTTAAAGCATTCAACAGAGAAAACCGCAGCAAACAGTGAACAATGCCCCGCCATGCGGGCGCACACATAGAAATAATGAATCTGAAAGGAGATTTCTAATGCAAAGCTTACCTAAAAAGTCCCTTCTGCCCTTCACCGAGGAGCACGAAGCATTCCGCAAGGAGTTCGGCGAATTTCTCGACAGAGAGATAGTTCCCTATTACATGGACATGGAGAAGAACCACTCCGTCGGCAAGGAGACCTTCAAAAAGTTCGGCGACGCAGGCTACGGCTGCCTGTGGCTGGACAAGAAGTACGGCGGCAGAGAGCTCGATATGCTCTACTCCATCGTCTACGGCGAAGAGCTCAACAAGCGCGGCCTGAACGGCGTTCTGACCCGCCTGAGCAGCGACACCGTCGCTCCCTACATCTATGCACACGGCACCGAGGCACAGAAGGAAAAGTACCTCCCCGGCGTTGCATCCGGCGACACCTGCATCTGCATCTGCATGACCGAGGCAGAGCACGGCTCCGACCTTGCTCACATCGAGACCAGCGCAGTTAAGGACGGCAAGGGCAACTACATCGTAAACGGCGGCAAGATCTACATCTCCAACGGCATGGTCTCCGACTACGCCATCGTTGCAGTCGTCACAAACCCCAACGCAGAAAAGCCCCACAAGGGCATCAGCCTGCTCATCATACCCACCGACGCACCGGGCTTCGAGCGTAAGCTGCTCAACAAGATCGGCCTTAACTCTCAGGACACCTCCGAGTACATCTTCCACGATGTCGTCGTTCCCGAGGAGAACCTGCTCGGCGAGGAGAACAGAGGCTTCTACTACCTCATGCAGCACCTCGAAAAGGAGCGTCTCATGGGCTCTTGGGGCACCCTCGGCATGGCAGAGTACGCTGTCGGAGATCTTGTATGCAAGCTCGCTGGTGGCGTACTTTGCGATTGACACCTGAGTGTTAACACTCTCGCCTGCCATGAACAGCATGGTCAGATGCTCAACATAGCTTCTTGCCTGGTCGAGCTCTGCGGCTCATACAAGATCTCCGACCTCGGCGTTCAGATCTGGGGCGGCCCCGGCATCCTACGTGAGAACGCAATTGCCCGCCAGTTCGTCGATACCCGCCACTACCGCCTGATGGCCGGTACCTCCGAGGTACAGCTGGGCATCATTGCAAAGGCTATCGGTCTCGGCAAAAAGAAGTAAGAATTTAATGGGGGATCAATCTGATCCCCCTATCCGAGCAAGGAGGTGCTCTAATGGCATTACCGCTTGAAGGCGTGAAAATCCTTGACCTGAGCACGATGCTCCCCGGCCCGTTCTGCTCCATGATCCTCGCCGACTTCGGCGCAGAGGTCATCAAGGTCGAAGCCGTCAAGGGCGGCGACCTCTTCAGAGGCGGCGTTCCCAAGATAGGCGATACGGGCGGAGCGTTCTTCCAGGTCAACCGCAACAAAAAAAGCATCACCCTCAACCTCAAAAGCGACGAGGGCAAGGAAATATTCTATAAGCTCGCTAAGGACGCCGATGTCGTGCTCGAGCAGTACCGCCCCGGCGTTGTGAAAAAGCTGGGCGTTGACTACGAAACGATAAAGGCCATCAACCCCAAGATCGTTTACTGCTCCCTGTCCGGCTACGGTCAGACAGGCCCGTACCGCCTGACCTCGGGTCACGACCTTAACTATATAAGCTACGCTGGTATCCTCGGCCTTACCGCACGCAAGGGACAGACCCCTACCATCCCCGGTGTTCAGATCGCCGATATCGGCGGCGGCGCACTGTATGCGGCGATAGGCATCCTCATCGCTCTCATGGGCGTGAAGCGCAACGGTGTCGGCCAGTATGTCGATACATCCATGCTCGACGGTGCTGTCTCGTGGCTGCCTGTGCTTGCAAACGACTACTTCGTCAAGGGCGTATCTCCCAAGGCAGCGGAGAATATCCTCAACGGCCAGAACGCCTGCTACGAGGTGTACGAGACAAAAGACGGCAGATACATCAGCATCGGCGCAATCGAGCCGCACCTGTGGGCAAACTTCTGCGATGCCATCGGCAAGGAGGAGTTCAAGGCCTACCAGCGTGACCTCACAAAGCAGGACGAGATGTTTGCGTATCTGCGTGACATGTTCAAGTCCAAAACTCAGGCCGAGTGGATCGAAAAGCTCACCGGCGTTGACTGCTGCTGGGCACCGGTCAAAAACCTCGAGGAGGTCTTTGCCGATCCGCAGGTCGTCGCCCGTGACATGGTCTATGAGATGACCGACCCCGAGGGAACCTACGGCAGCGTCAAGATGATAGGCTCGGCCGTCAAGCTTTCCGAGACCCCCGCACGCAAGGAACTGTTCCCGCCCAGAAAGGGCGAGCATAACACCGAACTGCTCAAGTCCATCGGCTACAGCGACGAGCAGATAGCCGAGCTTGAGAAAAACGGCGTTATTTAAAATTTAAATCAAAGGAGAAAAAATGATATGAAAATGCTCGAAGGCATCAAAGTCCTTGACTTTACCACCAACGCATCAGGACCCAAGGCCGGCACCTATCTCGCAGACTACGGCGCAGAGGTCGTCAAGGTCGAGGTACCCGGCGGCGAGGGCGGCAGAAAGTTTGCTTTCTATGTAAACGGCATCTCGACCTACGCCTGCGGCAAGGACAGAGGCAAGAAGTCCATTGAGATCAAGCTCAGCGACCCCGACGCACAGAAGCTGCTGCTGGATGTTGCCAAGGATTACGATATTATCATCTCATCCAATAAGCCCGGCTTCCTCGAAAAGTTCGGCCTCGGCTATGAGGATGTCAAGAAGGTCAACCCCGGCATCGTTTACGCTGCGCTCACTCCGTTCGGCTACAAGCCCAACAAGTACAGCGACAAGCCGTCATACGATATCTGCGCTGTCGCAATGAGCGGCCTGAACGCACAGACCGGCGAGCGTGACGGCAACCCCACCCGCATCGGCTCCGTTATCGGCGACATGATCGGTGCAGAGGGCTTCTTTGCGGCAATTATGCTCGCACTGTTCCACAAGCAGCGTACCGGCGAGGGTCAGTTCGTTGACTTCTCTCTCGTGCGCAACCTCGTCCACATCAACGACACCCTCCAGTACCACAACAAGAAGGGTCACATCCAGTACCGCTCCGGCAACCACAACGCCAATATGTCTCCTTACGGCATCTACACCGGCAAGACCATGTCCATCGTCATCGGCGCCGTTGCACCGAGTACATGGAATCCCCTGTGCGACTGCATGAACCGTCCCGACCTCAAGACCGACCCCGAGTTTGCAACTCTGCCCATGAGGTCTAAGAACCACCTCAAGGTCGAGCAGATCATCACCGATTGGCTCATGACCTTCGACAATACCCGTGACGCATATGAAATGATGGAAAAGGCCGGCGTCGCAGTTGCTCCCGTTATGACCGCAGAGGAGGTCTGGGACGATGAGGAGTACAACCGTCTCGGCTGGTGGGTCAACTTCCCCATGTACCCCGAGTGGGAGGGCACCGACATCATCTCCAACAAGCAC
>OQWE01000474.1_pt1 | contig 13833 bp, 5 predicted proteins | sample 1691591 | NCBI WGS metagenome assembly OQWE01 (sample SAMN03418265, study PRJEB22391) | human gut metagenome | biome: human-gut; feature: organic feature; material: feces | host: Homo sapiens | place: Tanzania | collected 2013-01
AAACTGTTACTTTTGCACCCTCTTGTGCGAATTTTTTCGCGGCGCGCGCGTCGTTTTCTTTTTTCAGTTTATCGCGTTCGTCTTTCGTCATCGACATATCCCTTGCAAGTTCGATATTGATTGCATAGGGACTGCCATACTGTCTTATTACCGCGTCGATTACCTTTACGGTTTGCGAAAGAGCGCGTTTTACAACGGGCGACGTTACACCTCCGATTGCATCGTAAACTTCTTTTGTCCCGAGAAACTTTTGCTTTTCAAAATTATGTTCGGAATGATTGTGCCCCGCCTTTTGCATTGCATCACTGTAAACCATGCCTTCTTCAAGATACGGCAGAATTTCCCTTAACACGTGAAGCGACAAATGACCATATCCCTTCATATCTATTTTGGAAAGCTTTTCAATCGTTTCTTCGTCAAGTCTTCCGTCGATTATCTTGCTTTCGGCAATGGCATTGCGGAACAGGTTTTCGCTTTTGTATTTCGTGCAGATTTCGGCGATTTCGTCAATGAGTTCAATATCGCTTTTAAGATTGTCATTTAACGCTTTCACGATTTTATTACTGTTTTTTGCAGTAATAAACTCGCCTTTATCTTCGCAAGCTAACGAATCGACAACGTCGTTTATCTCAACGACGTCGCTTTTCGACTCACCTTCGTTTTTCTTCTTGTCGGATTTCTTTTTCTCGCTGTAATTAAGCGCGCTGAAACGGTAATCGTCGTCAAGTTTTATCGCCTTTCTGAACGCCTTGTAACTAACTTTATCCACTTTTTTTGCAAGCTCGACGGCGATTTAAGTCTATAAATGTAATGTATTTATGGCTATCCTGCCAATCCACCCGTGTATTGACTTCCTTTCCCCGGACCTTCGTCGAAATTCCTTTGCGAAAGGAATATATCAAGATATTTCTTTTTATTTTCGTCGGTCGCAAAATTGTTGCCGAATTCCTTTTGCTTTTCAAACAAAAGTTCGATTTCCTTCACGAGAATATCCCGCGATACGCACATCGAATAATCGCCGCCTTTATTATGGACGGGCTTCCCTTCCATTAAATACTTTTTATAAAGTTGTTCGCCGCGGGTGCGCATACCGCTCTCTCTCATTTTTTCTTCGCTTTTTCGAATACTGCCTAAAAGTTTTCCTTCGTCGCTGTCTTTTGCGCCTTCCCTTTTATTGCTTTTGAAACCGCGATGCCGAGCAAGCGAATATAAAACGCGCGCAAATTCCGCCTCGGTCAATTTTTTGTCCAAAGCGTCCGAACGAAGTTTGACGACGTCAAGATTCTTATATTCGTCTTTTAAACAAATTAAATCATCCTGCGTTTCAAATAATTCAATTCCGTTTTCGGAGAAAAGTTTTCTGATTCTTTCGAGCCTGAAAGATTTTCGTCTGATGCGACGGCGCAGCCCCCTTGCGTTTCGCCTGGGCTCCGCAAGCGACGCACCTGTTTTAGGTTGCTCCGCCGCGTCAAATATGCGCGAATTAAGAGCATTGATTTGAATAGGTTCGCCATTTTCGTCACATTCGAGCACGCACCAGCCTACCGATTTGATACCTACGTCAAGTCCGAGTCTGTACATATTTCCTCCTTATTATAAAAGATATCCCTTGATGAAAAACATCAAGGGATAGAGCTTTTCGGGAATTAACCCTTGTTTTAGAAACCTTTAATTTTTGGTATGGTATAAAGGTTAATTATATTTTAACATACGCACCTTTGCTTGTCAACTTAAAGTTCCATTGATTGTCAGATGCGGCAGAAGCCGTCGGGGGTGACGATTATTTCGCCGGTCTGAACGGCGGCGCTCAAAGCGGCGTCAACCCATTCCACGGCGGCTTTCGTGCGTTTCGCGACGTTGAACAGTTTGAAAACTTCCTTATTAAGGTCGTCCTTTTCGATATAGACGGTCGCTTCGATCGCGCATTTTGCGGCGGCGACGATCTCGTCGGGATGAACCTTTGTCAAATCGCGGGTAACGCGCGCGTCGCTCGGGCGGAAAGTCGAAACGGGCTTATCGACGTAAAAGACTTTGCCAGAATATTCCTGCCGTTGCGCCTCGTATGACGAAACGTATCTTGAAATTTGCGCGATGGCTTTTTTGGCGGTTTTCGGCACGCAGAACGCCGCGGCGATTTTATCGATAAGACAGTTTTCTTCAATCGGCGACTCGACCTCGATGACGGTGCGGATTTTATTCATAATCGCTTCTTCGTTGACGAAATTCAGGACGTATTCCGCCCCGGCGCGCGCCAGCGGTTTGATATAAGCCGTCTTATAAGTTTTTCTGTATTTTTGCAGCGCGTCGCGGACGGTTTTTTTGGAAACGACCTTCTTTTCGGTGAGCGTCGCGACGACTTCCTTGATTTTGTTGATTTCGCGTTTCTGGTTGTTGAAGTAGTTTATCGTCCAAAGGTTATAGACGTTCCAGCCGAGTTTTTTCAGTATTCTCGTCTGCATGGTCATGCGGTCTTTCGCGGACGGGATTTTTGCCGAGTGCTCGCTGTCCGCGATGATTGCGAGAATATACTTGTTTTTGTCGCGGGGATCAACGACGGCGACGTCGATTTTGAAGTCGGACACGCCGACGTTCGCGTCGCACAACAGCCCGCGGTCTTTCAGGTCTTTCGCGACGTTTTCGCCGATACCCTTCGACTCCACCCTGACGTCCTTTGCCGCAATCGAAAGCATCTCGGGACCGCGTTCGGCGTATTCGAGGAAGGCTTTCAACGCCTTGACGCCCACGCTGTCGGTGCGGTTAAGGTCAATCATGTTGCCCGTTACGGAACTGAAAACAATCATCTCGCTCCTTGCGCGGGTAACTGCAACGTTAAGTCGTTTATAGCCGCCCTGCTGGTTTATAGGACCGAAATTCAACGATAATCTGCCCGTTGCGTCGGGACCATATCCGACGCTGAACAAAATCAGGTCGCGCTCGTCGCCCTGAACGTTTTCAAGGTTTTTCACGAAAACAGGCTCGTCCACGTCGTACGCCACGTCGTCGAGACCTTCTTTGTGAATCTCGTGTTGCAGCTTATCTTCTATGTAATTCTGTTGCGCCGTATTGAACGTAACTATGCCGATCGAGCGGTTTCGTTCCTGCGGATTTTTAAGCCTTGCCACGACTTCTTTCACAAGCGCGTCGCCTTCTTTTTTGTTGCATTTGCTGCCGCCTCTTTCGTAAACGCCGTCGACGTAGGCAAGTTTTACTTTGCCTTTCAGCTCGTTCGGAGACGGGAAAGTGAGCAACTTATTGTCGTAAAACATGCTGTTGGAAAACGCGATAAGGCTTTCGTGATTGCTGCGGTAATGCCACAAAAGATGACGTTCGGGCATGCCGATTGCAAGGCAGTCGTCAAGGACGCTTTCCAGGTCTTCGACTTCGAAGTGCTGTTCGTCGCGATAATCGGTGCGGAAGAACGTCGTGGGCGGAAGCTGCTTCGGATCGCCGACGACGATGACGTTTTTACCGCGCGCGATTGCGCCTACCGCCTCGCACGTAGGCATCTGCGACGCCTCGTCAAAGACGACAAGGTCGAATTTTTCCTTTTCGATATCGAGATATTGTGCAACCGACACCGGACTCATCAGAAGACACGGGCAAGTCGCGCGAAGTATTTCGGGAATTTGCGAAAACAGCGCGCGTATCGTCGTGCCCTGCATATTCGTTTTTTCGGCGCGGTACAGCAAAACCCTTTCCAGGTTATGTTCGCCCGAAGTATCGGTGCGCGGAAGTTTCGACACGAGCCTTAAATACAACTCCGACCTTGTGAGTTTTTCGTATTCGTCGGACAGCGCGCGGAAACGTTGCATCGTTTCTTCAAGCGACAGCCCCGAGAACCTGCAAAGCACGTCGTCAAGGTAAAGTTCGCTCCTGACAAAATTGAAATACACGCATTTTTTGAAACTTCTCAGCACGTCTTCGGCGGTGATTTCGCCGTTAAACAGCGGTTCCAGCACGAAATCGAAGCCTTCTTGTCCGCACCTTTCCACGACGCTCTGGTATCTGCACCAACTCGGGATATAGTCCATATTCTTTTCGATACTCGAAATGCGGTCGATAGTGCTGTTGATTTCTTCGCGCGGGTCTTTTTTGACGATGCAAAAGAGATTTTCAAACGCGGTTTTCGCCTTTTGTTCGGTCTCGTAAGCGCGCATATAGTATTCCATAAGGACGTGCGGCTTATTTTTCGTCAACCGACGGCAGGTTTCGTTGAAAAGATTAAAGTCGCAATCGGCGTACAGTGCGCGTGCGGCGTCGTAAAGCGCGGACACCGTCGCGATTTTGTCGTCAAGACCCATATCGTTTTCGGTTGTGGCGAAAAGCGATGCGACTTCCGCGCGGCGTTTTTTGACGGTTTCTTTGGTTTCCGCAATGATAAGCAGGAATTCCAGAAATTCGCGGCGGTCGTTTTTGTCGACGGAAGAGAGCGCCTTTTTCACCGACTTTGGCAAAAACGCGTTTTTTTGCATTGCTTCTTTGACCTCGGCGGGCGCGACGTTTTCGGGATACTTTCCGTACTTATTCTCGTATTCTTTCGTGATAAGCCCGTCGCGACGAGCCGCTTCGAGATACGATTCCACAAGACCTTTCGCGTTTTCGACGGCGCAGGCGTTTTCAAAATATTTTGCGATTTTTTCGTCGGACGTGAGTTTGTCCGACAGGAAATACAACGCCTTCAACTTTTCGCCGGTGAGCGAAATCGTTCGCATATTGATTAAGGTTTGAAGTTCGCGCGCGTAAGTTTTCAGATGTCTGAGTTCCATCTGGTAAATATCGAGCACGCTTTCGGCTTCTTCGCGCCAGGCGTCGGTGTAATCGAATTTTCCGATGTACCGAAACGGCGACTTTTCGATATCGCCGCATTCTTTCGCGCGGATTGCAAGTTCCGTCAGAATATCAAGGTACCTGTTGAATGACGACGCCGTCAGTTTTTCGTAAAACAACCCGTCGATTCTTAAACAATCGGGAGCGTCCGAATTGTCAAGATAAGCCATCATCGCCTCATACAGCGAGAAACCGAGATAACGCTTTCTGTGCATTGCGTCGATTTCGCCCTGCAACTTGTCGATGCACTCCTTGATTTCGTTCGCTTTTTCTTCAAAGTCGATGTCGGAAGCGGCAGAACTAAGGTTTAACGTGTTGATTATTTTCGATAAAATATCGGTTTTGTGCGTTTTGTCGGAATGAAGTTCCAAACAGAAATCACCCGCGCCGCAGTCGACAAGTCGTTTATAAACCACGTTCAACGCCGCCATTTTTTCAGCGACGAACAGCACGCGCCTGCCGCGCACGATGTTGTTGACGATGATATTCGTTATCGTTTGCGACTTGCCTGTGCCGGGCGGTCCGTGCAGCACGAACGAGCCGTTCAGACTTGCTTTTATCGCCTGATATTGCGAGCTGTCCGCGCTTATCGGCAGCAACATTCTGTCCGTCCCGAAGTACGCCTCGTCCGAGTTTGCGGTGTCGGTCGGGGTTTCGTTTTTCAGCCCGGCGTCCACCGAGTTCGAAATCATGGAGCGGATAAGCGGCGACTCCTTGAACTTGTCGATATTATAGCGCACGTCGTGCCACATGAGATAATTCGTGAACGACAAAACGTTCAGATAAACGTTGTCGATAATTTCCCATCCGGGTTTATCGGCAATTTCTTTTTTGACGCGCGCGATGACTGCGAGTATGCTTTTCGCGTCGGACAGTTCGACCGCCGAAAGCCCACGCATATCGAGACGGAATTCCTGATACAAAAATTCCAAAAGGGTATTGTTTATCTGCGCCCCGTCAACGTCGAAAGTTATCGAAAATACGGGCAGAGATATGCCTTTTTTGTCAATCGACACCGGATAAAGAATAAGCGGCGCGTATTTGAATTTTTCGTTTTCAGACTCTCTCCACTTCAAAAAGCCGCACGCCACGTACAAACTTGCGGTGCCGGACTCTTCTTCGATGGTTTTTTCCTTGCGATAAAGATTGAGCAGCGTTTTGTTTTGCTCTTTTTCCGAAAACACGGTCGAAAGTCTTTTGTTTTTGTATTCGTACAAAAGGTATTCCGACAGCGGTTTCAGCGGCGCGGGGTTGTCGAAAGACGGATTCAGTCTTGCGTCGCCGTCGGGCACGTCTTTGGGGTGCGCCGTGAGCGTATACGGTTTATCGTGTGTGACGTTTTCGACAAAGGTTTCGATTGACGCGGTGAGAATTTTCACGGCGGTATTCGACACCCTGAAATTCAAAAGCGAATTGCGAAGATCGAGTTCCAGCAAGCGGCGTTCCCACTGTTTTTCGCGGGTGAACAAACTTTCGCCGCCGATATTTTCGCCGTATTCTTTGATTTTCGGCGGAGCGGCTTGTTTATAATCGTCGCTTTCGACAAGGTCGTATCCGCCCTCCGTTTTCACGCGGACAGACTGCGGCAGTATGCCCATGATACGCGCGCGTTTTATATCGACCGCAAAATCGACGGTCGGCGATTTTTTAAGAAACGATACGGCGTTTTTCTCGCACTTTTCAAAACTTTCGCCCTTGAAAATGCCCGAAATGTCGATAAGCGTCGCTTCACCGACGCCCGCCGCCGCTTTTTTCGCGACGTAAGACATATCGTCGAACACGTCTTCCGCCATACATTCTTCGGTAAGGAAGCACGCGACGTACCAACTGTTGTCCGATTTCGCAACGACGGGATTGTATCCCGCGCTTTCGATCACCGACGCGAAAATCAGCGCAAGTTCCATCGGCGTTGCGACCTTGTCCGAAAGTATTTCCGAAAAATCGGACACGATGACGCTGTCCGCCGTCGTTTTCTTGCCCATAAGGAATCCATAGTCGCAAAGTACCGCATACGTCGCGGCGCAGAGATTTCGCACTTTGTTTTTCGACGCGTTTGCATAGCCCGTGCCGGTAACATCCTTAAAACCCCATTCCGCAATCTTTTTGTGCGCGAGGTTTAAAAGTCTGTTGACGTCGGGCGTGCGGCGGACGAAAGTCGCGATACTTTCGGGTTTATCGACGTTGCACTCGTCAAAGGCAAGCACCGTTACCCTTTCCGTCGCTTCTTCCAGGACGACGCCGTCCTTCAATACCTGCACCGTTATTTCGCCGTCGTGCTTTCTGTTTTGCGCCACCATATAAAGGGGCGACAGTTTCGCGATGCCGTCGAATCTGAGATTGGCGCGGGCGGGAAACACCGCCTGAATTTCGGAAACGGGCAGCAAAAAATCGGGCTTTGACGACACGCTGATTTCGATATTTTCGCAGTCGAAGTCGGACGCGTTTCTGACGTAAAGCCTTTTGACGGGGGATATCCCGTTTTGCACCTGATAATAACTTATCACGGACGAACATAATAAGCTGATTTCGAATTCGCTCATAGACACCTCTTTATTTATCGATATTTTACCATACCGCGCGAAATATTTCAACTAAAAATAAATGCGGATTTACTTTAATACACAAGCGGCAGTTTGTAAAAATAGTCTAAATCGTCATTTAACGTGTCTTTTTTGAACAATTAACGTCTTGTTTTGCAATGTGCCGAAATATGCCTTTCGCGCCGTTTTGCAGAACGGGGTTATTTCGTTGCAAAAACGCACGCTTATCGCAGGGTTTTAATATGTTTTTGTGAAATTGAGATATTTCGGAAAATATTACAATTTTTTTTGCGCGCTCGTTAAAAATTTATCGCATCGGTTGATTTTTGACGCTAATTATTGTAATATAGTTTTGTTACTATTAAATTATTATGTGCTAGGAGGCATATTATGGATTCAAAATACGAAAGCCTGTTTACGCCGTGGAAAATCAAGAATTGCGAAATCAAAAACCGCATTGTAATGACTTCTATGGGCGGTACGTCAATCTTCGGCTGGATGGAGCCCAACCACTTTGACAAGGAAGCCGCAAACTTCTTGCTTGAACGCGCAAAGAACAACGTCGGTCTTATCCTTCCCGGCATCGCGCCCATCAGGGATATCCTTCTCGGGAAATGGCTTTATCAAGGCAAAGGAAAGTTTAATAAGCTCAAAGAATTTATGGACGAGTTCCATAAAACGGGCGCAAAAATGTTCGTACAGCTTACGGCAGGCTTCGGCAGGTCGCTGGCAATCAACGACATTATGGTAAAGGCGTTACACAACAAAGCCCTTGCAACCGTCTTGAAACCCGCCCTTGACGTAAGTTACCTTACCGCAAGCGCAAGCGCAACCCCCAACAGATGGCAAGAATCCTGCATCTCTCGCCCCCTTACGCAAAAAGAAATCCACAAAATGGTCGAGGCTTTCGCAAAAACCGCGAAACTCTGCATGGACGCGGGCGTCGACGGCGTTGAAATCCACGCCGTTCACGAAGGCTACCTTCTCGATCAGTTCACAATGAAATACACCAACCAAAGGACGGACGAATACGGCGGATCGTTTGAAAACAGATACCGCTTCCCCGTCGAAATCGTCAAAGCCATCAAAAAGGCGTGCGGCGACGACTTCCCCGTTTCTTTGAGATATTCCGTCGTTTCCAAGACCAAAGGATTCGGCAAAGGCGCGCTTCCCGGCGAAGACTACGTTGAGGTCGGCCGCGATATGGAAGAAAGCGAAAGAGCCGCAAAATATCTCCAAGACGCCGGCTACGATATGCTCAACTGCGACAACGGCACCTACGACGCCTGGTACTGGGCTCACCCCGGTCCCTATATGCCGCAAAACTGCAACCTCGAAGACGTCGCTCACATCAAAAAATTCGTTGACATTCCCGTTGTGTGCGCCGGCCGTATGGAACCCGACGTTGGCGCGGAAGCAATCGCCGAAGGCAAAATCGACGGCTTGGGCGTTGCTCGTCAGTTCCTTACCGATCCCGCATGGGTAACCAAACTTATGAACGACGATATCGCGTCGATTCACCCCTGCATCTGCTGCCACAACGCCTGCTTCAATATGGCGTCCTATAAAGGCGACGACGGACAACTCGTCGGCAACGACCAAACCCTTGCGGACAACGCCGGTATGGCTCGCTGCGCCCTTAACCCGCAGACGATGCAAAGCAAAAAATACAAAATCGTCAAAGCCGCTCATCCCAAGAAAATTGCAGTTATCGGCGGCGGTATCGGAGGTATGGAAGTCGCGCGCGTCGCAACTCTGCGCGGACATAAGGTTACGATTTACGAAAAGTCGAATGTTCTGGGTGGCGTATTCATCGCTGCCGCCGCGCCTTCGTTCAAAGAGAAAGACCGCGACCTTATCAAATGGTACGAAAAGGAAATCAAAGACCTTAATATCGAAGTAAAATTCAACACCGAGGTCAAACCCGAAGACATCGCGAAGCTCGGCGCGGACGAAGTCGTCGTCGCAACGGGCAGCAAGGCAAGAAAACTTCGCGTTCCCGGTGCGGAAAAAGGCATCGAAGCGTGCGAATATCTGCTTGGCACCAAAGAAGTCGGCAACAAAGTCATCGTCATCGGCGGCGGCTTGTCCGGTTGCGAAATCGCCCTTGACCTTTACAACAAAGGCAAGACTCCCGTCATCGTCGAAATGAAAAACGACCTTGTCGCAATGAGAGGCGTCTGCCTTGCGAACACTTCGTATCTCCGCGACTTCTTCGCGCTTAACAAAGTCGACGTACGTCTGAACACCGGTCTTGTCGAGATCACCGACAAAGGCGTCAAGGTCAAAGACCTTAAAACCGGCAAGGAGTCGGAAATCGCAGGCGACAGCGTAATTATGTCTGTCGGCTACATTCCCACCCCCGTCGCAAAAGACGGCGTGAAACTTGTCGGCGACTGCAACGGCATCGGCAACCTGCGTACGGCTATCTGGCGCGCGTGGGACGTCGCGATGAAACTGTAATCTGCACTTTTAAAAAAAGACAAAGTGGTAATCCCCTAAATCAAGAAAAAACAGCCCTCCGTTTTGACGGCGGGCTGTTTTAGTTATATCGTTTACGTTGTAAACGGTTATATTTTTTTCCTTATCTTCTCTCAAAGAGAGAAACCTCGCTTTGCTTTTTGCAAAACATCGTGCCGTAAGGCACATCACTTGCCGAAAGGCAAACATCGCGCCCTTTTATTCTCCTTCCTTTTGCAGCGCGGCTTCGATAAATCCTTTGAACAATGGATGCACGCGGTTGGGGCGCGACTTGAATTCGGGATGGAATTGCACGCCGACGTAGAAAGGACGGTCTGTAAGTTCCACCGTTTCGACAAGGCGACCGTCGGGAGAAAGCCCCGAAAGAGTAAGCCCGTTTTTCGTCAGGATTTCACGATAATCGTTGTTAAACTCATAGCGATGACGATGGCGTTCGGAAATTTCAAGCGTGCCGTAGCAGCGTTGCATCGTCGTATTTTCTTTTATCACGCAAGGATACGCGCCAAGTCTTAACGTGCCGCCCTTGTCGATATCGTCGCTTTGGCCGGGCATAAAGTTGATGACTTTGTTTTTGCACAGCTCGTCGAACTCGCCGGAGTGCGCGTCCCTGATACCTGCGACGTTTCTTGCGTACTCGATAACGGCGATTTGCATACCGAGGCAGATTCCGAAGTACGGCACGTTGTTTTCGCGCGCGTATTTCGCCGCAAGGATCATGCCTTCGATGCCGCGACTTCCGAAACCGCCCGGCACGATAATCCCGTCAAGACCGCTTAAAATTTCGTCCGCGGAATCAGGCGTTATCGTTTCGGAATCGATCCATTTTATGTCGACTTTCGCACCGAGGAAATACCCCGCGTGTCTTAACGCTTCCGCAACGGAAAGGTATGCGTCGTGAAGTTGCACGTACTTTCCGACAAGACCGATAGTAACGTGCTTTTTCGCCGTTTTGATATCTTTAACCATCTGTTTCCAGTCGTTAAGGTCGGGTTCTGCAACGTTGTCGATATGCAACTCTCTTAAAACGACCGACGAAAAGTTGGATTTTTCAAGCATAAGCGGCGCTTCGTACAAGCACGGCAGCGTGATATTTTCAATGACGCAATCGGGCTTTACGTTGCAGAACAAAGCAATCTTTTTGAATATGGATTCTTCCAGCGGTTCGTCCGCGCGAAGCACGATGACGTCGGGACGGATTCCCATACCTTGCAGTTCTTTTACGGAGTGTTGCGTGGGCTTTGACTTATGCTCGTCCGAGCCTCTCAGAAACGGCACGAGAGTCACGTGAATGTACAGGCTGTTTTCGGGCCCGACTTCGATACCGACCTGACGAATCGCCTCGATGAAAGGCTGCGACTCGATATCGCCGATCGTGCCGCCGATTTCGGTGATGACGACGTCGGCGTCGATTTCTTTGCCGACGTGATAAATAAACTCTTTTATTTCGTTCGTGACGTGAGGAATAATTTGTACGGTCGAGCCGAGATATTCGCCCCTTCTTTCTTTGTTGAGGACGTTCCAGAAAACCTTGCCCGTCGTGAGATTTGAATACTTATTAAGGTTTTCATCGATAAATCTTTCGTAGTGTCCGAGGTCGAGGTCGGTTTCGCAGCCGTCTTCGGTGACGTAAACTTCGCCGTGCTGATACGGGCTCATCGTGCCGGGATCGACGTTGATATACGGGTCGAGTTTCTGCGCAATGACTTTGAGTCCTCTTGCCTTCAAAAGTCTGCCGAGCGACGCTGCCGTGATGCCCTTTCCGAGCCCCGATACGACGCCACCGGTTACAAAAATGTACTTTGTCATAAAATCATTCCTCCGCTTTTTATTTATAGGTAGATAAAATATTTTCCGCAATGACGCGTTTCGTGACGCACCTGTCCATTGCCTGTTTTTCGATATAGCGGTGCGCTTCTTGTTCGGTCATTTTAAGCTGTTCGATCAAAAACCATTTCGCCTTGTTCACGACGCGGATATCTTCCATTCTTTCCTCGGCAAATGATTTCTTGATTTCAATCCGACGAAGCCGTTCCCGCGTGGCGCACATAAGTTCGACGACTTCTTCGGTAAGTTCGGGCGACGTGGGTTTCGGCAACGTCAACACCCCGTGCGGCGCAAGAACGGACGATAATTCCGAAAAATTCTCCGCGCGGGTAAACAATAATACGCAAACGCCGTCCGTTTCCGAAACGTCCAGCGCAAGGCTTGTGCCGAAGTCGTCGGAAAGCGGCGTATTGATAATCACGATATCAGGTTTTTCTTTGAAAATCACCCGCCGCGCGCTTTTGGAGTCGCGATAAACGCTTATGGGGCTGAAACGATTTTTCGGGAGAAGAGGCAACATCGCGCCGTTAAACTTTTCCGACGACGATACGAGTGCAACTTTGTATACTCGTTCCGAAGAACTTTGTTTCTCGCCTTTTGTCTCCATACGTTACCCGCGGGTAAAACTTTTATTTTCGCTTAACCGCGAAAATGCTTTTTCAATAAAAAAAGCGTCCATTCGACATGGGTTTTTCCCCTTGTGAATGAACGTCTTTGCTCAACGATTTTGAATTATAGCACCCGGAATATTTATTTGTCAATAAAAATAAAAGCGGAAAATCAATAAAAAAATCACTTGACAAAAAAAATTTGCGGTCTTATAATCCTGCAATATAAAGGCAACGGCGTCTTACGGTTTTTGCAACCGTTCGACGCTCTTTTTTTTGATTTTTCGGGCAACGATGTCCAACGCGGGCGTCGCTGTCTTTTTTTTAAGGAGTATAGTATATGAATACCGTTACGAATGAATTTGCAAGCCTTGTGTTTGACGACAAGGTGATGAAGGAAACTCTGTCCGACGACGTTTACGCCGCCCTCAAAAAAACTATCGACGAAGGCGAAAATCTCTCCTTCGACGTCGCAAACGCGGTCGCTGTCGCCATGAAAGACTGGGCAGTCGAAAAAGGCGCGACGCATTTCACGCATTGGTTCCAGCCGCTTACCGGCGTTACCGCCGAAAAACACGACGGATTTATCGCCCCGTCGCCCGACGGAAGAGTCATCATGGAGTTTTCGGGCAAGGAACTTATTAAAGGCGAACCTGACGCGTCGTCGTTCCCGTCCGGCGGACTTCGCGCAACTTTCGAGGCGCGCGGCTACACCGCGTGGGATCCGACGTCCTATGCCTTCATTAAGGACAAAACCCTTTGCATTCCGACGGCGTTCTGCTCCTACGGCGGCGAGGCTCTGGACAAAAAAACGCCGCTCCTTCGCTCAATGGAAGCGCTTGACAAACAGGCTCTTCGTGTTTTGAAACTTTTCGGAAACGACGCGAAATACGTCCGTACGTCCGTCGGCCCCGAGCAGGAATACTTCCTTGTCGATAAGGATTTGTATGCAAAACGCAAGGATTTGATTTTCACCGGGCGCACCCTTTTCGGCGCGAAACCCCCGAAAGGTCAGGAACTCGACGACCATTATTTCGGCGCGATCAAACCGCGCGTCAAGGAGTTTATGGCGGATCTCGACGACGAACTTTGGAAACTCGGCGTCCTTGCGAAAACCGAGCATAACGAAGTCGCCCCCGCCCAGCACGAACTTGCGCCGATTTATTCCACAACCAACGTCGCAACCGACCACAACCAACTCACGATGGAGATAATGCAAAAGATTGCATTGAAACACGGTCTCGTGTGCTTGTTGCACGAAAAGCCGTTTAACGGTGTGAACGGAAGCGGTAAACACAATAACTGGTCATTATCCACCGACAAAGGAGTCAATCTTCTCACGCCCGGCGAAACGCCTTACGAGAACGCGCAGTTTTTATTGTTCCTGTCCGCAGTAATTAAAGCGGTGGACGATTATCAGGATCTGCTTAGGCTGTCTGTAGCTACAGCCGGAAATGACCATCGTCTCGGAGCAAACGAGGCGCCGCCCGCTATGCTGTCGGATGAGCCCAGCATGCGGAACTCGAACTTGTTGCCCGTAAAGGCGAAGGGAG
>OQWE01000475.1_pt1 | contig 13825 bp, 9 predicted proteins | sample 1691591 | NCBI WGS metagenome assembly OQWE01 (sample SAMN03418265, study PRJEB22391) | human gut metagenome | biome: human-gut; feature: organic feature; material: feces | host: Homo sapiens | place: Tanzania | collected 2013-01
TTCTTGACACTTACAAGGAGAACGACCTGAAATATGATTCATACGAAAAGGGAAACCTGGAAAGTGCCTTGGCATATCGTGGAGAATGGAAGCCATATTTTGAATATATAGCTGATAGTCTGCATAAATATTCATCCCAAAGAGACCATCAGAAGGGAGAATATTTCGTGCATGGATTCACGCTTGCCATGACCTGCGACAACAAGTTCTATCGCCCGATATCCGAAAAGGATACCCAGGAAGGATATGCCGACATCTTCCTCTGTCCATTGGTTGATAATTTCAGCGATATGCTTCATTCCTACATCGTAGAACTCAAATATGCCAAGTCGAAGGATACCGATGCACATGTAGAGCAACTCAGGCAGGAAGCCATCAGTCAGGTGAATAGATATGCAGAAAGCGAAGTGGTAACGTCTGCCATCAAGACTACGCAGCTGCATAAGATTATCGTGGTGTATAAAGGCACAGAAATGGTGGTTTGCGAAGAAGTGTAAGAAACATCATTTACAAGAAACATCATTTATACAAAAAACCGTGGATGTATGGAGCATCCACGGTTTTTGTATTTTAAAATACATTTAATCAGCAGGATCGTAAATAGACTTCTTGCTCTTCTCTGCTTTTACAGGATTATAGACTACCTTCTTCAGAAGATCAAAATCCATTTTTCCTTTAGGCTGAAAGGCAGGGCTCTTCATATATTCTATCAGACTATACTTCAACTGGCGAGCCACCGGACGAGCATCCAACTCATTCATATCGATGCTACTCACCACCAGTTTACCCTTACCCACCTGCGTTTCAAATACCAGACCCAGGTTACGGTTCTTGTAGAAATTATCCATCATACCCACCAGAATCTGGATATTATTATCGATACTATCCAACTGCATGGTAGTGGCATTCTTGCATAAATCCCACCACTGCCAGTTGCTATGTTCCTCGGTAGGAAAATCGCTGAGGGCAGGATGCTTTGGATTACATAAGATGCCCATCGTTCCCGGCTGATTAGGGAAATGAACCGGACTCCAGAATACAGGCAGGAACTTACCTTCCAAACCACGTATCTTATCTTTTGCCAGATTAAGAAGCACCTTCTTACCCTTATTCAATGCCAGACGAGCCTTATCTATATCATTGGTTACGACTACCTCTCCAGGAACTATCGCAATATCAGAAGGATATACCCAGATATTCCATTCATTAGATATCTTGGTATGAGCAACAGAGAGCGAAAGCGTCAAGCGTTCTGCCTTACTGATGGAACTAAGCGGTACTGCAATGTTGCCCAACATCTGGTTGTTACCCACCTTTACATCCTGCTTCTCCAAAACACCCTGGTGCAGAATACTACCATCTTCTCTCTTGAGGCTCCACTTCAAAGGAACATTCTTCAGCGTTTCTGCAGAAAAATTGGCAATCTGCAACGATGCCTTGAAGGTTTCCTGATTGGTATAAGTAGCCTTCTCGAAAGATGCCAGAGGAACTACAGGCGCGCAAACCTGCTTGAACCGTGCATCAGAAATAGCATCCTTGCCATCCCAGAAAACATCCAGCAATCCTACCAAGGCAGTACCCTGACCCGGATAATCGGTCAATCCCAGCAACTGGTAACCGCTATATCCCGAAGTTTTCATGGCACGCTCCAACTCCTCTTTATAGAGAATAGAGGCAAAACGGGTAGATGCAGAGAGATAGGATGCAGCCTGCTGGAGGCGTCCCTTCTTCTGCAAATCTTCCTTGATAGACTTCAGGTTGACTGGCTTCAGATTACCCGTATATTTTGAGATGGACGAAATATCGGGATACACACTATACTGTCCGATTTCGTGAGTAACTACTGGCACAGGAAGCGACTCGACGGCCGAAGAATAATCCTTCGAAAAACTAACAGGCTGGTCTTCGAAAACGCCTTGTCCTCTCAGCCATCCCTTCTTCGACCACTGGCTTATCCAATAGTCATCATGAGATTCCGGCCAATCGCCATGACCCTTTTCAAAAGTAAAGGTTGTGGTAGTATAAAGACGACGAGGGTCCTGCTTCTTCACGTGCATCAGCAAATCATCCAATACCTTGAAATCACCCTGCAACTCATTTCCCAGACTCAGAAAGCAGAAAGAAGGATGATTGCCATACGCAGCCAGGATTCTATCGGCCTCAGCATAGAGAAAATCGAGTGCTGGCTGATCCTTTCCAATATTCAATGCCCAGACAGGCAATTCTATCTGAAGATAAAATCCCATCTTGTCGGCAACGGCAAAGGCAGCCTCCGGCGGACACCAGGAATGATAACGGAGATGATTCAATCCATACTCTCTTGCCTTTTCGAAGATATGTTTCCATCCAGCCTCATCCATCGCAGGATAACCTTTCAGCGGGAAGACACAGCTCTCCAAGGTTCCTCTGAGGAACATACGACGTTGATTGATATGCAGCAACGCCTGTTCGTTGCTCAAGTCTCTGAATCCAAAGTTCACCTTCTGCCTATCCATCATCTTGTGATCCAGATATTCAGCAGAAGCCGTATAGACATTTGGCGAGAACTCATCCCACAATTGGGCATTCTTCACCTGCGTATCAAACTCTATGAGTTTTCCCTTCACATCAAGCAGCGTATCTTTCACCTCTTTTCCCTGTGGAGAAACAATGGCAAAACGCATCTTTCCCAGCTTTCTACCTTGGTTCTTGGCTAAAAGAGCATCCCCTTTCATCTCAATCTTCACATGCACATTGCCCTGCTTGGCTTTTGGAAAAACAGAAATATGATGGATATAAGACAGAGGCTTGGATTCTAAGGAGATTTTACCCAGGATACCATTCCACTTAGTCTGAGTCTCGTTGGTATAACTATGCGCCAACTCATTGAATGTGATGTCGTACTTCTTACTGTTATCAATGGTTATCTCCAACAGATTTTCCTTCCCCAAAGTCACATAATCGGTGACATCAAACTCATGAGGCACAGAAAGGCTCTCCCCCGTTTCCTTCAAAAGCAGTCCATTTACTTTTACCTGCGAAGTCCATAACGTTCTATCGAAATGCAGGATAATACGCTGTTTCTTCCACTCCTTCGGCACCATCACTTTTCTAACGTATGTAGCCTTTCCCACATAACTATACTTCGCCTTCAGATTGAGAAAAACTTCCTTTTCCATACCAGGTTTCAATGTACAAGGTGTACCCAAACCGGCATCAGTAAGCGTACCTGGAAGCAAGATGTCAGCTACCTTATCCTTATCATAGGTAACCGTCCATAGCCCGGAAAGATTCAGTTCATGGTTTCCATCAGAGGCCATAGAGGAATTCACGCCCCCAAGAAGCAGGCTCCCCATAAAAAACAGGCGAATCAAATCGCTTTTGTGATCAGATATATTCATATAGCATCAATTGTTTTTAATTATGCTGCAAAAGTACAAACAAAAAGGGGAAAAACAGATAGACTCATAAAACGAAAAACATAGATTATCTTATGATTATACAAAAGAAATAGCAGAAAAATATATAGGTCTCGGAAATAATTAGTATTTTTGCAGGCAAATAGCAAAAATATGAAGGAAAATATCAAAATAAAAAACGGATTTCAAGGGGAACGCTCATTGGTAATGCCGGAGATGATTCTGGATCTGGCAGAATCAGACCCGGTATTGCAGACCTTGTATATTACAGATATAGGCTACTATCCACATGCTACCTATCATTATAGAGAACGGACGGAGCCCATCGACCAATGCGTGCTTATCTATTGTGTAAAAGGCAGCGGACATTACAGCATCAATGGCAAGCAATATGAGGTGAAAGCCAACCAATACTTCATCATGCCAGCCAATACGCCACATGCCTATGCCTCCAATAACGACGATCCCTGGACCATCTACTGGATCCACTTCCGTGGCACATTGGCACACATCTATGCCGAAGGGGCAGAGATGCCAACCACCATATCCACCAATCTGAATTCAAGAATAGCCGACAGAAACAATATCTTCGAAGATATATTTCTGACCCTATCCGATGGATATAACCTGGAAAACCTGCGATACACCTCATCGCTCCTGCATTTCTATCTCGGTTCGTTGCGCTATCTCCCCCAGTACAGAAAATTCCACAAGAGAGAGGAACAGGATGAAAGCGAGACACATAGCATCATCAATGCCGCACTGAGATATATGGAGGAGAACCTGGAGCAATCCATCACCCTGCACGATCTGGCAGAATATACCGGATATTCCAATTCCCATTTCTCGGCCATCTTCAAGAGTGCCACGGGTCACAGTCCGTTGAGTTATTTCAATAAGCTGAAGATCAAGAAAGCCTGTGAGCTGCTGGATACCACAGACATGAGAATCAACCAGATAAGCTATAAGATGGGATTTGAAGATTCCTTCTATTTCTCACGCCTATTCTCAAAAATCGTGGGAATATCGCCTAAGAAATACCGAGAATCCAAGAAATGACAAAAGAAAAAGGTCCCTACATCTATTATTTTCACAATAGACGTAGGGACTCAACATACAAACCTATGAGAAAGCAGACAGCTTTCACTACAAACCTAATTCTATCAAACTCTTGAATGACAGGATACCCAAATGATTCTTATCCAATCGGGAAGCCTCTTTCAGATAACGCTCAGCATGCTTCTTATCGCCCAAGCCATAGAAACCAAGGGCAAGCATGTACTTGCAATGTATCTGATTAGAGAGATTCAAATCACCCTCCCAAATCTGCAAATCAGGCAATGATACGGCAAAGTAATCCATCACCACATCCTCGAAAAGATGATTCTTGCCATAATTGATGAGCTTGTAGAATCTGCCATGAGCCTCATCCACTCTGCCCAGTTTCAGGAGAGCCAATCCCTGATAGAAAATCTTATCAGGCTTGGCATCGTTGTAATACATGGCAGCAGCTGGTTCCTGAGGCCCCTTGGTTGCCTCTTCCCAACATTCGTTAGCCTTATCTGCCATACCCTTTGCTGCGTATGCACAACCCAGGAAATAATAGAAATCATTCTCCTGAGCGCCATAGAGCTTGCCTTCACCAAGATGATGAGGATAAACCAGACATGCCTCAAGCAGAGAGATGGCTGTATCGTAATCATGCTGGAACAAAGCCTTCTTGGCAAGTTCCAGGCGAGAGAGCTGATACTGTCCGCTCACCTTGCCTTCGCCACCTTCCCATGGATGGAACTGATGGGCATCCAGCTTCTTCATCGCCTCTGCATAGTTACCCGTCTGATTCAGAAGCGTGATTTCTTCCAGGAGCAGGTCATCACGCTTGGCTATCAACTCCGGATATTGCTGAAGATGTTTCAGGCGCATTGCATGGTCGTAGCCCAGACGCTTGTACAACTGATCCAGCTCCATCAGGATACGTGCATCGGCGGTATCAAGCTGGAAGGCCTTCTCCATATACTTCACTGCCTCTTCGCCCTTCTGCTCCTTGTTGAACAATCCGAGTGCGAGATTACGCCATACGGTAGGGAACTTAGGATCAATTTCTGCCGACTTTCTCCATACCTCCATCGCCACATCATACTGGCGCTTGTCGTAATAGAGACAGCCCAGATAATAAGGGGCCTTGGCATCCTTATCGTTAACATTAATGGCATCTTTCAATGCTAGAACTGCCTCAGGACGGTTAGGGAAGCAGTAGTCTGATGGATATTTCGATGCCTGGTCATAAGCAGATTTAGCAATCTCCCAATCATCCGTATCCTTCTTACGAAGTACCCAACCCAGATAATAATAAGTCATCGGAGTAATAGCCTTATTATCAATGGCTGCCTGCAAAACCTTCAGTGCTTCACCATAAAGACCGGCACCAGCATAATCGAGCGCCAACTCATCATAGTTGTTCGGCATACCATGCATCATCTCTACCATCTTGTCAAGATACTTATTGTTGTCTGTAGAGAGGAAGAGTTCGAAGAGACAACCATAGTTAAACTGGTCTATCTTCAAAGACTCCTCGCACCAGGCGATAGCTTCATCCTTCTTATCTGTCAATCTGAGAATAGCAGCCTTCAAAGCACGAGCCTTGTGATTATGGGTATTGCGAATCAGACTGTTCTCGATTTCTTCTCTTGCATCATCCATGCGATGCAGCATCACGGAAATCTGAGCACACTCAAAGAAGCCGGCATCCTGCCATGCACCATTCCAGGTTGACTTGTAGAACATATCGTATGCCTCCCAGAAATTACCCTGATATTTCAAGACAAGACCGAGGTTGTAGATAGGTTCACCATCGTATGGATTAGGATTGCGTTTCATCAATACCTTCACGGCACGACGCAGATACTTCTCTGCCTTATCGAAACGGCACTTGCGAATATACCATAAACCCAGGGCATTGTTGCATCGGTAATCCATAGGATCACGGCGGAGTGCCTCCTCGTAATAATCCACCGGATTATAGGTGGCATGGCGATACTGCTCCAGATGAAGCCCCGTCAGATAGAGCTGGTCGTTGGTCTTGATCTGCTCAGGAAGCAAGGCAGCCTCAGCTGGATCAGGGATAGGACGGATTTCATCATCTTCTTGTTCCCAAGCCATCAGAATCTTGCCATCCAGAGACTCGATAGAGAAAGACAAATCATACCATTTACTATCTCCTACCTCTACCGTCTCATCCAGAACCTTTTCCGGACTGAGAGTCAACACTTTATTATAGCATTCACCTTCTTTATCAAAAAGAATCACTCTCACCTCCTGCATAGAAGTGGCAAACACCTTGAAGTTCACCTTTCCGGAAGTGTTTTCCTGGGTCACATTTCCCTGATCATCCACAAAATCAATGTTCATAATCAGGTCCTTGGTAGCATCCTTCACCACGCCCAACTCTCTATAAGGCATGAAATACTGGGTGAAGCGCTTCTCCTCGTATGGCATCAACCAGGTGAAATCAGGCTGATTTTCAGTGAATACACCTGCCATCAACTCGATATACGGTCCATCCTCATCGGTAAGGTTGCGGTCCCAGGCCTGTCCGAAATCACCATTACCCCAGGTCCACTGCTTCTTACCCGGAGATACGTGATGATTGGCTACATGCAGCATACCAGCCTGGGTATCATTCTCATAACCGCCCTCGAAATCATACATAGAGTTGACACCCATATAAGATGTAGGCACCTTGATATTCTTATAGTTAGAGATATCAACACCTGCCGAATAGTCCATCTTGTAATAGGTGCCCGTAGCGATAGGGAAACTGCTCACGGCACGCTTGCCATGATCGAACACAGCATTGATATCAGGTGGGAACACACTCTGGTAATAATCATTCACAGCCACGGCAGGGTTCGCCCACCAGAGGAAAGTCTGAGGCACGTTGGTACGGTTGTATAGCTGACCCTTGATTTCCAGGTAAGCCTTGCCAGGACGCAGGGTAAATCCCGCCATACCCTTCTGGTGGAACATCTTTTCTGTTTCACTCACCCACACGGTAACTGAACCATCCTCATTCTCCTCGATGGTACTATCCACTGGCAGATAAGTACTTGGTCGATGGTGCTGAGGCCAGTTGAACTCGATACCACCGCTGATCCACGGACCAGTCAAACCCACCAATGCCGGTTTGATAACATGATTATAATATACAAAATGACGCTTCTTGATCTTATCGTATGCCATCTGTACACGACCACCCAATTCCGGCAGAATCATCACCTTGATGTATTCATTCTCTATCCAGATGGCGTGCCACTCCTTATCCACCTTTTCATCGCTGATACTCTCGATGACAGGATAAGGATAAACCACTCCACTCGAACCCTGATAAACTCGTTTTTCCAAGAAAATAGGATTCTTCTCTGGGGTTCCCACCTCATAGGTTGGAATCACCACTGTTTCTCTCCAAGCTTTTACCATAATTATTTAATGTTTTATTAATTCTTTTTCCAATTCTTCGAGTGATTTGCCTTTGGTCTCAGGTAACAGTAAAGAGACGAAGAGGAAACCACCCAGACATACTGCACTATAAATCCAGAAGATACCATAACTGCCCAATGCCACATTGAGCAATGGGAATGTATAGGTAAGCGTAGAACTTCCCACCCAGAGAGCAAAGGTACTGGTAGCTACCGCTACGGCGCGCACCCTGTTAGGGAAGATTTCCGCCAGAAGCACCCAGGTAACAGGTCCCAAAGTCATCGCATAGCAGGCGATGGCTGCCACCACCAGCACGATCATAAACCATCCTGTAATCTGGAAGAAATAACAGATGCCCAGAATGAGATAGATGCCGCAAAGTCCGCCGGCACCCAGTTTCATCAAAGCCTTTCTTCCCCATTTATCCACCGTGAAGATAGCCACAAATGTAAAGATAACATTAGCTATTCCCGTAACCACGATATTGAAAAGCACATCACCGATGGCATAACCTGCCGACTGGAATATCTCCTGCGCATAATTGAAGATGACGTTCGTTCCGCACCATTGCTGGAAGAAGGCAACTACCACACCCAGCAGAAGCACCTTGCGATAAGGCTGGCTGAACAAGGTCTTCAATCCTGCCTGCGAAGAGTCCTTTTCGTTAGCCTCTCTCACAGCCAGCAACTCAGCCTGCGCATAGCTGTTTCCACCTATTTTATTCAAGGTAACAAAAGCTTTCTTGTCTCTATTTTTCATAGCTAGCCAACGGGGACTTTCGGGAATGAAGCAAGCCATCACACAGAATGCAGCCGCAGGAAAGGCTGCCGCCCAGAACATCCATCGCCAAGCCATCTGTCCGTTCCAGGATGCAGCAATTTCTGTCGAGGAGAAAGAAGACGGGATAGGTTCTGCTATCAGCCAGTTGGTTATCTGTGCCGCCAGAATACCAAGCACGATGGTCAATTGGTTCAAAGAAACCAGTTTTCCTCTGATGGAGGTAGGTGCCACCTCTGCAATATACATAGGTGAAAGTCCTGAAGCCACTCCGATGCCGATGCCTCCGAAGAAACGGGCTACCAGAAAATAGCTGAAAGTATCAGCCATTCCCGTTGCTATCGCCGATAAGAAAAAGATCAGGGCAGCAACAATCAGGAGTTTCTTTCTTCCGATACGGTCGGCAAGCGAACCGCAGAGCATCGCTCCTATCAGACAGCCTATCAAGGCGATAGTCATCGCCAAACCTTGATCCGAAGGGTTATCGGCTATCTGATAATACAGTTCGTAGAAGGGTTTGGCACCGCCAATCACTACCCAATCGTAACCGAACAGCAATCCACCCATCGCCGATACCAGACAGATGAAATACACAAATCTTTTGTTTATTGTTTCCATGCTAGTTGTTTTTATTTGTTTTTTCCGGGTGCAAAGGTATAGCTTTTATCGGAAAGGTGGAATAGAATAAAAGCGGAAAATAATGGAGAATCTTACGATAGCCATTCTGATATTCATAAAAAATAGTGGTTTGCGAAGAAGTATAAGAAACATCAATGTATTTATATAACAAAAAACCGTGGATGTAAGGAAGCATCCACGGTTTTTTGTATTTTTATTCAGATATTTATCTTGTTTTCAAGATATTCATCTCATTCAAGATATTCTCTTTCCTACCTTTGCGGCAACAAACGCAATCATCAAGCCCAGGCAGGCGGCAATGCTGATGGCTATGCGGAGACCGGTGGCCTCAGCAAGCCATCCGATAACCGGTGGTCCTACCAGGAAACCGAAGAAACTGATGCTCGAAACGATGGTGATGGAAATGCTTGCCTTAATAGTTCCCAACTTTCCCGCAATGCTGTAACAAATAGGCACCGACGAAGAAATGCCGAAACCTACCAGCAGGAAGCCCAAGGTGGCAGGAATCAGATAAGGCAAGGCAGCAGCCAGCCACAAACCACCCACAATCAAACCACCACAAATCTTCAACACCCTGGCTGGGCCGTATTTCGTAACAAAGCCATCGGCAAGGAATCTACCCAGAGTCATCGCTCCCATGCCTGCCACATAGCCTGCACGGATAAAAGCCTCATCAGGTTTTACTACTGATGAGAAATATACACTACTCCAATCATAAACAGTACCTTCACAGAACATACCGGCAAATCCCATCAATCCTAAGAGGAACAGAATCGGGTCAATAGTCTTGAACGAGAACTTCTGCACATTCTCCTCTTCCGCCTTTGCCGTAGCATCATCTACCAGATATCTGAATCCGATAGCGATAATGAGAAGACTCATCATCAAGACGGCTCCGAAGTGAGCCTCTATCGGAAGTAGGGTGTTGGCAAAGACGGCTCCAATGATACCGCCCGAGAATCCACCCAAACTCCACAAGCCATGAAATGAAGACATGATGTTGCGCCCATACATCTTTTCCACCAGGCAAGCCTGGGTATTGGTAGCGATGTTCATCAGATTTGCCATCATTCCGAAAGCCACCAGAGAAAGAATCAACTGGAACACCGTACTGCTGCTACCTATACAGAACAAAACAAATGCATAGAGCACTTCGGCAAACAGAATCATCTTCCTACTGCCAAACTTACTCACCAAAACGCCCGAAAAAGCCATCATCAGAAGCTGGCCGATAGGAATGGCGAAAAGCACCGTTCCCAACTGGCCGTTGCTCAGATGCAACATCTGTTTAACATCCGGAATACGGCTTGCCCAACTGGCAAACACCACTCCCGGTACAAAATAGTAAGCCGCAACCGCCACTCGCTTGCGAACCAAATCACTCAAATGATTCAAACTTACAGTCATCCCTCTTAATACCTTATTTAATAATACCGATTTTTTGTTTTCGGCTGCAAAATTACTAAAAAAAGCAGAAAAAGAACGATATTTGAACAAAAAATATAGCTTAGTATGAGATTTTTGCCGTACCTTTGCGCCTAGAAAGAGATTAAAACAAACTAGCAATGAAGAAACAAACAATGATTACCCTGGCACTCGCCTTGACTTTGGCAATGCCAACCATGCCCGCCTTTGCCCAGAAGGCGATGAGCAAGAAAGAAATCGCCGAAAAAGAAAAGGCTTTCAAGAACCTTCAGCATCCTTGGAAAGGCAAGAAGGTGGCTTACTTCGGTGACTCCATCACAGATCCGAACATCAAGGCTTCTAAAGTGAAATACTGGGGATTCCTGCAGGATTGGCTCGGCATCACCCCATACGTTTATGGTGTAAGCGGCAGACAGTGGAACGGCATACCCCGCCAGGCAGATAAGCTCCAGAAAGAGCATGGCGATGATTTCGATGCCATCCTTATCTTTATGGGTACCAACGATTATAACAATGGTGTGCCTATCGGCGAATGGTACACGGAGACTTTCGACAGTGTGAGAGTAGCCCGCCACAAGCCAAGCGAAATGATTCAACGTCGCCATCGCCATTTTGCCATGGATAAGAACACCCTGAAAGGTCGTATCAACATCGCCATGTCGAAACTGAAGCAGATGTATCCTACCAAGCAAATCGTGGTGATGACACCAGTACATCGTGCTTACTTTGCATCTGGCGACAAGAATATCCAGCCTGATGAGATGTACGAAAACGCCCGTGGTCTTTTCTTTGATGAATACGTAAAGGCTATCAAGGAGACTGGCAATGTATGGGCAGTACCAGTCATCGACCTCAACTCCCTTTCTGGTCTCTTCCCTCTTTACGATGCAGGTGCCCAGATGTTCAACAAGCCGGATACCGACCGTCTTCATCCTAATGATGCCGGTCATGCCCGTATGGCAAAGACCATCATGCAGCAGCTCTCCGCCCTGCCTTGCGACTTCTAGAGAAGGGGCAGCGGATATTGAAAAGTGTATTATTTCACCCCTATTTTATATTGAAAAGTGTAAATTTCCGCAGGAGTTTGCCTATGTTTTAGGTAAATTCCTGCGTTTTTTGCCTATGTTTTAGGAAGATTTTATTTATATTTTGCCTATACTTTAGGAATATTTTCATATAAGTTGCCTATACTTTAGGAAGATTTTCGTATAAGTTGCCTATGTTTTAGGAAGATTTTCATATAAGTTGCCTATGTTTTAGGAAGGTTTTCATATAAGTTACCTATGTTTTAGGAAAGTTTCACTATATTTTTGCCTATGTTTTAGGAAAAAAGAGTAACTTTGCAGCATAACTTAAAGAGAAGGAAACGTTATGATATATAGACAATTAACAGAAGAACTCCAGAAATGGAGTGAAAGAGACAACAGGAAGCCATTGGTTTTACGAGGCGCAAGACAAGTTGGAAAGACAACATTGGTCAATGAATTGGGTAAGAAATACGATGTATATATCAAACTGAATCTAGAACAAAGCTCCGATGCAGAAATCTTTGCCAAATCAGACAATGTAAAAGAGATATATCAATACATCTGCCTCAAGAAGAAAATCAAGGTAGATGAAGGTAAGCGTACTCTACTTTTTATTGATGAGATACAAAACGAACCAAAAGCAGTTGGTCTGCTGAGATACTTCTATGAAGAGATGCCATGGTTGCACATCATAGCAGCAGGTTCCAGACTTCAAACCCTCATCAAGCAGCGCATCTCTTTCCCTGTGGGAAGAGTGGATTATCTATCCCTCCGTCCGTGCTCCTTCTTGGAATATCTCGATGCTATAGGTGAAGACCAATTGGTACAAATGGTGAAAGAAATCAGTGTATCACCTCTATATCACGAGATGTTACTGAACCATTTCAATCATTACACCTTGATAGGTGGTATGCCTGAAGCCTTAGTAGAATATGCCAAGACTCATAACCTAACCAAGTTAGCCCCTATCTATCGTTCACTGCTTGATGGCTACAATGAAGATGTAGAAAAATATGCTCGTAATGAAAACCAAGTAAAGGTTATCCGCCATCTGCTTACACATGGCTGGGCAGAGGCAGGACAATCCATTACTTTCGCTCGATTTGGAGGTAGCAACTACACAAGCAAGGAGGTACATGAAGCTTTGGAAGTGATGCAGAAAGCATTCTTGCTCAATTTGGACTATCCCGTCACATCAGTGAAAGCCCCAGCTGTACCAGCCATAGCAAGACAACCCAAGCTAGTATGGGTAGATACGGGCATCATGAATTTCTCCGTTGACATTCAGGCAGAATATCTGCAAGGCAATTCTCTCTTGGATGTATGGAAGGGGCATGCTGCGGAACAAATCATAGCCCAAGAGCTGCGCATTGTTTTGGATCGCAACTTCCGCAACGAGCAATATTACTGGGTAAGAGACAAAAAGGGTTCATCAGCAGAGGTAGATTTCGTTTGGCAACATCACTCACAGATTCTCCCGATAGAAGTGAAGTCTGGCACAAATGCCCATCTTCGATCCCTCCACTCCTTCATGTCTCAGCCTGATGCCCCAAGCATTGCCATCCGCATTTGGCCAGGAGAATATAGCATAGACGAAGTGGTATCCCCTACAGGTCATCCCTTCCGCCTTATCAATCTTCCCTTCTATTATGTGGGGATACTGGATAAGATATTGGAAATGGTATAATCCAAGGCTATAAAACCAGAAGAAGCCACATGATTAGCCATAAGATAGCCGTCCATCAGCTGATTGACGTGTGCACAACACGTGTTGTGCATGTGCACATCAGCTGTTGGACGAGCGCACAACAGCTGTTGTGCGACCGACGAACCTATATCTTCAGAAGACATCACCTAAATATTCCAACGACTTCTATTATATCTTTCGAGGACTTCTATTTAGGTGGTCAACTAAAAAAATGACTAAGTTTCAGGCAAGTCAACGTAAATTATAAAATAAGTTTTAACCGAGTCAACTCGTCTTACAAATAAAGCTAAAAGTGGTCAACTAAAATCGTTAAACCACAAGGTGTACAATATGCTAGTAACGAATACATCAAATTACTAAGAGAATACGGTATC
>OQWE01000477.1_pt1 | contig 13783 bp, 12 predicted proteins | sample 1691591 | NCBI WGS metagenome assembly OQWE01 (sample SAMN03418265, study PRJEB22391) | human gut metagenome | biome: human-gut; feature: organic feature; material: feces | host: Homo sapiens | place: Tanzania | collected 2013-01
CGTAATATTGGGTTTGAAGCCAATGTTATTTTCGCTCTACATGTACTTGAGTTATTACCATGTCCTGCTTTATCCAAAACTTGTAATGCTTCTCGAACTGTAGGTGCTTTATGAGAATAGTGTTTTATCATTTCTTCCCAATTTGGCACGTTATTACAATTGCCTTTAATTCCGACAACAAAAATTCTCTCTCTTGCTTGGGGAACGTCATAATCTGAGGCATTCAGAATCATAAAATTCACAGAATACCCCAAGTGTCTGAGTTCAGATAGTAATTTTTCTCTTATCGGTTTCCATTTTTCAAGAAGACCTAACGCTTTAACATTTTCCATAATGAAAGCTTTTGGTTTAACTTTTGAAATGACCTTTACATAACTCCAAATCAATTGGCTTCTTTTGTCATTCACATCCATCTTTCCTGCAACGGAAAAACCTTGACATGGAGGACCACCAATAACCATATCTACAGAATTGTGAAACCGTGTAAAATCAACATTTCTTATGTCTTCGCAAACGACTTCGTCTGCTGCATTGTTCTCTTTTAAAGTGTCACAAGCAATGTTCCATACATCTGTTGCAAAGACTGTATGAAACCCCGCTTTTTTAAAGCCTAAATCAAGACCTCCACATCCCGAGAATAGACTCAATACACTATATTTCATTTTAAATTACGCTTTTTAAATAATTACACATACTTTTTGCTAAGATACAAGGAACTGCATTCCCTATCTGTTTATGGACGGAGCGCAGACTGCCGTAAAATTTGTAATCTATCGGAAATGTCTGAATAGCTGCGAGTTCGCAATTCCTTAATCTTCGATTGTTCCAATGGAAAGGTCCTTCCCAATGCCCAGGCTGAGCTATTATAGTCCAAGAGGGTAGATAAGGATGAAGTTTTAGTAAGAATGTCCAGTATCTTGTTCCTGCTTTGAAAAGTTCTGGGACATAGCCTCTCTTTTCTGACAGAGAAATATAATTTCCTCCTGGTGGAACTTGTATCAATGCATCATGATGCAATCCTTCTATGCTGTCAAATTCAGAAGCATAAAAGTCTGAATCGAACCTTCCAATCCAATCAATAACCCTCTCATATCCATTTTGAAACTCTTTGGGATGTTCAAAATTGGTTTTTTCAGGTTCTGTTATTATCTCTTTTTTAGATGCTATAAAGAAAACCCTCTTTCTTTTTTGTGGTACACCATAGTCACAAGCATTTGCTTTTATTAATTTGAAATGATAATTCATTTTGTCTAAAGCTTCTTCCAAGTCATATACAGCTTGAATGTTATGTGGATGCAAAATGCTCTCAACATTTTCGAGTATAAACCCGTCTGGACGAATATCATCTATAATATTAAGATAAGCACCTATCATATTTCTCGGATCATCGGGTCCTAGCCTCTGAGGCAAAGTCTTCCAATACCCAGCTTTTGAAAAAGGCTGGCATGGAGGACCTCCTAGAAGAACCAATTTCTCAGGATTGTTCTGTCGCAGAATTTCTGTAAAATCTGAAGCCTTAACATTACGAATGTCGTCTAATCGATGTTTTGTATGGGCAAAAAATGGATTCATTTTAAGCGTTTCAATAGCGTCTTTTTCAAAATCCAAACTTGTTAAAACCTTAATACCAGCCATTTGTGCGCCTATATCAAGTCCACCACCTCCAGAGAAAAAGGACAGTCCATGCACTTTCGAATTTAATGCGGATTCCAAATACGGCATACAAGTGTAGTTCTTGTCTGTAAATGAAATTTCAAAAGAACCATTACTCTCTTTTACACATAGAGAGTCGTAAAAAACGTTGCGCTGACTTTCTATAATGTGGGAAAATTCGTTTACTGAAAGTTTATATTTCATTTGTTTTCTATTCATTTTCATTTTCCTCGCTAAACGTCTTAATTTTGTCAGCAAGGTCTTCCTATAATTCTTTCTTTGGGTACTATCAGTTGATAGTCCGTAAGAATTTTCTTATTTATCTTTATCTTCTAAATTAGGCAGATAATCACTTGCTTTAGCCTGTGTTATCACCCCATGCCCCAACTTTGACTCCAACTGTGTACGTGCTGCTTTCGCAACGCTACCACCATCCTTAGCCACTTGCTTCTGCTGATGGAATCCGTTAGGGTTGCGCTGTTTGGACAGCTCCGTGGCAGATGCCTCGGCAAGCATATTGAGGGCTATTTCCATGTTGGTCATGTTGTCGCGCAGACTTTCTTTCTTCAGACCTTTGAAACTCTTGTACTGTTTGGTTGTCATTCCGCTCCACTCGCGAGTGATGATGTCGGTAAGAGAAGCATATTGCAGACCTTGCTGCACCCCAGTGCGTGCCCATTCATCGGTGAGTTCCTTCCTGATTTCTATAGACTTGATGCGCTGGTTTATCCAAGCATCTGAATATCCCAAACGCTTGTAGTCAACGATGGCTTGGTCTATGCTCTTTTCCGGATCCTGCATCTGTTCCAAACGAGAGCTTGCCACCTGTGCCATCCATACCTTGAAAGGCTCTGCCTTTGGTGAAGGAATCGACTGGATAATGCGGAAGAGTTGCTCAGTGTCAGCGACATCCGTCATACGCAATTTGCCGTCTGAGGCACGAAGTTTTAACCCGTGACAATTTGTCACGGTTTCATTACCTTCTTTTTTGAGTCTCTGCTTCAGCTTTCTCCAATAAGCATTGGCATCTTTGCTATCAGTCAGCACACCGCATACATCCACAATGGAGAAATACCACTTCTCCTCCTTGTCGTCCCATACGGTACGCACCTTCTTTTCTTCAAACAGTTGAAGAGATTCCTTCTTCGTCATATTGTTATTTTCCTATTCAATTATCTTATCGTCAATCAATGTTATCTTCCCTAAGAAGATTTGTCACCTATATGTTTTGCTTACAAAGGTAGTTATAAAGCACGACAATCGTGAAGAAATCATATAACATTTTACATTTATTCCTCCTCGCTCCATTCACCGATGTTTTGTCTCATTGGTGCCTTGGCGCCACCCCAGGAGTTTTTATCACTTTCGGAAACGTTAAAACCGACATTGCTTCCGCCAGTATCGTATTTTGGGCCGCCGGAACCTGCCAAGATGGTGGTGTTTTTCATGCCAAATTCGATTATTTTAGGTGCAATGTATTTGTTTTTTCTTATGGTTTTGTTCATTGTTGTTTGTATTTCTGATTTGGTTTTAGTTTGTTTATGTATGCAAAATTAGTGGTATTCAGTTGGATATGAAAGTAAAAAAGAATATTTGTGGATGTTGAGTACTATGAATTGTGGGGTTTTACAACTAACTTTTGTGGCAGTTCGTGATTAACTTTGTGGCTAACCTTGTCCGTATATTATAAATTTGTGTTAACTTTGACGGAAAATACAATAGATATGTCAAAGGCAACGATAAAGAAGCTTCTTCGCTCGATGTCGAAGGAGCAGATAATAGAAATGGTGATAGAAATGTATGATGCTCGCAAGGAAGCAAAGGATTATCTGGAGTATTATGCAAGTCCTGACGAGAATAGCAAACTCGAAGAGTACAAGGATATTATTCGTGAAGAGTTTTATCCTGAGGGACGTCGTGAACCAAAGACGCGTTTTTCGGTATGCAGAAAAGCTGTAGCTGATTTTAAGAAACTAAAGCCGTCTGCCGATGCGCTTGCAGAACTGATGCTGTCGTATATGGAATATGCCATTGAATTCACATACGACTATGGTGATATGTGGGAGCAATATTATGATTCTGTTGAAGGCAATTTTGACAAGACTGTGCAGTTTATTGCTAAAAACGGTTTGTGGGAAAAGTATGACAAGCGACTTCAGCAGTGTGTCAAGTGGTCGAGCGTTTGTGGCTATGGTTTTGCCGATGGTATCGATGACATATACGAGGAGGCAAGGTCGCGATATGGATGCAACCAAGCATAAATGGCTGTGCGCATCAAGACAAAACAACTTATAGACATAAACTTATAAATATATGAAGAATGTAATGCTGATTATTTCGATGCTCTTGCTTTGCATCGGCGTCGGTGCGCAGACAGCGAAGAACGTGGGCAAAGCGGGAACAACCATCAAGACAGCGAAGAACGTGGGCAAAGTAACGACTGTGAAGGCAGAAGAGCGACCGGAGGTGCTCATTGAGACGACGATGGGCAATATTCGGGTGGCGCTGTATAACGAGACGCCGCTGCACCGCGACAACTTCCTTAAGCTCATTCGCGAGTATCACTACTACGACTCGCTGCTGTTCCACCGTGTCATACCCGACTTCATGATTCAGGCTGGCGACCCGTATAGCAAGAATGCTCCGAAGGGAGCTGTGCTCGGCGACTACTCGCTCGACTATACCATTCCGGCGGAGATTCGTCTGCCGCAGATTTACCATAAGCGTGGCGCTTTGGCGGCTGCACGCGAGCCGGATATGGTGAACCCGAAGCGCGAGTCGAGCAGTTCGCAGTTCTACATCGTCTACGGACGCAAGCAGGACGAGCGCGGACTGCAGCGCGGACGCGACAACCTGCGTCAGCTTTTCGGCGACAGCATACAGATGACCGACGAGATGCGCGAGGTGTACACCACCGTCGGCGGCACGCCGCACCTCGACGGCGGCTACACTGTGTTCGGTGAGGTGCTCGAAGGCATGGATGTAGTAGACCGCATACAGCGTGTGCAGCGCGACGCCAACGACCGTCCGCTCGAGGATGTGCGTATAATAAAAGCCACGATACTGAAGGACCTGCCGGGCATGGAGAAGAAGCCGAAGAAGGTAATGAAGCGTGTGGCGAAGAAGCCGGTTAGAAGAAAGTAATGACGGCGTGTGACAAGATAACAAGATGCCATACCGCAATAACAAACCGATATGATTACACGATGCTATCTCGAAATAACTAATGTGTGCAACCTCAACTGTGTGTTCTGCCCAAAGACAGAGAGGGCGAAGCACACGCTGACGTTGGACGAATTCGACGCTTTGACCTCGCGACTCGATGGCGAGGTGAAGTTTCTCTATTTCCATCTGATGGGCGAACCGTTCCTTCATCCGCTGCTGCCGCAGTTTGTGCTTATGGCTCGCCGCAAGGGTTTCGTGCCCGTTATCACCACCAACGGCACTCAGCTCTCGCGACGCCCAGACCTTTTGGACGCTCTGCCTCATAAGATTCAGATTTCGCTCCACTCGCACGAGGGCAACGCCAAGGAGAATCCTGCCGGGTATGTAGACGAGGTGATGGCTTTCGCGCAGGAGGCTGCGCGCCGCGGCTGTGTCGTTGTGCTGCGTCTATGGAACGAGGGCGGACACAACAGCCAGAACGCGGAGATTCTCGACCTGATTGCGCAACGCCAGCCGCGTCCTTGGACGGAACGCCACGACGGATGGCGACTTGCCGAAAACCTCTTTGTCGAGAACGATAATATGTTCGAGTGGCCCGATCTTCAGAACGCCACTTACGACGAGCAGGAGGTGTTCTGCTACGCCTTGCGCAATCAGATTGGCGTGCTCGTCGACGGTACCGTTGTGCCGTGCTGTCTCGACCATAACGGCGACATTGCGCTTGGCAATATGTTCAGTCATAGCCTCGCCGATATACTTGCCTCGCCAAGAGCACGTGCCCTCTACGACGGCTTCACCAGTCATACCGCCGTAGAGCCACTCTGCCAGCGCTGCGGCTATTCGGCTGTGTCGAAGAGGTTCAGAAAGTAGAATTTCCAGGTTATGTTTTGTAACAAACACTAATTTTACTCTATAGATTATTAGACTGTTCGATCGGATTGCGTTCGCCGTCCGATCAGATTGCGTTCGCCATCTATTCGTATAAACATAGAATGTACACACTTAGCACCAAGTCGTATAGTAATACGTATTGTTGTTTGCTGCGGAGGCCGGAGACCTCCGCTACGGCTTTTTGTTTGTACCGACAGTTTATCTTCTACTGCTTATTGTTGTCGATTTGCCTTTCTTTGCCTTCGCGTCGAATCTGTATCTGAAGCTCAGATTCAGATAGTGGTGAATATAGTTTGTGGAGTACTCCTGGCGTTGGAAGGCAGAGTATTCGCTTTCGTACCAGATGTCCTTGTTGAAGATGTCATCGGCAAACAGGCTCAGCATACACTTGTTCTTGCAGAAGCTCCAGCTGACGGATGCCATCGACTTGAGCTTGTGTCCGTTCATCGCCGATGTAGCGTAGCCCGAACGGTAGTCGTCAGACAGCTGCACGAACACCTCGAACGGAGCGAGGTGCAGGTTGGCGCTTATGCCCACGCTGTTGAAGAGCGGCGTGGTGTTGTACGAAGCGTCGTCGTAGCGGTAGCGGTTGCTCTCCAGACGGTCGAAGAGCGTGAGCTGCAACTTCTCGGTCTCGTACGAGAACTCGAAGTCGTTGTTTATGCCCAGTCGCTTCTGCTTGTTCAGTTCGGGCTGCGCGTCGGCAGCGTTGTTATCGACGATGGTGAGGAAGCCGTACGACTTCGCTGTCTCTAATGCGAACTTGTTCATCAGTCGGAAGTAGAAGCCGATGCCCTGGTCGTAGTTGAATGCGAATTTCCACATGTCGCCGCCCTTCACGTTCATCGGTTTAGACGTGTAGACGCCGGTAGCCGAGTTGTAGCTGTAGAGCGTAGCTTGGGGGTTGATGTCCTTGTTGTACGAAGCGGTCAAGCCCAGCACAATCTGCTTGCGCAGCCACATGCGGTGGTAGTTGTACGTAGTGGTATGACTGTGCGAGTTGCGTAGCAGCGGGTTGCCCATATATATATGCAGCGGGTCGATGGTGTTGCGGTAGCCGAGCGTGCTCACGAGGTCGGGCACGGTGGTGTTGTATGCGAAGGCGATGTCCATGTTGCGCACGCGGCTCATCTTCCACTTCAGGAAGATTGACGGCTCGTACGTATTGCTTGTGCGCACGGCTGTGGTGTCGAGCGGTCCGTAGTGGTAGTTGGCCTTCTCGCGACTGTAGTTCCATTTGAACATCGGCATAATCATCAGCGCCTTCACCGGCGTGATGGTCGACTTCACGGTCAGCTCGTTCGTCCATTTGTGCGTCAGTCTGCGCGTTGTGTTCGCCGGGTCAGCCGTTGTCGGCGTGCCGCCCACCACGTTCAGCTCGTCGGTGTCGCTGAAGAAGTTGCGTGCTGTGCGTGTGCGGCTTAATCTCACGTTGTCGAATATGTTGAAGTACACCTTCTTGCCAAGCCAGTATTCGAACGAAGCGCCGAACTGCGTATTCAGATTGTGTTCGCTGCGGTCGTAGAACTGCCACAGCTTCTCGTTGCGCTGTTCGCGCAGATACTCCACGTCGTGGTTGGTGTGCGTGTCCTCGTTCGTTCCGCTCAGGTTGGTGTAGCCCCCCAGCGTGAACGAACCCTTCTTTCCGATGAAGTGCTGCCAGATGTACGAGATGTTGAGTCCGCGTTGCTGCAGGCCGGTCGACTCGTACTCGCTGTCGCGTGTGATGAGTCGGTCGTAGAGCGCATCGCCGGGTTTTGCGTCGAGCGCCTCCTTCAGCGAGTGATAGGCAAACTGGTCGGGCTGGTAGCCGTACGAAGCCGATTTCTCCTCGTACGATTTGCGAGACTTCTCGTATGAGGCTTTCACCTTCACGTCGATGGTGTTGGCAGAGTCGGTGTAGGCGAAGAGCTTCGCCTCCAGTTGCGGCTTGAGGTTGTGCTTGTAGCGGTAGGTGTCTTTCACGCCGAACGTGTGCTCCTGGTTCGGGAAGAACGTCTCGGTCGATGCCTTTCCGCTGTTCCATCCGTCGCTGTGTCCCATGTTGGCGCTTATGTTGAAGCGGTTGCTTGTGTATTGCTGCGTGCCCTTTGTCTGCCAGTTGTGCTGATAGTTGTACGAGCCGTACTGGCTCTTGCCGTCGCCGTCGATGTTGCGGTTACTGGTAGAGCCAATCGTCTTGTCTACGTAGCGGTTGGCGTTGTTAGCCTGTGCGTATATCATGTGCGGGTCTTGGTCGCTCAGTCGGCTTGCGGTGATAGCTGCGCTGTAGCGCTTCTTGGTCTGATACTGAGCCTCGATGTCGCTGTACCACTTGTCGAGGAAGCCCGGTTTCACCTGGATATCGAGCACATGGTCCTCATCGCCATCGTCGTTGCCCGTGTGGCGTGCCAGCTCCGACTTGCGGTCGTACACCTTCAGTTTGTCAGCCACGTCAGCCGGCAGCTGCCCTAAGATCTGGTCGCCGCCGAATATGTCCTTGCCGTTCATCATCAGTCGTATAGGCTTGTCGTTCCAGTATAGCTTGCCGTCGCGACGCTGCACGCCCGGCAGTTTCTTGATAAGCTCGTCGAGGCGTGCGCCCTCCTTCAGCTTGAACGCCTCGGGGTTGAACACGATGGTGTCGCCACGCATTGTTATGCGCGGCACCTTCGCCTTCACCTCCACCTCCTGCAGCATGAGCGCCGTAGGCTGCAGCCTGATGGTGCCAAGGTCGGTGGTGTCTTTCACCTCGGGTCCGTACGCATAGTCCACCTTGCGCGAGTTCTTGTAGCCGATCATACTGAACGTGAACATGATGCGGCCCTCCCAGCCGCTGTCGAGCATGAAGCAGCCCGTGCTGTCGGTCTCCGCTGAGTTCTGCATCGACCAACCCGGCTGCGGATTTATCTCGCTGCGCACCGTTGCTCCGATGAGAATCTCGCCCGTCTCGGCGTTCACAATCTTTCCCTTGAACGTGTCGGCAGTACAAACGGCGGTCTGCATGAGGCAGAGCAGCATGGCGACAAATAGTTTCTTAATTACATTTTCCATAAGCTGGATGTTTTGGGTTTTGTTTGTGCAAGTATCTTTATCCTTTTATATGGAAGTTTTAGCTTGACAAACGTTTGTTAGACATACTTGTGGTTAAGATGGTGCAAAGATAAGCAATATATTCCTATTTCGCTTAATCTTATGTCGGAACTTTTTCGTTGCCGAAAAGGCTTTTCAGTTGGCGGTCGAAGTCTGACATAATCTCGCGGTCTTGAATGATACGGAACTTGTCATATTCCGTTAGAGCCTTTTCGACAGCTTGTTCGTGAGTCACACGTCCTGCATCCGGAAGTACGGGGCGATTGTTGAGGTTCATGTATCTTTGCAAAAGGTCGTACCACTCAGCCATTGTCATCAGTATATGGTCTTCGGCACGCTGTTCGGCAATGTCGATGAAAGCATTGCTGAGTCGGTTCAGCGAGTCTACCTCCTTATCGCTCAGATAGTTCTTGGCAATGGTAACGTCCGATTTTATCACTCTGCCTTCGGGTGCATTCTTCCATGTCGTGAGTCCCATGTGAGGACGTTCAGCATCGGCACGGTTATAGATTATTTCAGCTGCTGTATGTTTTGTTACAGCAAAGTGCATCATGTTCTGCACAGTCTTGAAGAACTTGCGTGTCTCTTCAGAATCCTTGTTGTAGTCGGCACTGCATTCGCTGTATATGTCCGTTATTTTCTGGTAGTAGCGACGCTCGCTGATTCGTATCTCTCGTATACGGTCAAGCAAGTCGTCGAAGTAGTCTTCTCCGAAAACGTTCTTGCCCTTCAGACGTTCATCGTCCAGTACGAAGCCCTTGGTAAGGTACTCCTTCAATACGTTCGTAGCCCATATACGAAACTGTGTAGCCTCGTAACTGTTAACACGATAGCCTACGGCAATCACCACGTCAAGGTTGTACATCACCACTTCGTTGGAGCATTTGTCCGATGGTAACAAAATTTTTTTGTAGCCCTCGGACAAATGTAGTTCGCCACTCTCTTCAATCTGTATTAAGTGATAGCTGATGTTCTGTTGAGTAACGCCGAACAGCTCCGCCATTCTCTGTTGTGACAGCCAGAACGTATTGGTGTCGAACACTACCTGCACCTGCACTTTCCCTCGTCCGCCTCTATACATCAGAATAGACGCCTCCATACTTTTCGCCTCCATGTCAGGGGTCATGGTCGAACTGAAGTACTGCTGTGCAGCCTTCACCATTTCCTTCTTTTGGTCGGCATTCATAGTCACAGCCATACATGCAGCGCGTGATAGCAGCATGCTTGCTACCTCTCTTATTGCTCCATTGCCGAGTTCTGCCATTTCTCTGATTTCCACGAAGTGTTCGCCGAGGTGATATCCCTTTTGCGAAGTCCATGCCTGCGCTTTTGCTATGACACGTTCAAAGTTCCAATATTTGCCATAGCCCATAACTCGCGCAAGCCTTCGCGAGTTCCACCATTCCTTGCCGTCCGCATCCAGTTCTCTCAGCTGTTCGAATGGCGATTGAAGTTCGGGTATATTGTTTTTGTCTTGCATATCCTTTTGTTATGTTATAATTGAAGTTGCTGCGCCTACTTGCGGGCGTCGAGGAGCAGCGCCGTTTTGCCCTCGTCCACGAGCTTGATGATAAGCTCGCCGAAGAGAGTGTTCTGCCATGCGAACCACTCGCGCGTGAACTTCTGCGCGTCGTCTACGTTGAACGACTCGTGGATGAAGCCCGTGCCGGCGTCGGTGCGCTGCAACATGCGCAGACACTCCGCTATCTCGGCGTCGTCGGTGCTCGTGAAGGCGCGCATCATGATAGACATAGGCCACGCCATGTCGTAGTCCACGTGCGGACCGCCGATGCCTTCGCCCGCCTTGCCGCGGAAGAAGTAGGGGTTGTCCTCGCTCCAGACGAAGCGGCGCGTGTTCTGATATACGGGATCGTTAACGTCGACGTCGCCTAAATAGGGCAGGGCGAGAAGCGACGGCACGTTGGCGTCGTCCATGAGGAAGCGGTTGCCGAAGCCGTCCACCTCGTAGGCGTATATCCTGCCGTACTTCGGGTGGTCTACCACGGCGTACTCTTTCAATGCCGCACTCACCTCGTCGGCAAGCGCCGGACGAGTGGCTGCAGGCGGTGCGCAACATCCTGCGCGTATTCCGCGAGCAGCAGCGCAAGCAGAGCCTGGGCTCTTACCGCTTCCAGCGCGAGACGGAGGACCAGCTCGACACCGTCTGCAACCACGGCTGGGGCAACCCCGTGAAGCCCTGCGGCCTCATCGTCTCTGTCTTCCGCCCGTCCGACGACGCCACGACGTTCCTCTTCCTCGTACCGTCCAACTTCATGGCGGTTAGCTCACTGAGTAGTGGTAGGCGAGGCGTATGGGGTAGCAGAGCGAGTCGATCTCGTACTTGCGCTCGTGCAGTTCGGGCTTCATGTCGGTCATATCGTTAGCCCACGGTCCGTTCGCCACCGGCTCGCGGTTGAAGGCGTTGGCATACGGGTCGATGTTGATGCACTTCAGCTGGCGGCGTATCACACCGCGCAGCATCTTCTGCAACTTGCGGTCGCCCTTAGCCAGCTGCACGTAGGGCCACACCTGCGCCGCCGAGTCGCGCAGCCACATGGCGTGTATGTCGCCCGTGTAGACGAACGTGTCCTCCTCTCCGTCTGCAGCGTCGGTGAAGTGGACGGTGGTGTCGAGCGTGTTCGGGAAGCAGTTCTCGAACATCCACGCTAAGTAGGCGTTGTCCTTTATGCGTTTCTTTATCTCGCGAATCTTCTTCTCCACGGCGTCCGACACGAAGAGACGCTCGGCAGGAGCAGGGCGCTTTGTGGTGAGGGTGGATGTTGAGATGGTGAGATGTTGAGATGGTGAGATTTGATGTTGAGATGTTGAGGTGTTGAGGTGTTGAGATGGTGAGGTGTTGAGGTGTTGAGATGGTGAGGTATTCGCCGCAACACCATTGCTTGCGGCGAGGCAGAGCGCAAGGAAGGCGCCCGAAAAAATAGTTGTATGAGGTCTCATATTCATCGTTGTTGTTTAGATTTACAAGCAAAAGTATTAATTATTAATCAAAACAGCAAATTTGTGTAAGATTTTCCGTAACTTTGTACTGGTAAATAAGATACGAAAGGATAATAAGAAGATGAACATTTCAGATATACTCACCTCAGGTGGTGGCGAGAAGCACTTCTCGTTCGAGGTGTTACCACCGTTGAAAGGCACAGGAACAGAGCGCCTGTTCTCCACAATAGAGAAGTTCCGCGATTTCGATCCGGCATACATCAATATCACCACCCATCACAGCGAGTACGTATACCGCGAACTCGAGAACGGACAGTATGAGCGCCTACGCGTGCGCCGCCGTCCGGGAACGGTAGCCATCGCTGCCGCCATACAGAACAAGTTCGGCGTGCCCGTCATACCGCACATCATCTGCAGCGGCGCCACAGCCGAGGCGATAGAGTACGAGCTGATAGACCTGCAGTTTCTGGGCATAGAGAACGTGCTGCTGCTGCGCGGCGATAAGGCGCGCGACGACAGCCAGTTTGTGCCCACACCTGGCGGACACGCTCACACCACCGACCTCATCGAGCAGGTGAATCGCTTCAACGAGGGCTTCTTCTACGACGGCACGCCGATAAAGAATCCCGGCAAGAAGTTCCACTACGGCGTGGCGTGCTACCCAGAGAAGCACGAGGAGGCGCTGAACATGGAGATGGACCTGAAGTATCTGAAGATGAAGCAAGACATGGGTGCCGACTACGCCGTGACGCAGCTCTTCTACGACAACCGGAAATACTTCCGCTTCGTGGAGAAAGCGCGCGAGATGGGCATCACCATACCAATCGTACCTGGCATCAAGCCGCTTGCAAAGCTCTCGCAGCTGACGGTAGTGCCGCGCGTGTTCCGCTGCGACTTCCCGCAGGAGCTCGCCGTGGAGGCGCTGAAGTGCAAGACCGACGACGACGCCCGCCAGCTCGGCATAGAGTGGTCGACAGAACAGTGCCGACAGCTCTACAAGGCCGGAGTGAACAACATACATTTCTACACCGTCTCAGCTGTCGACTCCGTAAGAGAAGTGGCAAGGAGGCTGTTGTAGAGTTTTGAGTTTTGATTTTTGAATTTTGAATTGTCGGCTTCGCCGATTTTGAATTATTCAATTTTGAATTTCATAACTCACAATTCAAAAATGATAAATTCAAAATGCGCATAGCGCATAATTCAAAACTCAAAACTCAAAACTCAAAATTGCCAACGGCAACAATTCAAAACTCAAAATTCAAAACTCAAAACTCGCAATAGCGCAAATGACATTCGAAGAAGTAATAGGTCAGGACGAGGCGAAACAGTCGCTCGTCAAACTCATAGAGGAGCACCGAGTGCCCCACGCAATGCTGTTCTGCGGTCCGATGGGCTGCGGCAAGAAGGCGCTTGCCCTTGCGTTCGCGTCGCGGCTGTTAGGCGACAGTCAGCTGCTGCGCCAGTGGCAGCACCCCGACCTCCACTTCAGCTTCCCCACCATAAAGAAGCCCACTATGGGCTCCGACCACCAGCCCGTGAGCGACGACTACGCTCAGGAATGGCGCCAACTGCTCGGCGACGGAGCCTACTTCAGCATAGAGCAATGGATGGAGGCGATGGGCGCCGAGAACCAGCAAGCCATTATCACCGGAGCCGAGAGCGACCGACTCTCGCGCCGACTGAGCATGAAGGCGTCGCAGGGCGGATACAAGGGTAGAACCAGGATGCCCAGAAGGTTTCATTTGTGACTTCCCACATTGGAATGCGGTCGGCGTAACGAACGGCGAGTTCCTCAAAACGTTTTCGCAGACATTGTTTTTCAAATCGAAAACGCGCTTCTCAAAGGCTGCCGCATCGACGAAATCGGCATGCAGTTCCACATGTTTGCAAAACGGGAAGATGAACTCCGTGAAAACCGTTCCTGTTACGACCCGGAGCGCATCTATGATGTACTGGACACCTATGCGTATCTGGGCAAACCGATCCACATTTCCGAACTGACCATTCCCGCCTATTCCGGTTCCCCGGAAGATGAAGAAATTCA
>OQWE01000481.1_pt1 | contig 13720 bp, 14 predicted proteins | sample 1691591 | NCBI WGS metagenome assembly OQWE01 (sample SAMN03418265, study PRJEB22391) | human gut metagenome | biome: human-gut; feature: organic feature; material: feces | host: Homo sapiens | place: Tanzania | collected 2013-01
GGGCAAGGTAAAGGTGGAGAAGTTCACCTGCGTGGGCGACGTCGGAACCATAATGAACCGGCTGTTCAGGTGTATATGCTTACCGTGCCGTCGGGGTTGAGCCCGGCAAAGGCGGAGGAGGCGTCAACGCCGTCAAGTCCGCAGCCGTAAACGCCGAGGGACACGCCGATGCCGTACTTATAGCGCCCGTCGGAGGCGGCATTCTTCTCCGCGACACGCTTCTTGGCCGCCTCGTACAGCGGACGAGCCTTGTCGAAGAGCTCCTCCTCACAGTAAACGTCGGGAGCGTAGCCGGTGGGGATGGTGGTGTGCTCGGAGGCCTTGTAGCAGTTCATTGCGCGCATCTCGAAGGGGTCTATGCCCATCTTGGCGGCAAGGCAGTCGATTGCGATATCGGAGCCCATGAAGGACTGCGGCGAGCCGTAGGCACGGAAGGCGGAGCCCCATGCATGGTTTGTGAACACGGTCTGGCTCTTGTTGCGGATGGAGGGGATGCCGTAGCCCGCGCCGGTAAACTGGCTCAGACGCATGGTGAGCAGATCGCCGAACTCGGAGTAGGGACCGTGGTCAACGTAGTTATCGCCCCACATTGCAAGCAGCTTGCCGTCCTTGTCCGCGCCGAGCTTTATGTGCATGAAGGCGGGGGAGCGCTTGCCGGTGTAGGTGATGTTCTGGAACTGATTGAATACGAGCGAGACGGGGCGGCCGGTGATTTTTACCGCAGCGCCGATGAGCGCCTCGTTTGTCGGGGAGAACTTATAGCCGAAGGTGCCGCCCGCGTGGTTCTGCACAAGGCGAAGCTCCTCCATCGGAACGCCGATGCCGCCCGCTATCATCGGCATATGAAGATGTAAGCCGATGGACTTGGAGTGAACGGTGACCATGCCGTCCTCGTCTATGTAGCCGTAGCCGCAGTCGGGCTCAAGGTGCAGGTGCGGCTGACGCGAGCAGTAGCTCTCTATCTCGACCTGCTGTGCGTCGGGGATGCTGTCCCAATCAAAGTCGGGTCCCTTGATGCAGTTCGTCTCGTAGAAGACGTTGGGTATGCCGGGGTGAATTTCGATCGCGTCAGGCTCCTTCGCGTCCATGGCGTTCATGTAGGCGGGCAGCTCCTCGATCTCCACCTTGACGGCGTCCGCAGCGGCGCGGGCGTGCGCCTCGGTGTCCGCCGCGACGATGGCTATTGCATCGCCGAACTGGAATATCTTGTCCGAGCAGAGCACGGGACGCTCAAAGCCGTCGGTCTTGTTGTGCTTGGGGAGCATGACAAGGCCGTTTATCTTGTTGGTGCCGCCTGCGGCAAGAATATCCTTATAGGTGATGACCTTAAAGACGCCGGGCATCTTCTCGGCCTCGGAGGTATCGATGCTCTTGATGTTGGCGTGAGATACCGTGGCCTGCGTGAGGGCGAGGCGAAGAGTATTCTCAGGCATCTTGAGCGCGTCGTCGGCGCCGAAGTCCCAAGTGCCGGTGACCTTCTGCGCGGCGGAGGGACGGATGTATTTCGTGCCCTTGATGCTGTCTCCGGTGGGCTTGAATACAAGATCCTCCTTGCTCATCTCACCGCGCATGACGGCCTTGTTGTCGTGGGCAGCGTCGGCATATCCGTCCCCGATAAGGGGCTTATAGCCGGTGCAGCGGCAGAGGTTGCGGTTTTTGTTGAACCAGTCGCGTACCTCCTCGCGGGTCGGGTTCGGGTTCTTGTCGAGCAGCACCTTGGCGCTGATGATGAAGCCGGGGGTGCAGAAGCCGCACTGCGCTCCGCCGTATGCCATCCACGCGACCTGAAGCGGGTGCATATCGTGCAAAGTGCCGACACCCTCTATCGTCGTTATCTCCGCGTTGTCTCTGATTTTCTCCATCTTAAGCAGGCAGGAGCGAGTGACCTTGCCGTCTAAAATGACGTTGCAGGCGCCGCAGTGACCCTCGCCGCAGCCGATTTTACAGCCGGTAAGCAGCAGATGCTCACGTAGAACCGTGGCCAGAGTCTCATGAGGCTCAACAATCAGGATGCGCTGTACTCCATTGATGACGAGTGATTTTTTAATCATTCATATACCTCCTCATAATTCTTATAATTATACTTTTTACACTGTTTTGCTTAGCTTTCGGCATTGCGGATAGACTCGGGAAATCAGTGACAGTTGTCCTTATCCGCACCGCTGCCGCTCACGTCCTTGAGCTTTTGAATTCCGCGCGGGGTATAGAACACAAGCTCGGACAGGGAACCGTCAAAATTTTCACCGCGCAGGCGAAGAAAATTGGCGTTTTCGTAGTACTCTATCGGCAGCTCTCTGCGGAATAATTCCCCGGTCTGGGAGTCTGAGATCTCTACCGTGACAAGCTCTGCCCGGAGCTCAAAGCGTTTGTCCTCCATGTCTGCCTCCTGCTTAATATCTTCAATTATATTTTACGGCAGAGAAATCGGAGTAGCAACTATCATACAGATACAACTCGTAGAAAAAATAACATCATTTTTGTGCATTATGCAAATATTTTGCGTCGATTTCCTTGACTTCTCCTTGCTTTTTGTGTAATATTGATATAAACCCTGCGCTTGAGCTGCTCTCGTTCGTACCGTTCACGGATTTGAAATTCAAAGCGCGGGGCTTTTGTATTTTAATGCATTTATTTTAATAATATATTGGATGAAAATGGCCAAATTGTTTTTCACTGGGAAGGAGGATATATGCAGTTCGGGGCACTTATAGTCGCAGCGGGGATGTCGTCACGCATGGGCGAGTTCAAGCCTATGCTCAATATCGGCTCGATTTCAATAGCGCAGCGCATAGTCGCAACGCTCCGTCAGTCCGGCGTGACGAGGATAGTCATGGTCACGGGGCATAACGCGCGGGAGCTTGAGCACCATCTGGCAAACAACGGGCTTATTTTTCTCCGCAACGAGCAGTACCGCAAGACCCAGATGTTCGACTCGGCAAAAATCGGGCTTGAGTATCTCAAGGATAAGTGCGACGGCATTTTATTTACGCCGGTTGACATCCCGCTTTTTACCGCCTCCACCGTGAGCGCACTCATGGACTGCGGGGCAAGGCTCGTGTGCCCGGTGTGCGAGGGCAGGCGCGGGCATCCGATTTTAATAGGCACGGAGCTTGTGGACACTATTCTGGCTTATCGCGGAGAGGGCGGACTCGGCGGCGCTATCGAGCACTGCGGTGCGGAGATGACGGAGATAGCCGTTGAGGACAGCGGCATCCTGCATGACGCGGACACCCCGGAGGACTACAGGGCGCTTTTGAGCTATCACAATCGGCAGCTTGTAAGACCGATAATAAACGTGGAGCTTGCAAAGGAGAAGGTCTTTTTTGACCGGAAGATCGCAATGCTCCTCACGCTTGTCGAGGAGACGAATTCCGTTCGCAGTGCCTGTCAGCGTATGCAGATATCGTATTCGACCGGCTGGAACATAATACGCCGCCTTGAAACGGAGCTTGGGCGGACGCTGGTTGAGCGCAGTCAGGGCGGACTCGGCGGCGGTCAGAGCAGGCTTACGGGAGACGGGCTGCGCCTTTTGGAGAAATATAACGAATTTGAGCGGAGGCTGCGTGAGAAGGGCGACCGGCTCTTTCAGGACTGCTTCGGTGAGCTGCTGTGAGCCGGCGCGTGTATCTTATCCGGCACGGAAGGCCGGATTTCCCGGACGGGAGCTGCTGCCTCGGGAGGACGGATATTCCGCTCGGCACGATAGGGCATATGCAGTCCTGTCTTGCGGCGCGGGAGCTTGAGCACGCCGGGATAAGCGCGGTATTTACAAGCCCGCTTTCGAGAGCGTGCGAGACGGCGGCGTATTTTTCGCCCTCGGCTGTAGTTGTACCGGGACTTCGTGAGGCGGATATGGGACTGTGGGACGGTCTGAGCTTCCGCGAGATAAAGGAGCGTTTTCCGGAGCTGTACGAGCGGCGCGGCGTGGATATGAGCGTTCCGATACCCGGCGCGGAGGAGCCGCGGGCGGCGCTTTGCCGCTTTGAGGAGGCACTCATGGAATGTCTTGACAAAAGCAGCGGGGATATCGCGGCGATTTCCCACTCGGCGGTCATCAGACTCATGGCGGCAAGGCTTTTCGGAACCGCGCTTGAGAGCAGCCGGGAGTACCGTGTCCCGTACTGCGCCTGCGTGACGCTCGAATATGACGGCGGCTTTCGCCTTGTGAAAATCGGAGAGGCTCCGCGGCCTGAGTTGGACAGAGCCTTGTGTCTGCGTCTGCTGCACGCTGCGGGAGCACCGGAGAATGTCATCGAGCATTGCGCTGCCACCGCCGAGGAAGCGCTGAGGATTGCCGCCGCGCTGAAGGAAAGCGGGAATGATATCGACGCGGAGCTTGTGGAAAACGCGGCACTGCTGCACGATATTGCGCGGAGTCTGCCGGAGCATTCACGGCGCGGCGCGGACTGGCTGAGCGAGCTCGGCTATACCCGTGAGGCGGAGCTGGTTCGGCGGCATCACGAGCCGGAGGCGGCCTCGCTTGAGCTTACGGCACTCTGCCTTGCGGATAATCTCAGACTCGGAGCACGGCGCGTGAGTCTTGAGGAGCGCTTTTCCGAAAGCCTGAAAAAGTGCCGGGATGACGAGGCGCTCAGGGCGCATGAGAGACGCAGACGCGAGGCGCTTGCCGCGGCGCGGAGAATAAACGGGCTTTGCGGCAGAGAGGTTATAAATATCAAGTAATAATATAGATGAATAGAGGAAAAGAGCATGGAAAGGATAGAGGTTTGCTGCCCGCAGAGCGGCGGGGAGGAGCATTTCTCCGGCTGCCTTATCTGCGGCGCGGAGCTTGTATATAATAGCCTCGGCACCGAGCGGCGCTGCGCCGTCTGCGGCAGGGAGAGCGCCGGCAACGCCGTCTGCGCAAACGGGCACTATGTCTGCGACGAGTGCCATGCCTACGGAGCCTTCGCCGCTATTATCCCGGAGCTATATAAAAGCAGGGAGAAAAATCCGCTGCTGATTTTGGACAGCGTCATGGATCTCCCCTCGGTACATATGCACGGACCGGAGCATCATGTCATCGTGCCGCTCGTGCTGCTGACGGCACTGCGTAATAACGGCGGCGATATTAGCTATGATGAGGCGATGCGCGAGGCGTATAGGCGCGCGTCAAAGCTGCCCGGCGGCACCTGCGGCTTTTGGGGCGTGTGCGGCGCGGCGGCGGGAGCGGGTATATTTGCCTCCCTGCTTCTCGGCTCAAGTCCGTTGCATAAGGACGCATGGCCGCTTCCGCAGCAGCTTGTCTCGGATATACTTGCAAGGCTTGCCGAGATAGGCGGACCTCGCTGCTGCAAGCGAACGTCCAGAGTGGCGATAGAGGAGGCAAGCCGGTTTTTGCGCGAGACAGGCGGCGCGGATATGCCGCTTTGTAAGCTTGGGTGCAAATATACTGCACTCAACCGAGAGTGCATAGGAGGCGATTGCCCGTATTTTCAAAAATAAACAGCAGCTGCTTAATATACAAGACAAGGAGGTTATCTAATGAAGCTTATCAAAACCGAGGACGCAGTGGGTCATGTGCTGTGCCATGACATCACGCAGATAATCAAGGGCGTGACCAAGGACGCGGTATTCCGCAAGGGGCATATCATCACCGAAAAGGACATACCGGTGCTTCTGTCGGTCGGCAAGGACAATATCTATGTCTGGGAAAAGGACGAGAATATGCTCCATGAGGACGAGGCTGCGGAGATACTCCGCAGCATCTGCCAGAACGAGAATATGCACGCGACGGCGCCCAAGGAGGGCAAGATAGAGCTTATCGCGGATATTGACGGTCTGCTGCTCGTTGACCTTGAGCGGCTTCGCGCCATAAATTCGCTCGGTGACATGATGATAGCCGCACGGCACTCCGGCTTCATGGTGAAAAAGGGCGACAAGCTCTGCGGTACGCGCGTCATACCCCTTGTCATTGCAAAGGAGCGCATGGAGCAGGCAAAATTGCTTGCCGGGGACGAGCCTATAATGCGCCTTGTGCCGGTGAGACCGAGGAAATACGGTCTTGTCACGACCGGCAACGAGGTGTTTTACGGGCGCATTGAGGATACCTTCAGCCCGGTGGTTCAGGCAAAGCTTGCGGAATTCGGCTGCGAGATGGCGGCGCACGTCATACTGAACGACGACCATGAAAAAATCACTGCCGCGATAAACGATATGCTTGCGCAGGGCTGCGAGATGGTTCTCTGCACCGGCGGCATGAGCGTTGACCCCGACGACAAGACCCCGCTTGCCATCAAGAATACCGGCGCGAATATCGTCTCCTACGGCGCGCCCGTGCTGCCCGGAGCGATGTTTCTCGTGTCGTATTCGCCGGACGGCCGCCCAGTCTGCGGTCTGCCCGGCTGCGTGATGTACGCAAAGCGCACTATATTTGACCTTGTGCTGCCCTACCTCGTCACGGATACGCCCATTACTAAACAATGGCTTGCTGGACTCGGCAGCGGCGGACTCTGCCTCAACTGCCCGGTGTGCCATTTCCCCAACTGCGGCTTCGGCAAGGGAAGATGAGCCATGCTTGACAGATATGGGCGAGAAATAGATTATATGCGCATTTCCGTGACCGACCGCTGCAACCTGCGCTGCCGATACTGTATGCCCGAGCCTATAGACGCGCTGGGGCACGGGGAAATTCTCCGTTATGAGGAGATACTGCGCATATGCCGCGCCGCCTCGGAGCTGGGGATAAGAAAATTTAAGGTCACGGGCGGAGAGCCGCTTGTCCGCGCCGACTGTGTGAGCTTTATCGCCGCGCTCAAGAGGCAGAGCGGGACGGAGCAGGTCACGCTGACGACAAACGGACTCTTACTCGGAAAAAATCTGGATGCGCTTGCCGCCGCAGGGCTTGACGGCATAAACATAAGCGTCGACAGCCTGAATGCGGAGCGCTATACGCGAATAAGCGGACACCCCGAGGGCGCGGAGCTGCTGAAGCGCATAATGCAGGCCGTAGAGGAAGCCTGCGCGATGGGGCTGCGTACAAAGCTAAACGCCGTGCTGTTGGAGGAAACCGAGGAGGACGCGCCGGAGCTTGCCTCCATAGCGGAGGAGCTTCCGGTGGACGTGCGCTTTATAGAGCTTATGCCCATCGGCTTCGGCACGGCGATGCGGCGAGTCTCACCGGACGATATTCTCTCGGCGCTGAGAGGGCGCTGGCCGGACCTTGCCCCGACGGACGAAAGGCGCGGCAACGGTCCTGCGCATTATTATAAGAGCGATTTGCTGCTCGGCAGGATAGGCTTTATAGACGCCGTGAGCCACAAGTTCTGCGCCGACTGCAACCGGGTACGCCTGACGAGCACGGGACAGCTAAAGCCCTGCCTGTGCTACGCCGACTCCGCCGACCTGCGTACGCTCATCCGAGGCGGCTGCACGGACGATGAGCTGCGTGAGGCGCTGAAAATCTCGATATACAATAAGCCGCGTGCGCACTGCTTCGACACGTGCGCCGCCGTCACCGAGCGGCACGCAATGAGTCAGATAGGAGGATAACAGCATGGGAAAGGTCATAGCCGTATGCACGAGCGACCGTAAGGGTCTGCAAAAGCACGATGTAAATACCGCGCACTTCTCCGCCGAATGGGGCATTGACGGCGACGCACACGCCGGGAACTGGCACAGACAGGTGAGTCTCCTGAGCGCCGACAAGATAGAGGCCTTCAATAAGCGCGGGGCAAACGTCATTCCCGGCGCCTTCGGAGAAAATCTTGTGGTCGAGGGCTTCGACTTTCGGGCGCTGCCCGTGGGCACGCTGCTGCGCTGCGGCGATGTACTGCTGGAGATGACGCAGATAGGCAAGGAGTGCCACAGCCATTGCGAGATATACAAGAAAATGGGCGAGTGCATCATGCCGCGTGAGGGCGTGTTTGCCCGCGTCATCGAGCCGGGTAGCATCAGTGTCGGAGATGAGATGAGCATCGAAAAGCGCGAGGGGCATTTCCCGTGGCAGGCTGCTGTCATCACGCTCAGCGACAAGGCGGCGGCGGGGGAGCGCAAGGACGAGAGCGGTCCCGCGATAGCAAAGCGCCTGCGCGAGGCAAGCTACGAGGTCGTGGAGGAAATAGTTATCCACGACGATGAGCGGGTTTTGAAGCAGCAGCTTATTCGGCTCTGCGACCAGCGGCAGCTTGACCTCATACTTACGACCGGCGGCACGGGCTGCTCGGCGCGGGATATTACGCCCGAGGCAACGCTTGCGATCGCTGATAAAAACGTCCCAGGCATCGCCGAGGCTATGCGCGCCGAGTCTCTCAAAATCACCAGGCACGCAATGATTTCCCGCGCCGCCTCCGTTATCCGGGGTAAAACGCTTATTATCAATCTCCCCGGCAGCCCCCGCGCCTGCATGGAGAATATGGACGTATTTATGGACACCATCCCCCATGCCATGGGGCTTCTCCGCAACGAGGTACACGACTGCGCAAGAAAATAAAAAGCAGGTATTTCTTCAGCACATATAACCGCGTTAAGTCGCGCTTATATAAATATTTTTCTGAAAAAGGAGAAACGAACATGAAGAAAACCCTCACACTGCTGCTAACGCTTGCAATGATCTTCACACTTGCCGCCTGCGGCTCGTCCGCGGCTCCAAGTAAGGGAGAGAAGGAAGAAATCATCGTCTTTGCCGCCGCTTCAATGACCGAGACTCTAAATCAGGTCAAGGATGTCTACGAGAAGGAAAACAACGTCACCATCACCTATAACTTTGACTCCTCCGGTACGCTCAAGACCCAGATACAGGAGGGCGCGGACTGCGACCTCTTTATCTCCGCCGGTCAAAAGCAGATGAATCAGCTCGACTTAAGCTCCGACAAGGAGATAAACAAGGAGGGACTGGACTTTGTCGCCGGCGATACGCGCCTGAACCTGCTTGAAAATAAGGTGGTGCTTGTCGTCCCCGAGGGCAATCCCAAGGGCATAGAGAGCTTTGACGACCTTGCGGCAAGGCTTGCCGAGGGCAGCATACTGATGGCAATGGGCAACAGTGACGTGCCTGTCGGTCAGTACACGCAGAAGATACTCAATTTCTACGGGCTTGATGAGGAAGCCCTCGCCAAAAGCGGCGTCATTACCTACGGCAGCAACGTCAAGGAGGTCACGACTCAGGTCTCCGAGGGCAGCGTTGACTGCGGCATAGTCTACTGCACGGATGCCTTCTCCGCGGGGCTTACGGTCATTGACGGCGCAAGCAAGGATATGTGCGGTCAGGTCATCTATCCCGCCGCGGTATTAAAGACTGCGAAGAACCCCGATGCAGCCAAGGCCTTCCTTGACTATCTCACGGGCAGCGAGGCCATGGCGATTTTTGAGGCTGTCGGCTTCTCTCCGGTAGCGTAAAGCCAGAGACGCAGAATTGGCAGCGCATTTATTTGCGCTGCCAATCCGAGGTATATAATATGAACATTGACTGGTATCCGCTTATAAACTCCCTGCGCATTGCGGCTATAAGCTGCGTAATAGTTTTTTTCACGGGCATATTCTTTGCCTACTACGCGGCAAGGCTGCCGCGCACGGTCAAGGGTATTCTTGACGTTATTCTCACGCTTCCCATGGTACTGCCGCCGACGGTATGCGGCTATTTTCTGCTGCTCATCTTCGGCACAAAGCGCCCGATCGGCATCCTTCTGATGCAGCTCGGCATTAAATTTGTAATGACATGGTACGGCGGAATTCTTGCCGCCGCCGTCGTCGCCTTCCCGCTGATGTACAGGACGGCACGCGGCGCGTTCGAGAGCTTTGACTGCACGCTCTCGCAGTCGGGGCAGACGCTCGGCCTTTCCAACACATATATTTTCTGGCGCATACGAATGCCCGCCTGCCGTCAGGGCATACTCGCCGGCACCGTGCTTGCCTTCGCGCGCGCCCTCGGCGAATACGGTGCTACCAGTATGCTCATCGGCTACACTCCCGGCAAAACCGCCACGATATCCACGACCGTATATCAGCTCTGGCGCACAAATGACGATGCGGGCGCATTCTTCTGGGTCATGATAAACCTCGCCATAAGCACCGTCGTGCTGCTCACGGTCAATCTCCTTGAGAGCAAGCAGAAAGTGAGGGCGAAGGAATGAGCCTGATAGTAGATGTCAAAAAAAAGCTCGGCAGCTTTGAACTTGAGTCAAAATTCGAGGCGCAAAACGGCGTGACCTGTCTGCTCGGTCCTTCTGGCTGCGGCAAGAGTATGACGCTCAAATGCATTGCCGGCATAGAAAAGCCCGACGAGGGCTACATAGAGCTTGACGGCGTGGTCTTATATGACAGTGCAAAGGGGATAAACCTCCCTCCGCAAAAGCGCCGCGTGGGTTATCTGTTCCAAAACTATGCGCTGTTTCCGAATATGACGGTGCGCCAGAACATACTCTGCGGTATGCGCCGCATCAGGGACAAGAGCGAAAAAGAGGAAAAGCTCAAAAAAATGCTGGATATGTTCCAGCTTGGAGGACTTAAAAATCACCGTCCCGCGCAGCTCTCCGGCGGTCAGGCTCAGCGCACGGCGCTTGCGCGCATCATGGTCAGTGAGCCGCAGCTTTTACTGCTGGACGAGCCCTTTTCCGCGCTCGATGCGCATCTCAGGGATAAGCTTATGATAGAAATGCGCGACGTACTCACGCGCTTCGGGCGGGAGGTCATCATGGTCACGCACGACCGCAACGAGGCGTATAACATGAGCCGGGAAATAGCCGTCATGGACAGCGGCAGACTTCTGACCGTGAACCGGACAAAGGCGCTTTTTGCCGATCCCGGCAGCGTTCCGGCGGCGATGCTCACCGGCTGCAAAAATATAGCCCCCGCCATAAAGCGAGGGGAGCATGAGGTATATGTGCCCGATTGGGGCGTGAGCCTCTCGACCGCGCAGCCCGTCCGCGACGATATAAAGGCCATTGGCATCCGCGCACATTATTTTAATCCCTCCGCGCCGACAAATCGCCATGAGATAGAATACCTTGACGAGATGGAGGAGCCCTTTGAGTGGATAATAGAGTTCAAATTCAAGTCCGCCGCGGAGTCTGCGCCGAGTGTGTGGTGGCGGGTGACGAAGGATAAGCGCCCGCAGCTATTCCCCGCCGAGCTTGGCATTGCCCCGGCGAATATACTTTTACTGTATTGAGGAGGTTTTATCATGTCGAATATTTATGCCGAAATATTGGAAAGAGTCGAGCGCGGCGCGGCGCTGACGCTGAAAACGGAGCTTTGCGGCTCGGAGGGGCTTATAGCCGAGGGATTGAAAAAGACTCTTGCGCCCTATGCGCCGCAGACCGATAAGCGCGGCAGATATTTTGCCGACGTGACGCTGACGGAGACGGAGGGCAAAATCACCGTGGGCGAGCCCTTTTCGCCCCCGGAGCGCCTTATAGTCCTCGGTGCGGGGCATATCGCCGTGCCCGTTTGCGATTTTGCGGCAAAGAGCGGCTTTGAGGTCTATGTCTGTGACGATCGCCCCGCCTTTGCAAATACCGCGCGCTTCCCGCTGGCACGGGAGGTGCTGTGCGACAGCTTTGAAAGCTGCATCGACCGCCTCAGGCTCACACGCTATGACTACGTCGTCGTTATTACGCGCGGCCATGTGCATGACGCGGACTGCCTGCGCGAGATATTCAAGGGCACGCAGCCGGCGTATCTGGGGCTTATCGGCTCGCGCCGCCGCGTGCGAGGGCTGTTTGAGATGCTTGTCGAGGAGGGCTATCCCAAGGAGTATATGGACCGGATATGCACGCCCATAGGACTTGATATCGGCGCCGTCACCCCCGGCGAGATCGCCATATCCATACTAGCGGAGCTTGTGGCTTATAAGCGCCTGCCTAAGCACAGCAATGACGGCATACGCTGCTGCAACGACTCCGACGTGGAGCTATCCGTGATAAAATATCTTGCCGAAAACCGTGAGCCCAAGGCGATAGTAACCGTTATCGAGACAAAGGGCTCGACTCCGCGCGAGGCGGGCGCGAAAATGGCGGTAAGCCCTCTTGCGGCAGTCACCGGCAGCATAGGCGGCGGATGCAGCGAGGGCGCGGTTATCCGTGACGCCGTGCGAATTATCGGCACGGGGCGCTATAAAATCGTCGATATTGACCTTACGGGCGAGGTCGCGGAGTCTGACGGCATGGTCTGCGGCGGGACGATGAGAGTCCTCGTCGAGGACGGCACTGAGCGGCAAGAGGGATAAGGGGTGAAGCATATGCAGGATTTTACGCATTTTAATTAGCAGGGCAGGGCGAAGATGGTGAATGTCGGCGACAAGCCGGAGAGCCTCCGAACCGCCGTCGCCTCGGGGCGCGTCACGGTTAACGAAAGCACCTTTGCCCTGATAAAAAACGGCTGCATGAAAAAGGGCGATGTGCTTGCCGTCGCGCAGGTCGCTTAAGCCCCCCGAAGGACTACAAGGCCGATGCAGGCTGCACAAGAACGCCGTGGCGCAGTATCCAGGAGGAGTGTTTGCGGGATAAGGACAAGCGCCGCGCCGTCTACCACCGCGCGGAAAAAGGCCGAAGCTTTCGCCGCGACCTTTGAAAAGGAATGCCGTGAGGGTGTGACCTCCGACAGCCGTATGAAGTTTGAGGAGTACTGCGAATATGTGCTTGAGCTTAAAGAGGGTCTTGTGCCCTTTAATGTGGCCGGCAAAGCCTCGCTGCCCAAGATAACACATAAAGAGGTTAATTATTTTCAGCCCGAAGATATCGCCAATATCCGCAGCGCACTTGAAGATGAGCCTATAAAATGGCGGACGCTTACGCATATGCTGCTTATCACCGGCGCACGTCGCGGCGAGATACTGCGTCTCGGCGAGTATTACCGCAGACAGGGTTTTGTGTTCTCGCAGGATAACGGCGCTCCCATGCACCCGGACAGCGTTACAGATTGGCTCGCAAAATTCAGCAAGCGTCACGGCCTGCCGCACATAAACCCCCACGCGTTTCGCCACACGATGGCCTCCATGCTGTACTTTAACGGCGTGGACAGCGTCAGCATATCGAAGCGCTTAGGACACGCACAGGTGAGCACAACGGCGAATATTTATGCCCATGTCATGGAGACCGCCGATAAAAAGAACGCCGACATTTTGGCCGACGTTTTTCTCAAAAAAGCATGAATTTTTTCAGGCGAGTTGAATTAAAGTTGAATTATTCCGCTGCCGCGAAATTTGAAAAGCTCGAAAAAGTTCATAAAACAAGAAAAAACCGCCCGAAAACAGGCGGTTTTATGGTTGCGGAGGAGGGATTTGAACCCACGACCTTCGGGTTATGAGCCCGACGAGCTACCGGACTGCTCCACTCCGCGATATCCGAGCTCTTTAAAGCTTATATATAATACCACAGTACGCCGCGCAAGTCAATACCCCGGGCGCATATTTTGCTCGACAAAAAACGCGGGAGCGCTACCCCCACGTTTTTCATGCTTTACATGCTTTACCTGCACAGCTCGGATGCGGTCCTGGATGCTACGACGGCGTTATTGAGGACGAGCTGAATGTTGCTCTCAAGCGAGTCGCCGCCGGTCAGCTCGACGACGCGTGCCAGCAGGAACGGAGTGGTCTCCTTGCCGTGGATGCCTTTCTCCCTGCTCTCCCTGACCGCCTGATCGATGGCCGCGTCGATGACCTCCTTGTCCATGGCGTACTGCTCGGGGATGGGATTTGTGACGAGCATGCCGCCCTTCATGCCGAGCTCCTGCTGCGCCTTGAACATCGCGATCGCAATCATCGGCGGCAGACTAAAGGCCGGTC
>OQWE01000482.1_pt1 | contig 13715 bp, 12 predicted proteins | sample 1691591 | NCBI WGS metagenome assembly OQWE01 (sample SAMN03418265, study PRJEB22391) | human gut metagenome | biome: human-gut; feature: organic feature; material: feces | host: Homo sapiens | place: Tanzania | collected 2013-01
CACTATATATGCTGCTCCAGTCACGTCCGTCGAAATACGAATAATCCACAGATGCCACTGGTTGTCTGTTGTACGTAAACCTCAGTTCCGTTTCTCCGTCATCGCTCTTCTCAGCAGTAGCCTTGATGTTGTCGAAAATTCTGTTCATTTGCTCCGGAATCCATACTGCCATAACATGCTTACTTCCGTTGTCGTCGGTATATGCCATCTCGTTGGGATACTGCAGCGAACGTAGAAGCGTAAGGGCCCAATAGTAGTTTCTCAGGGCATCGTCAATCTTCATGCTCTGCTCTGCCTTTACGGCATTGTCCACAAGTTCTGTAATCTTCTGCTTTCTCGATTCGAAGATTTTCTGAATCTCCGACTTCCTTATCCATCTGCCCACATGAGCGTCCGGCTCGTTGTGGAGCACCACGCGTTCAGTATTTGTCAACGTAGCCTGCGAATAGGTCTGTATACTGGAACTGAAGTCGCTGTTTGTCTCAACCTTTCCGTTGTGCGATGTCTCTCCCTCCTTCTGTTGGGTCACACTGGAAATGTTTACAGATATCTTGCTGATAAGGTCGGAGAGAGCCTGTCGGTCAGCCTCATCCAAAGAAGCACCGTAGCCCTCACCATAGAGAAACAATTTGCTTGATTTGACTGTCTCCCAGCCTTGGGCTTGAATACCCATGACTGAGAGACACAATGATATAAGAAATAAAAATCTCGTCATTCTTTGTTGCTTACCAATTCCAGTATTACTGTTCGTTGTTATTTTCTGCCTCGAAGCCTTCACGCACGAAGTCGCTCACTTTCTTTGCATACTTCTGTGCAGCCTCACTTTCCTTCATGGCGTTTTCCATCGCCCGGATGCGTGCCATTACGGCAGCGTCCTCGTTGATGATGAAGAAAGTCTGCATACTGTATGTGCCGTCCTTGTTGTCTTTGATTACGGAGAACGACTCCTGCATCTCGCCCTTTATTTCCTTTTCCACGAGAGTCTCGTATGCAGCGTAGAAGTGCTCAAACTCTGCATCAGTATTATTGACATCTCCTGCAAGGTCGCTTACCACACGCCCCTTCACATGGCTACCGGCATTGCGTGAGTAGATGTTGCAGGCATTGTTGATAGACATCTGCTTACCAACGTTCTTCGATTTGAAGCTGCTTGCCTCGCCCATCACCTCGTAACCATTCTCGCCAAGCTGACGGAGCTTGTCGTAGTGGGTGAGCAAAGCCACCTCAATAGTGCGGCTGCTGCCGTAGAGTTTCCAACCTTCCTTCTTGAATTCCTTTATCTTTGCCTTGTACTCCTTCTTCTGAGCTTTCTCAAGAAGCTTGTTCTGTGCCACTGCCATGGGCATTACCATTGCCAGCATGAGCAGAATAGTGATAATTTTCTTCATAACTTATTCTGTTTATTATTTTATATTTTAATATCCATATTGATAGATATCAATTGTTTGAATTTTCTTATTCTTGTACATCATATACAAATATCCCAACCGTCTTGAACCATTACCACTATACGGCTGGACGGTAACCGTTATGGTACTGTTGTCCGTATCTATGCTTGCCTCACCCCAGTCAGTCATGTACTCGCACTGTATTGTCGGTTTGAAATTGGCTTTATAAGTAATTGTACTTGTCTCACCATTCTTGTCCATATATAGGGTAGTATTGCTTATAGATGATATATATGGTGTGAATCCATATTGACATACCTCGCATTTACCGATTGTCTTTCCTTTGTATTGCAACAAGACATAACCTGTACGTCTGGATGTTTCCTCATTAGGCTTTGTCGTCACATGAAGTGTATATCCAGGCAGATTGTTGTATTCTTCACCGTTTTCCTCTATTGTTGCTGTTATCCAGTTACCCTCATTATTTTGATATGCGATAGATGGTGTGAAGTTTGCAGAGAACTTTCCATCGGCTGTTCCTCCTTCTGAACTAAAAGTACTCAAATGAGGGTTATCATAATAACCAGTATAATAAATCTGTGGTTTAACAACAGTCTTGTTTACGGTAATCGGAATGGAATATTTCCAGTCAGGATCCGTGGATTCAAGAGCCAGTTCTGCGGTGCGCTCCTCATCCAATGGAATATTGGAGTCAACAATCATTCTTACATCCTGACTTTCATTTCCCGACATCGGTGATATCTTAATCCAATCCGGCACATTGGTAAATTTCCATGGAGTGTTCTCTGCATCTATGGTGAGATAATACTGCATATTTCCACCCGCATTTAATATATAGCTATTTACTTCATGGTCATAAATATCAACTTTCTGGAAAGCTTCGGAACTGATTTTCAGCTTGTGTATTTTTTTTGACACGGTATATTTCCCGTCGCCAAGTTCTGCCGATTCCGAACAGGAGCCAAGCGAGAGGCATAATGCGCCAGCTATTGTGGCGGCTGCTATTGAATATATATTTGTTTTCATTCTTTCTCAATTTAATAAATCGTTGTAGAATATGTGGTGAAATCAGAAATAGAAATTCATCGATGCGCTGAAGTTCATTCCTGTGCTCCAACCCTTTATATCGTCAGAGAGTTTCTCCATCTGTTCATACAATATACCCTTCTTTATCGGAAAACTGTAGCTTGGCATCACGCTGATTGCCACGCCCCGGCAGATGGCAAATTGCAGACGGAGAGCCGCAACTCCCGACACGGCATAGGTTACGCTCTTGCTGTCTGATGAAGCATCCTTCTTGTCGCTTAACACTGATGTATACGAAATGCCCACCTGAGGCGTGAGCAGCAGTCGGTTTACGAACTTTTCATGTCCGAGCACTATGCCGTAACCAATTTTTCCTTCAAAGCACAATGGCTGTACTCGTTTTTCCTCATAGTCAGCACCGGGGTTGTCGGTTGGAGTGAAATACAATGCATCGCTCTTCTTCAATCCGTATTTCACACCAAACTCACCGTTGAAGCCGCTTGCATAGAATCCCATGGCTGCATACGGGGCATTGAAAGTTCCCATCTGATAACCGAGATCAAAATAATAACGGTTCTTTTGATAGAATCTCTTGGCAAGATTCTTGTTGAACACCTCGTCTTTGTTGAACGATCGGGTACCGTTCCAAGGATAGTAGCCAGGTTCCAAGAATCCGATTCGGTATGACTCGCCCGACTTCAAGTCTGTTGTATATGGCGTGGCAGACATACGCTCGCCGTTGATATAGAAATCGGCGCCCTGTGGGTTGGAATCGAAAGTCACAGTGGCTATGGCGAGCATGTCTACGCTTTTCTCCACCGTCTTGCCTTCCTCCACATCTACATATAGCGTTTCCGTCTTGAAGCCCTTTTTCTTAACCTCCACTTTATGCGCTCCTATGAGCACCTTGTCGGACCGGAATTCCGAAGTAGGGTCCGACCTGTCGCCATCGTCTATCGTGAAGCGCGCCTGCTCCGACGACTTGATGTGTATGCTTCCGTATATCGGTTCCGGAGCAAGCAGATTGACGGTTAGCACGTTGTCCTTGCTTATTGTTATCTCTTGCGTGGTGCAGCGATGGCTCTTGCGTCTGCACATCACTTCGTGCTTGCCCACACCAAGATTCACATCCACTTTGCCCTTGCCCCTCAGCTCGTTGTCTATCCAGATTTCTGTCTCCGGACTGCTTGCAGTGAGTGATGCCGTGCCATAGTTGCCCACGAGCTCAGGACTGACAGCCGTGGTATCGTTGTCTGTGATGTCAACTTCCTCCTCGTAAGTCTCATAGAGAGATTTACTATGCGGATGGCATGTCTGCCGCTGCCAATACGTATTGCTTCATCGGTAATGCCGCTATAGTATTTGAAGTCGATGTAAAGTTTGGCGTCGGTCATTGCATAATAATTGTCAAAACGCAGCCAACCGAATTTCGGTTTGAGGTTGATTGACAGTTCCTGCGGCATTTGGGGGTCGTCGATAGTTATTGTTCCCTGCTGCTCGTAGTAGTCTTTTGCCCTTACGATATATCTGTGGGTACCGAAGGAGAGACGCTTCCTCACCACACCAAACTGTGCCGTTTCTACAGTGCCGTTTATTATCACTTCGGCATCGCTTGGCGACACATTCAGCACCAGCTCCTGACTCTTCGAATCGTTGAAGGTCAACGTTTGCACCATGTCGCCCGTAAGTTTCATCGTGTATGTGCGTCCGGCCTTTATCGAAATTGGTATTTGGTATTCCGTACTGCCAAGCTGTGGGTGCTGTATCTGGATTTTCTTGATACCCTTCTGCACATAAACCCATGTCTCGGCTGTTTTTTCCACCACACCCATGACCTGAAGCTGTCCGGTGTCAAAGGCTAGACCCTTCAGCGGTGGAGTGGACACCACTTTTATTATGGCGCATTTCTGTCCGTTGGGATCAAGTTTCTGTGTCTCTGCGAGCATGGCCTCCGTGCCTTCCTCATTGCGATAGAAATCCGATACCGATAGCTTTTCCTGTGCCCATGTGAACAAGGGTAACACAAGGGCTATCAGCAGTAATGACAAATGTTTTCTCATGTCTTTTATTTTACTGGTAAATGATATATCAACAAAGATATACATATTTTTTCAATTATTAAAGTCCATCTTTACCCCCCGATTATTAAAACTCGTTAACTAAATTTACCAATAATTGAAGCAATTTTGGTTTAAATTACAATTTCTTCCACAGATAACAGAGATGAAAACAAGGTAACAGAGTTACCAGTTATTCTTCCGCTCTTTCTTTTTATTTGTTATGCTGATGTTCAGAAAGGGTCGAAGGCACGTGAGTATGAGGGAGCCATCGAATGGTTGTGCCTGGCTGGATTGGTGCATCGGGTTTCGGCGATAGGAACTCCTTGCCTGCCGCTCTCTGCCTATAAAAAAGACAATGCCTTTAAGCTTTATCTCAATGATGTGGGTTTATTGGGGCGCAAGTTTGATTTGGATGCTACTACGATATTGATGGGCAACAATCTCTTTACGGAGTTCAAAGGGGTGATGGCAGAAAACTATGTCCTTCAGGCTTTGGTTCGCCAGTATGGCAGTAAGCATTATTATTGGACTTCTGGCAATACGGCAGAAGTGGAGTTTCTTTTGCAGGATACAGGTAAAATCATTCCTATCGAGGTTAAGGCTGATAAGAATGTCACGGCGAAGAGCCTGGCGTATTACCGTAAGCAATATCTCCCTAAACTATCAATTCGCCTTTCTACTCTTAACATGAGGAAGGACGATGATTTGCTTAATCTTCCATTATATCTGGTTGATAAATTGAGAATGTTTGTGGGGAATATTGAGCTTAATGAATAAAAGGCAAGCCAAAAAGAGCTTTGGATTATAACGCTATTGCAAAAGTTTACTACGCTAACCCATTAAAAAAAAAGCCGTTAGCGTAGTAAACTTTTCATTTTTTCCTTCTTTCTTGTTAGCCTTCACATTTATCTTTTTTGCCTTTGTATCAAAAAAAGAGGCTCATCCGACATTTCGAGTGATTTGAAGTGCGCATCACATCTCCATCATTCGTTCAGTCACCACTTCCAAATGGGCGTGTTGTGATTTTTGGTCAGAAAAACACCATTCTCATGCTCAAAATCTCCCCCTGCCGTGGGGAATGAAACCCCACATTAGGGGGAATCGTTCCCCACGCCGTGGGGGATTTTTTGGTATATATTATTGTTCTCATACACCAGACAGGTGAACACCTTCAGGACTCACTCTTCATGAGCATAATAGGAGTGTCTGAAAAAAAGATTCTGAAAAAGGTGTTACATTTAAAATATTTTAATTACCTTCGCAACTAAATACCCATTCTGCTCAAACAGAGTTGAAACATCCTCTCCTTGTTGTTTATAAATCAATTGTTTTCACATTAAAAAGTACGATTATGGTACGACCCGTTGATGTAGAATAGGACAAAGTGAAAAACAATAGCTAACTATGTCTGTACATATGTTTCAAAAGAATATAAACTAAAATAATAGAACTATGAGAAAAAGAAAACCGTATCAGAAACTAATCCGACACGGTTTCTTTTTTTTATACCGTTTTTTCCTATATTGCGGCATTACAGGAATGCCTTTCCTACAGATCTCATTTTCACTTTCTGGTCACTCTGAACCAGTCTGCATCAATCCAGCCACGGTTGGTCTTCTGTCCTGGCTCGTATGCCACGAAGCCTATCTTGGCTCCTATCCACTTGCCTTCGCGCATGGTGAACTCGGTGCCACACTTGGTGTACTTCTTGCCGTCGAGACTGTAAGAGAAATGCATCTTGCCATCGTTCACGCTCATACGCATATAGATGTCGATATGTGTGCCTGGCTGATAGTCTATCTGGTCTACTGCTGTTGGCTTGAGTGTGGCGATAAGCTGCTCCGTCTGCGGTTTGCCCTTGTCGGCGCTCTTGCATGAAATCTGAAGAAGCTGGAAATCATTGCCCTCACGCTTCACCACAAGTCCTGAATAGTCGAGACCCATAATCAGCAGTCCGCCGGTCTGGTTCTGGTCTTTTGATGTGAAACGGATTTTGGTGGTGGCTGTGAACTTGTCGGCTGGTGTCTTCTGCAGCAGCAGGTTAGGCACTTCCCAGAGGTTCTGGAATTTCTCCGACACCTTGTGGGTGTATACTCTATACGAACCGAAGGCTGTCGGCATACCGAAGGTCTCATTGTAGTTGGCATGCCATTGCCATTGCAGTCCGAGTCTGGTGTCGCTGAACTCGTCGCTCTCTACGGGATTCACCACCTGCACCTTGCCTGAGGTCTTCGGCTTGCGGTATGTCGTGACGGGTTCGCCACAGTAGTCGCCGTCTTTGTCTACACCCGTCACAGGCCAGTTGTCCTTCCATGTCACAGGCTGCAGATGTACCACGCGGCCATAGGCTTCCTTGTCCTGAAAATGCAGGAACCAGTCTTCGCCGAATTTGGTGTGTACCCATGCGCCCTGATGAGGACCGTTTATCTTTGTCTTGCCCTGGGCGAGAACCACCTTGCTCTCATATGGACCGAACGGACTCTTGGAGCGCATCGCCACCTGGAAGCCAGTAGGCACTCCGCCGGCAGGAAACATCACCCAATACCATCCGTCGCGCTTGTATATCTTCGGTCCTTCGCAGGTGCGGCTCTCGGTGCCGTTGCCGTCGTAGATAATCACGGGATTGCCGATGGGTTTAGTACCGTCGGCAGACAACTCACGGATAGCGATTACAGAGGCGAAACGCGAACGGCTGTTGGCGTATGCGTTGACGAGATAGCAGCGGCCGTCGTCGTCCCAGAGTGGTGTGGTGTCTATCAGTCCCTTGCCCGGAATCACACACAGCGGTTTCGACCATTCGCCGGCCGGGTCTTTGGTCTTAACCATGAACACGCCATAGTCGGGATCGCCCCAATAGATATAGAACTCGCCGTTGTGATAGCGTATTGACGGTGCCCAGATGCCGTTGCCATGGGATGGCCGGTCGAATTCCTGCTTCGGCTCCAGTTCCTTAACGGCATGGCCTACTATCTCCCAGTTTACCAGATCCTTGGAATGGAGGATGGGCAGACCGGGGATGCAGTTGAACGAACTTGCCGTGAGGTAATAGTCTTCGCCGGCGACACACACGTCGGGGTCGCTATAGTCGGCATTGATAACGGGGTTGGTGTAGGTGCCGTTGCCATTGTCTGGGCTCCACACCTGCGACTTGTACTGTGCCAGCGCTGCCATAGGCAATGCGAGCATCATCAGCAGAAGGTGCTTTCTTTTCATAATCGGTTATGCTATTTTGATTTGTTAGTAATTGTCTGTTTCGCCTTACAACACGTTGACGTATTCGCCTTCGATGCGTTGCAGCTTCAGCTGGTAGTTCACGTCGTGTACGATGCTCATCAACCGTGCGTGCTCGTCATCACCGCCATAGAGCGAGAGGGCAAGATGCCCCATCGTGCGGCGCAGGTTTATCTCCACACACGGATGGAGCAGAAACCTGTCGCCTTCGGCTCCAGCCACAACCATCATGTCGACGCCGAGTTCTCCCGCATAGCATCCGGAGAGCATGGCGGTGAGATTATGCTCCAGACGACTGGCTATGTCGTCGAGAAGCGTCGCGCTGACATAGCGGCTGAGAAGGTCGCGCTTGAAGCGCTCGCTGCCCACCACATTGCCCGTATACTGGGCGTTGAGGGTCTTGAACACCGACAGTCCGCAATATCTCACGCCTCCATCGGGAGTGGAGACGAACTCCATGGCGAAGTCGCACATCTTGTTATAGCGGGGTTCTATCATCACCTTGCCCTGATGTTGCAGCGTGTGTCTTATCCATGACAGTTTGGGCTGGTCGGCAGCGTCGCTGACATAGCGCACTCCCCTGCCCGACGAGCTCCACGGGGCTTTCACCACGGCATTGCCCAGCTGGCGGATGATGCTTTGAGCCTCATCCATGGCAGTAGCCACGAAGCTCTCGCCACAGGTGTCGCCTTCAATTTCTTTTCTCACCGCGTGCAGCATTTCCTTCGTCTGCTCGCGGTCTGAGAAGCGGCGCACGTCGGCAAGCTGTCCCTCAGTGGGCAGGATGTCGGCGGCGACTCCGTTTTCGGCGAGTTCCGCACATACCCTGCGGTCCCATCCCCAGGGTTTCACGCCATCAAGGGGCAGCGAGGCGAGGTCGGTCTTCTCCACGAACAGCACGTCGGCAATCATCCCCTTATACTGTTTGGATGCTTTCAGGGCATATTTGATGTCGTCAACGAGAACGGCATCTCCATCTTTCGCCCAGAAAGCGGGCAGAAAACCAAGATTCATACGCATCTCCTGAGCCACATGGGGTATCGTGAGGTGTGGCACGTCATAAGCGAGTGCTATATCGTGTTCGGGGTTGAATATATGTAAATCCACGTGCTGTATCGTTACCGTTGTTTGTTTTCTTTATCCTATTGAAATGACCATCCCAAAAAACATTTCTTCTCTTATTATGGAAGTCATATTCTTTATCGAGTGCAAAATTAAATAAAAAAGCGTACATTTGCACTTATTAAAAGACAAAAAATGAATAACGACCCAACGATATGCGCAATAGCCACCGCACAGGGCGGTGCGATAGGAATAATAAGAGTCTCTGGCAATGAGGCGATTGAGATAACGGAAAAGATTTTCTCGCCGGCGGGAAAAGCCGACAGGCAGCTGCACGACAGAGCGCCATACTCCATCGCCTTCGGCAGGATAACCGACGGAAAGGGAGAGACCGTGGACGAAGTGCTGGTGAGCGTGTTCCGTGCTCCCCATTCTTACACGGGCGAAGACTCCACGGAGATTTCCTGTCATGGCTCGGCGTATATACTGCAGAGGGTGATGACGCTGCTGATAGAGAACGGCTGCGCGGCTGCCGGACCGGGTGAGTTCACGCAGCGTGCCTTCCTCAACGGCAAGATGGACCTCTCGCAGGCTGAAGCCGTGGCCGACCTCATCAGCTCTACAAACAAGGCCACTCACGACATGGCACTCAGCCAACTGAAGGGACACTTCAGCAACGAGCTGTCTGACCTGCGCGAGCATCTGCTGAAGCTCACTTCGCTACTGGAACTGGAACTCGACTTCTCTGACCACGAGGAACTGGAGTTTGCCGACCGCACGGAGCTATACGCCCTTGCCAACGACATCCATCAGCGGCTCGTATCGCTCATCCATTCGTTTGAAATCGGAAACGCACTGAAAAACGGCATACCGGTGGCTATCGTCGGCAACACCAACGTGGGAAAGAGCACGCTGCTCAACCTCCTGCTGCATGAGGAGAAGGCTATCGTGAGCGACATACACGGCACGACACGCGATTTCATTGAAGACTCCACCATCATCAACGGCATACAGTTCCGCTTCGTTGACACCGCCGGCATCCGTGACACCGACGACGTAGTGGAAAGCATCGGCATAGAGCGCACTTACCAGAAGATGCAGGAGGCGAAGATAGTGCTCTGGCTTATCGACCGGCAGCCTACAACGGCTGAAATCAGCGATATCAAGGAGCGTGTGGACGGAAAGAGACTCATCGTGGTGAGAAACAAGATTGACAAGTCTGGCGAAACGACTTCGGCTGACAAGTCTGTCAAGGCCCCTTCTGCCGCTACCGGTCTGGTATCAGACTGGTTGTCTGACTCCTTGGCCGGCATCGACTACAAGACTGTGGACATCAGCGCCAAATACGGCACCAACATCCCCCAGCTCGAACAGCTCATCGTAGAGGCAGCCGACATACCCCAGATTTCAGAGAGCGACATCGTGATAACCTCTGCCCGCCACTACTCTGCCCTTCTCCGTGCCGACGAATGTCTGCAGCGTGTCATCGATTCCATGAACATCGGTCTCAGCGGCGACCTCCTTGCCGAAGACCTCCGCATGGTCATCGACCACCTCGCCGACATCACCGGCGAAGAGCGGATCACAACAGAAGAAACGCTCCAGAAAATATTCCGGGAGTTCTGCATCGGCAAGTGAATGGTATAAAAAAGCTTGGATGTCAATTAAATGTCACATAAATATTATAATTGGGGAGCCTCTATTTTTCCGATGCATAATGCAATCTATCTGCACTGTCAGAGAAAAATCTTCAGACTTTCATATCATATAAAGATGCTGCCTCACGCAGTTTGTCTTTCATGTAAGACACAGCATAATGTGGATATAGAATCTTTACACCCGGACCATAGCTCATGAATACCGAATACATTTCTAAATTGATACAGACCTCTATCTGAAAAACACAACTGCCGTCCTCCGGATTCTCACTCTTCAATTTCTGTGAAGGATGAAGTGGCTTGGTCTTGATGTACTTACTCTGCTCGGCATTGGCCCAGAACTTAACGCGGCGTGGAGTATCGCGCAGGTTCTTGCTCACCCCTATCACGTCATCAAAGAAATGTTCTGAATCGAACTCGGGATTCTCGTAATAGGGTGCTTCATGTGGCTCCACTCCCACTATGCGGTCAAGCGCCAGGTTATAAAGACGATGATCCGACACCTTGCATCCGAAAATGAACCAGCGGTTGCGGAATTCCTTCAGGATATATGGACTGAAGATGTATTCTGTCGGTTCGGTGGCATTGAACGACTGGTACATGATTCGGACAGTCTGTTTGTGCACGATATAATTATAGAGAGGATTGAGCAGCTTCAGGCCTTTGAGATCGGGCACACTATCAAAGTGGATGACGGATTTGCGATTGCCCTTGCTGATGGCCAACTTGTCCTGAAGACGCCGCACCACATCCGTCATTTCGGAGAACTGGTCAAAGTCCTCCAGCTGACGGAGCATATCAACAGCCTCCTGCATCACCTCATAGTCGTTCTGCGACAACGGCATGTTGGCTATCGAATAATCCTCTTCGGCATAACGGTAATACTTGTGGTCATAGACCTCGATAGGCGCATTATAGCCAAGTTTGTCGGAGCGCATCATCTGAATATCGCCTTGAACGGTACGGACTGACACCCCCTTGCGGATACCCTCCATATCATATAGCGCATCACAACACGCATCGACAAGGTCTTCGAGTGTCCAACGTCGGTACTTGTTGCGAAGACAGTTATCGATCGTCTTATAACGAATCAAAGCATTTTTATTGGCTGGCATAATCCAAGGAAATTACTAGTTATTGACTATTAACGCCACAAAGATACACAATTTCTACGCAACCTATTTGCGGAGCTCCTGAAAAGCGGACTTTTTTCATAAATTTCTGCAAGTCTTTTCGCATTACGCAGAAAGACTGCGCAGCGCATCTGTAACTTTGCACCTGCAATTCAACGAGAACAATAAGGCATCAAATCAAGCCTTAATGAGACTGATTCGGGTTGGAAGCTGAGCTTACGCACCACTAAAGAATATAATGTATAACCATCAAAAGAAAGTAAAAATGGAAGTTAAGATCATTAACAATCGTCCGGTGAAGATCTGGACGGACTATGTAGAAGAGAACGCCATGCAGCAGATCGAGAATCTTACTACTCTTCCCTTCCTTTTCCATCACCTTGCCATCATGCCCGATGTACATGCAGGTATGGGAATGCCTATCGGTGGTGTGCTTGCATGCAAAGATGCAGTCATCCCTAATGCGGTGGGCGTGGACATCGGTTGCGGTATGTGTGCCGTGAAGACCAACTGGAAGGTCTCAGAGATTCCACAACAGGTGTTGAGAAAGGAAATCATGAGAGGTATCCGCCAGCGTATTCCTCTCGGAATGGAACACCACAAGGAGGCACAGGACGAGAAATACCTTCCAACAGGATTCGACATTGAGGAGCTGGAGGTGGTGAACAGACGCAAGAACTCTATTCCACATGAGGTAGGAACACTTGGTGGAGGCAACCACTTCATCGAACTGCAGAAGGACGAAGAAGACAATTTGTGGATTATGATTCATTCAGGTTCGCGAAACCTTGGCAAGCAGGTGGGCGACTACTACAACGAGGTGGCAGCCTATCAGAACAGGATCTGGCATTCGTCTGTGTCGCCGGACATCCGACTCCCCTTCCTGGCAAGAGGTACCAGAGAGTTCGGCATGTATTGGAACGAGATGAAATACTGTGTTGAGTTTGCTCTCTGCAACCGCAAGCTGATGATGGAACGCATCGAAGAGGTGATTGCAGACTCGCTGAAAGGTATCGAGTTTGAGCCGATGATAAACATTGCGCACAACTATGCAGCCATGGAGCATCACTTCGGAGAGGATGTCATCGTGCATCGCAAGGGAGCCACCCTTGCCCGCGAAGGTGTGACCGGCATCATTCCCGGTTCACAGGGTACAGCCTCCTACATCGTAGAGGGTCTTGGCAACCCTGACTCATTCTGCTCTTGCTCACACGGTGCCGGCAGAACCCTGTCAAGAAAGGCGGCAATCCGCACCTTGGATATGGCTCAGGAGATTGCGAGTCTGGAAGCCAAAGGCATCGTTCATGCCATTCGTTGTCAGGATGACATGCAGGAAGCCTCCGGCGCTTACAAAGACATCGAGGAGGTAATTGCCAATGAGTCAGACCTCATCAGGGTGAAGACCAGACTCCTTCCGATTGCTGTAATCAAGGGATAATCTGTATTCCGTCTTTCCCAACTGCGGCGGTATAGTCTCTCTATTGCCTTGCGAGGCTCAAGAGTCACTTACTCCTTTAATGGTAAATGCAGGTTAGAATCCTGTCCGCCGCTCAATGAGAGGTCTAAGAGATACTTACTCCTTTATGTATATTTCCTGCTTCGGCAGGCTAAACTTTCCAACCAGTATCTCAATTACCTCTATTTTATAAACAAGGTCAAGGTGAACATACTTCTCGCTTCTAAAGCAACTGATTTGTAATCCGTCCATGTTTGCCGATTACCTTTTAACCTCAATCGGCCATTAGGTCTCTGACGGTATGATGACCGTTTGTGGGTTTTAAAGCTTGCCTGAATTTTGATTTTTTAGATGAATGGATTTTATCAGACCGATTAATGTAGTATTTTATACGTGGAAGAATATCTGAAATCACTTTCCATATTGAATATATATCGGTAAGTCGTGGAAATCATCTGTTTTTGAGACATTTCCACGACTTACCGATATATTTTTATATCTTTGCAGATATATTACACAAATATTGTGTGGGTGAGCATATCTTATCCCAAACAGTATTGACGCATAATAATCCAATGATTATAGCATGAAGAAGATTCTTTTCCTACACGGTTTTTTCGCCACAGGCAGTTGTCCGATGGCGAGAGCCTTGAAAGAGGCGTTTGAGGGGACGGCGGTGG
>OQWE01000483.1_pt1 | contig 13710 bp, 7 predicted proteins | sample 1691591 | NCBI WGS metagenome assembly OQWE01 (sample SAMN03418265, study PRJEB22391) | human gut metagenome | biome: human-gut; feature: organic feature; material: feces | host: Homo sapiens | place: Tanzania | collected 2013-01
TTATAGGCACCGGATTCAAGGAGCAGAAAGAGAAATACGCATCTGCAAATGAAAAGCTTGACGTGACTTACGTATCCGTGCCACTGCAGATAAAAGCTTACTTCCCGGGCGTGAAGGGACTGGCAGCCCATATCGGTGTGCAGGCTGGCTTGCTCGTCTCGGCAAAGGACAAGATAACCATACAAAGCATTCGCACCATGAATCTCGGCGACGGCACATCATCAATGTATCTTTGGGAGACGTACAAGGAGAAGAAGTCGGAGAGTGTGAAAAGCATCTTCCGCAACATCGTGGCTGGCATTCCCTTTGGCCTAAGCTATGAATGGCGGCACATCACACTTGACGCCTCATATTGCTTCGAATTCAGAAAAGCTATAAACCTGAAGTCAAACGACTCTTGGACCACCACAGTCGACTCACCTTCAGCGCGCAACCATGCTGTGTATATTACGGCGGGATATAAGTTCACGCTGTAGGAGGAAGACGGACTTCATTCATTCATCTCGCGGTCGAGTCGGTCGCGCCACAGATACTTGCGAGTCTCATGCACGATTACGCCATTAAGGAATATCAGCGAGAGGAGATTAGGAATTGCCATGAGGGCATTCATGCAGTCGGCTATGTTCCATACTATAGTAAGATTGGCAACGCTACCCACAAAGACAGCCACGATATATAGCAAGCGGTAGGCGTGGGTCCATCGCTTGCCCTTGATATATTCCATCGCACGCTCACCATAATATCCCCATCCGAGAATGGTGCTGAAGGCGAAAGTGAGCAAGCCGAAACTTAATATGAACGGGCCAATAACGGGAATCTTTGAAAAAGCCATCTTCGTAAGTTCCGCTCCGTTGCTGTAGTCGATGTCAGGATAGGCTATGATGCTGCTTACGATGACGAGTCCGGTAAGCGCACATATCACTACTGTATCCCAAAATGTGCCGGTTGAAGAAACCAAAGCTTGGCGTACTGGATTCTTGGTGCGTGCAGCTGCTGCAACGATTGGTGCCGAACCAAGTCCCGACTCATTGCTGAACAGACCGCGCGCAATGCCATAACGGGCAGCCATGATGACCGATCCGCCTGCAAAACCGCCCCCGGCAGCTTCGGGCGAGAATGCCGAACTTACAATAAGCTTAAGCGCCGGCATCACATAGCCGGAATTGCCACATAATATATAGATACACCCCAACACATAGAGCAACGCCATAAACGGCACCAGCATACTGCAAACCTTTGATATGCTGCGTACACCGCCAACGATAACGGCTGCTGCAAGGAGCATCAATACGACACCACTCACCTCGGTACTTATTCCATACGAAGCATGCATAATCGTAGAAATGGCGTTGGCCTGCACCGTACAGCCTATTCCGAATGCAGCAATGGCAGTAAACAAGGCAAAGAGAAATCCCATCCAGCGCCATCCCAATCCTCGTTCCAGAGTGTACATCGGACCTCCCTGCATCGTTCCTCTTTCCGATTTCACACGGTATTTTATAGCGAGTAACGCCTCGGAATATTTAGTCGAAATGCCGAACACACCCGTCAGCCAGCACCAGAACACCGCTCCAGGACCGCCTAACGCTACCGCTGTAGCAACGCCGATGATGTTGCCAGTGCCGATAGTGGCTGCAAGAGCAGTGGCAAGGGCACCGAACTGCGACACGTCTCCCTTTTGCGACTTGTCACGCTGAACCGAAAGGCGTATGGCAGTGAACAGTTTGCGTTGTGGGAAACGCAAGCGTATGGTAAGAAATACGTGGGTGCCAAGAAGCAATACTATCATTGGCCAGCCCCAAAGAAACGAGCTGAGCGTGGCGAAAAAATCGTTGACGTTATCCATATCTAATGAGTTTTTATTACGGCTTTATAACTCCCAAAATGATTCGGTTTATTAAAGAAACATTGCAAAATGTTCAATAAAACACTGCAAAAGTAATAAAATAAAGCCAATAAAGAACAAAAAACGAATATTTTGTTTATACAATCAGCCCACTGTTCTGCGATTTTACATAACCACATCCTCAACAACATGCTTCACAAGGTCGTCCAATGGCAGTTCGATGATAACTTTATTTGATATCTTGAATGCAGGAGAGTTGTGATGATATTTGAACGTTCATAAAAATGTATAAACACAGTGGTTGAACGTTCATAAAAATGTGTAAATATAACAGTTGAACGTTCATAAAAATGTGTTTTACTTGTGTATATTACTGATTATTAGTAACTTTTTACAGAACTAATAAAACATACCATAATGTTAAGTCTAAGTCGCTTTCGACATTTATAAATCAAGAATTCAGTAGTTATGCACTTAAAGGTCTGCGTTGTTCGATGCTGCCTTTTGCCACACAAGATTGGATGGAGAACATCCCCTTATATGCTACAGAAGCATATTTTAATATGGAGGAATTAGGAACAAGCGAATAGGTTAACAAAACAAAGTCAGCGATTTTTCATAACCACATCCTCAACAACATGCTTCACAAGGTCGCCCAATGGCAGTTCGATGATAACTTTATTTGATATCTTGAACGCGGGAGAAATGATAGGCACTGTCTCCATTTTGTGTTCGAACGTATTATAGCGGCGTTCAACGCCAAGGTTCATATAGAAGCTGTTGTTGCCAACGGTCATATATCCACCATAGCTTGTTGTAGGCACGAATGGGAATGCCGCCATACTTATGAATGGATTGGTATTATAATAGGTGCCGAAGATGGTGGCTGAAAGATTTGGGTTGAAGCTATAGACTATCTGTCCTGATATGCCGTATTGCGAGATGATGCCCCTATGGTAGTGATAGCGGTTGGCAATAAGCCCACCCTGCATATTAATAGCTCCAAAGTTATATTGCATGTTGCCACTTACCGACTGCACATCCATCAGTCCTATGTAACTGCGGTATGTTCCAACGGCAGTAAACTTCAAGTCTTTTGAAATCTTCATCGACGTCACCGCTGAATGGCTTGCGTCATATTTGTAGGCAAGCGGTGGCTCTGTAGCGAACGGCATAGGCGTAAGTGGTGTTTTAGGCATGGCAAGAAGTTCGGAAGAAGACAACGCCTTCATCATTAGAATGTCCGAGTAGGAAGGCGCGACAGGATGGAACTCCGTATTTTTATAGTCATCAGCTAAAGGCAATGGTATTTGCTGCCCCAGCACTTCTTGCGCCGTTGCCCCCTGCATTGCTACCAACAAGAATATTAAAAAAGCTATTAGTTTCTTCATAACATATCCCACTTATTGTTATCGGAAATACCATTTGTCTTTGTTGATAGCAAAAATACGATTTTTAAAGAGAACTGTTAGATACATTATACTTAAAAACAGTTAATAACCATTCATAATTCTATGTCTTATACGTTAGTCTAATAAACCACCCCAAAAGGAAGATATTAGATTGAAACAAAATTTAGAATGCTTATGGAATATCTCTTAACCAAAACAGTGCTTTTGCTATTCTGCAGTATAAGCTTTTGCCTTACTCTTGATGCACAAGTAAAAACAAAAGACTCTTTATCAATACAATTAAAGGAGGTAGTGGTTGAGGCTGACCAACAAAACATATCAGCCTCTGTCTCAACATATTTTCCTACTTTAAAACAGAAAAATGCTTCACAAAGCGGAATAGATTTGCTTAACCGCATGGCGATTCCTCAATTGGCACTTGGAGCAGGTACCACAATAAACACCGTAAGCAACAAGTCTGTGGGAGTGTTCATTGACTGGCTTCCTGCTACTACAGACGATTTAAAGAATATGAGGACTACTGATGTCAAAAAGGTTGAATATTACGACTATCCATCCGACCCAAGATTTCTTGGTAATGCACATGTCGTGAACTTTGTCATGAAAAGGTATGAATATGGAGGATATTTAAAGGCTTTAGGCTCGGAACGCTTTATAGCCAATGACGGTCAGCTTAACCTTTTGGGTAAATTCCAGTCAAAGAGATTCACCTTTGATTTGGGATTGGGAGCTTCGTATAGTAAATCGACACATGATTTCGCAGAAAGCTTCGAGACCTACCGACTTCCTCAGAATGACGGCTCGGAAAAGACGTTCAGACGGACAGAATCGGTCATAGCTGCCGATAGACACAACAGATTATTGTGGCCTACCCTGAAAGTTGTCTACAATACCGATAAAATCACTATCAGCAACATTGTCGGAGCAGCTTTCGACCATACGCCTATCAATAACACGACGGGAACTGTCGGCATTAATCCCGACAATATAGACTTGATCAGTTTCGACAAGAACGAAGCCATGCGTCAGAATTCTCTGTCATATTCGGGCAACTGGAATTTCATCCTGGGAAAGAGAAATACAATCAACTTCTACCCCGTCTACTCATATACCCATTCTCGGCAATCAAGCCTTTATAGGGAGGGGACTGCTGAATTTCCAAATTATGCCGAGGACGATTCTCATTCCGTCCGCGCCAGACTGCAGTTCAACCACTCGTTCGGCAACTATGGAAACCTGAAGATTTTCTGTCAGGGTCTGTTTTACAGAGCTTCGACAAGATATTCAGGAACTACAGACATGTACGACCGACTCACTACATACCGTATAGGTCCGGGATTGGGTTATTCATTTTCAAAGAACAAATATTATATATATTTAGGTGTGGGATACAATTACGACCACTCGAAGTATAGACAAACCATCGAACATTCCACCCAACCTTGGGCGGACGCATCGGTTCAGTACTCGTTCAACAATAAGAATTATGTCTCAGCCGTATTTCATTACATGACCTCCGTGCCACTTTCGTCTTACCGCAGCGAGGCTGTCGTACAGTCAAACCCGTTGATGAGCTATACTGGCAATCCTGCCCTTAAGCCCTACAAGAGTTTCGACTATGGCATAACTTACACCTGCATACCGAACAACAGTATCAGCTTTTCAGTCTATGCCACTGCATGGTCGGTACGCGACCGATACGCCTTTGTATATACACCATCCTCAACCGGAATATTACGAACGATAGAACAGCCTATGGGCGGTTTCACATCATTGACAACGGGAGCCTACGGACGAATGAGGCTGCTACAAAACAGATTGCAGATTGCAGGACAGATAGCTGTACCTTTCTGTCATAACGGCGAACCTTTCAACTCGGATCATGTAGATGTGAACTACTCACTGCAAGCTTATTGGTATTTCGGTGGATGGAATATAGGTGCTCAATATTTCTCAGACAAGAGTGCACCGGGAAGTGCAGTCAATGGATTATGGACTAAATATAGAAAAACCTACTCATTGAGTATAGGGTGGGGAAACTCATCATGGAATGTATTGGCACAGATTGCAAATCCATTCACATGGAGTTGGAAGAACTCAAGCAATGAGATGAACAGCAGGTATTTCGACCGAAAGCAGTCTGGTTATGGCGTGGATAGCCATTGCCACATAAAACTGAGCGTTACTTATGTGTTCGGTTTCGGCAAACAAGTAAAACAAAATAATGAAGCTTCACGGCAAAATGGTGCCGGGTCAGCGATATTGGAATAATGACAATTAGTATAAAAGTGCAAAGTATAGGAAATGCCTTTCTGTATAAAAAACAGCGACCTACGCCGAAGCGTAAGTCGCTGTAATAGTAGTGTGGACCAGCTTGTCATTTTCTAATGATCGTCATTAGAAAAACGGCTTAATATATGCTTAATTCATAAATATTTACTAACTTTACCACGTTCTTCAAAATGCTATCTATTGATGGAATATAGTTCACTATTTTATTAACACAAAAAACAAACGCCTATGAAACGATTCAACTTTTTATGTACATTAGTCTGCGCATTGCTATCGTTATTCGGCAGCACAGCCTATGCAGATACCGGTAATTTGATTAAAGATCAAGTGACAGTGACAATTACCGATGGAAAGTATCTATCGGAACTGATTGATGAAGCCGTCGCTCCACGCATTACCAATCTCAAAATAGTAGGAGCCATCGATGGTACAGACATATTATATCTACGCGAATTGCTGGGCGTAGGTAGAAAGCCTTTTGTGGAAAAGGAGAATATAAAGTCAAACCTGCAGATTCTCGACCTCTCGGATGCGCATATCCGCGAAGGTGGAATGACCTATTGTGATTACGGTGTCAAAATGACTACATATCATGCCTCTACTCAAGATAACATAATAGGCATATATATGTTTGCATCCTGCCACTCATTAAAGAAAGTAACGTTGCCATACAACACAACAAGTATAGGCGCTTATGCGTTCCAGAACTGCTCTGAATTGGAAGAAATAGTTAAGTTTTATAATATTTCGAGTATAGGTGAACATGCCTTCCAAAAATGCAGCGCATTAAAAGAGTTCAAGCTTCCGAAATTGGAGAAATTGTATGAACACACATTCGATGGTTGCAAATCGCTCACTTCACTGGAAATACCTGAGGGAATTACGACATTGCCAAAGGCGTTTGCTCAAGGTTGTTCTTCGCTTAAGAATATCGTGATTCCTAATTCTCTGACTAATGTAGGTTGGGCAGCATTCTCAGGATGCAGTTCTTTGGAGAGAATTGATCTTCCTGAAACATTGGAAACAATCATGATGGATGCTTTTGCCAATTGTACTTCTCTGAAATATTTCAGATTACCGGAAGGAATAAATGATATTTTTGACCATATCATCTCTAATTGTAATAATATAGAAGAGCTTCACTTGCCACGACTTCCTCTTATAATGAACAATTATGCCTTTGCTAAATGCCAGGTGCAACATCTCTATGCATATGAGGAAAAACCTCATAAGATAAACAATACAATCTTTGAAGGAATCAACTACTCCACATGTACGCTACATGTACCCAAGGGTTCGCGTGAGGCTTACGCTGAAGCCTACTACTGGCGCGACTTCGGTACTATAGTGGAAATGAATGAAGGTGAAGGCGGAGGCGGTGACGATACTCCCAAGACTGCCTTTGCTGTGTTTGACCCAAGCAATGGTGTGCTTACATTCAAGTACGAGGCAAGCAAGCCTGATGGAGCCTACTCGCTGAATGAGGGCAGGACTATTCCTATGTGGGTAACAAAACACGATGTTGCAATCCAGAAGGTGATATTTGACGATTCATTTGCGAAAGCACGACCTGTGACCTGCATGTGCTGGTTCTTTGGATGCACTAATCTGAAAAACATTGAAGGTATCAACAACCTGAATACTACAGAAGTGACGGACATGGGTGCTATGTTCCGCAACTGCTCATCACTCACCGATCTCGATGTCTCAGGCTTTGACACAAGGAAAGTGACGACTATGGGGACTATGTTCTCCGGTTGCTCCAAGCTCTACACGCTTGACGTGTCCGGTTTTGACACAAAGAACGTGACGGATATGTATTGTATGTTCAATAAATGTTCCGGTCTTACCACGCTCAATGTCTCGGGCTTCGACACAAAGAACGTGACGAATATGAGGGAGATGTTCTCCGGTTGCTCCGGTCTCACCACACTTGATGTCTCTGGCTTTGACACAAGGAACGTGACGAACATGAATGCCATGTTCAATAAATGTTCCGCTCTCACCACACTCGATGTCTCTGGCTTTGACACAAAGAACGTAACAATTTTAGGTTCTATGTTCGCCGACTGTTCTGGACTCACCACACTCGATGTCTCTAACTTTGACACAAGGAATGCGAAAAGCATGGGCGGAATGTTCGCATGCTGTTCTGGCATCACAACGCTTGACCTCTCAAGCTTTGACACTCAGAACGTAGAATCAATGAGAATGTTGTTCTACGATTGCTCTAAGCTCGCCACAATCTATGTCAGTGACAAATTCGTTACGACAAATGTGACGGATGGTAAAAATATGTTTAATATGTGTAAAGCATTGGAAGGCGCTGTATCTTACAACGGACAACAAAACGACATGGCGATGGCAAACTACCACAATGGATATTTCAAGACCTATTACAAGATTGGAAATGAAATATTCCCTCTGTGCGGAGAGACTCTGAGCGTAGATAATCTCGCCCTCACTGACAGCAAGGACTTTGTACTATACACTCCATTTGAGACTAATGCAGTATCCTACAGCAGCGAGCTGAATGAGGGAGCTACATGGGAAACGCTCTGCCTGCCGTTCGAAGTATCGCTTGCAAACAAGAACTTCCGAGCTTTCACTCTTCTCTCTGTAAAAAGTGATGTTGTGGAATTGCAAGAACTTGAAGATTGCATCACCGCTGGAACACCAGTCATCATCAAGATGAATGAAGGAGCCACAAGCATCAACATTACAGAAAACAACAAGATGATTGTCAGGGAACAGCAGGACAGCATGCTTGTGGATAATTGTAAGTTAGTGGGACACTATACTCATAAGACGTTCGGCAATGATGACGACCAATGCTTCGTGATAAATGGCGACAAACTGGTGAAAGCTACAAAGATGTCGGCATATACCAGAAGTATGGATTATAGTTCGAATGGTTTCCGTGCTTATATGAAGATATGTACAAATACTGGCAGCCCAGCAGATGAATACAAAATCGATATTAAAGGATCTACTGCCATCGAACTGATAAAAAACACTGCAGAGGGAAAACCTGAGTATTACGACTTGGAAGGTCACAGACTCAGCAATCTCAAGAAGGGTGTCAACATCGTGAAGCGTGGTAACAAGACGATGAAGGTAATCATCAGATAATCTGGTATTCAATAGGCTGATATAATCAGGTGGTCAATATTATTATGATAATGTACCAATATTCATAAACCCAAATCGGTCATTAGAAAAAGACAAGAAGCTTTTTCCAATGACCGATTTGGGTTAAAAAATCCTTTTGCCTTTCATCTTTTGTCATCATCAAATAGTAATGAATTGAATTTATCAAAATCAGAACTGAATAATTTAGTCACCAACAAAACACACGGAAGCCTCACCAATAAGCCAAAAACAGCGGCCTACGCCGAAGCGTAAGTCGCTGTAATAGAAGCGTGGACCAGCCTGGGCTTGAGATTTGTTGACCAAATGGAGACCCTCTGACCGTAGGGAAGAAACCAGGGACCTCCAGATTATGAGACCAATAGAATGATAGTCCGTGACATTTCGTTATTATAAACTTTCATTGATTATCAATGAGTTATATCTAATTGATATTCTGTACCGTATTTCTGAATATCCATGACTCAAACAGTTTGTTTACGCATTGTTTACGCAGGAATTAGGAAGTGAGCAGAACTTCTAACAATTCATTGGCAAGTTTGTTGTCCACCACTTTTATCACATTGTCCTCTTCTGTTGCATAGCCAAGAGCATTTACAGCGCCATACCATACGATGTCTTTGTCTATGATAGTTGTGCACAGTTTTACTTCTGGCAATATTCTTACAGACAATCCTCTTTGCAAAAGGTATTCTGTTTCAGGATTACTTACTGTCGTGATAATGAGAACTTCGATTCCAATATGAGCCAACTCGCTCAACTGATTGACCAAAACATTACGATCTACCCTATATAACTTGGGTGAAGAAACAACGATGGAGCGCTTGGCATCTCCTATACTTGAAGAGTAAGGAAGGTAATATGTTCTACCGTTGAATATCTGCTCCTTACAAACAGGAATGCCTATATCTTTTACATTGTCAAACAATGTGGGTGAATGTCGGGAAATGATTTTATATCCAATGGAAGCGTAACCCTTCAGTCGTTTCCTGTACATATTGTCGCAGACAGGTTCATGAATGTCAATGTAATCATAGATGCGCACATCTTTCTTTCCTTCGTTTTCGCGGTGCAATCGGCCCGCATATTGGGCGACAAGACCTTTCCATGAAATGGGCAGAGCAAGGAAAAGGGTGTCAAGGCGAGGATAGTCAAAACCTTCGCCTACATATTTTCCTGTGGCGACTATCGCCAAAGGTTCTTCCCTGGAAATCTCATGCAAATGTTGCAGCGTCTCCAGTTTCTCTTTCGCGTTTCCGGTCCCTGTCAATGTCACAACATTCTTCACTTTGTCCCTCAACTTTTCGGCTAACATTGTGACATGAGCAGTTCTGTTGGTCAGAATGATTGGCGTTCTTCCGGCTTCAACAGCCTTAAACACATCTTCTACTATGAGCGTATTGCGTATCTCGTCTTCTGAAAGCAACTGATACAATGTCGTTATAGACTGTTTGTCATCAGTAATGGAACGGTATGATGTGAATCGAGGAATTAGACACCTCTCAAATGATTGTTTCGTTATCTGACTTTTTGCATCGGCAGAGAAACGAATGGGACCACATTGCATGAAAATGATAGGCTGATGTCCATCCTTGCGGATAGGAGTTGCCGTCAGGCCATAAACGGTATGTGCCTTTACGCCCTTCAGTACATTCTCAAATGTTATAGACGACACATGGTGACATTCGTCTACTATTACCATTCCGTAGTTTTCAACAATAGGCTTTACGCTATCGCCATCAAGACATGACTGGATGAGTGCGATATCAACAATGCCATGAAGCGAGTTGTCAGTAGAGTCGAGACAGCCTATTGGAGAGAATTTCTTATGGCGACCACGCTTCTTCGGCACAGGTGGTTCTACATAGTCAATACTCAAGAACTCCGTCAAGCGTTCATGCCATTGGGCAAGCAATGCCTTCGAATGAACAAGAATAAGTGTACTCACCTTTTTTCGTGCAATGATTGCGGCCGCTGTAACTGTTTTTCCAAATGCCGTAGTAGCGTGAAGCACGCCATTACTGTGCATTAGCAATGCGTTGATAGCTGCCAGTTGTTCTTCTCGTTCTTTACCTTGAAAAGAAACAGATATCGGCGTACCGTGGTTAGTCTCGTCAACAATATTATACTTTACTCCATTCTCATTGAGGAAAGAAAGAATTGCATCTTCGCAACCGCGAGGCATGGCGAGATAGTCGTCAGTGATGTCAAAACACGAGATAATGCGAGGTGTGGAATATGTGGAAAGTCGCAGCGCTTGCTTGCTATAAAATTCAGGGTTCTTGAATGATGCTATTCTTTTAAAGTGATTCAGAACTTTTGCCGAAACAGCCTTTAGCGGAATATAAATCTTATCGGCTTTGGTGATTTCTATTTTGGAATAAAAATCGCCCTTGGAAATATCTTGTGTTATAGGAGTAACCCAAGGCTTGCTTTCACTTGAAGTGGTGAGTGCTCCAAGTTCTTCACAGACATGTAGATTTAGTAGCATGTCTACTTCTTTATTCTTCATCTTGTTGATGTTATAAAGGAAAGCCCACTGGTCTTTGTACACCAGGAAATCGTCATCTACGAAAACACTATTCCGTCTTTTGCGAGCCTGTCCCTGCAATGGCAAAGCAACCAAGTTGCCAAAGCCTCCTTCGGGCATTCTATCTTGGTTTGGGAAAAATCTGTCGTATGAGTTGAAGGACATACGACCATTATGTCGCATAGCCTCTGTAAGGATGGCATTCCCTAATCGTCTTGCCTTGAAAACTGGTATTGGCTCCTCAAAGAAAATCCATACATGGGCACCGTTACCTGAGCGCGAGCGTTCGATGGCATAAGGAATATTCCATTCTTTGCATACTCCAACAAATGCAAGAACATCGTCTTTATAGCCATACTTACAGCTCTTGTCATCGAAATCGGTACAAAGAAAGGTACAGTTGTTGTCGGGCATTATAGCATACAGTCCGACAACATCACAACAGTTCTCGTCCTTGCCCTCCAAATGACGATAGAGGTCTTGATAAGTGAGTGGCGCAAAATGTCTGTTAGGACAATCTGCACATTTGTATTTCTTTTTGTCGCATACGCCTCGCCTCCATTCATTGATACAGACAGGTTGGTAACCGCTCTTGCCTGTTGTTTTGCTGAACCATCTTCGCGCAAACACATCTTCTCTGCCCTTGAACAAGGAATGAAAAATGGCGACACGCTCCTCTATGGAAAGTTTGACGGATTGGAAGGTGAAGGGTGAATATACACCATCCTTCTCTTCTGCGTGCTTGGGCTTATATTCTATGCCGTGCGCATGTAGAAGCAATTTCAACTCTTCGTTTTCCTGACGAAGAGCCTCATTCTGCTGGAGAAGATGGTTGTATTTCTCTTGAATATCTTCCATAATAAGAGTCTGTTTTGAGGTTTTATTTGTTGCCATAATTATTTGTCATTAAGTTATTCAAATAGTTTTCTTAGATCCATGTTCAAGAAAACTTCTGGTGAGACACCTTTCTCGCCTACGATAAATATTGCCGACGGATGGAATAGATTGCGAAAACGCTCTAAGCCCGTGGTATAAGTCTCTCCATTACTTTTTACTTCTATGGCTATGAATTTCTGATTCTTCTTGAGGATGAAGTCAACCTCGTCGTTGCCTTCTCGCCAGTAAAAGACTTCAAAACGATGGGTAAAAGCTTCGCTTAATATGTAGGCTCCTATGGCGGATTCAAAGAATTGTCCCCATTGCTTACTATCAGAAACGGCTTCTTGAAATGTTAAACCTAATTGAGAACTCAATAAGGCATTGTTGTACACTTGGTATTTAGGAATACTGGCACGTTTGCGGGCTACATCTATAGAGAATTTCTGTAGTCCTGTGACAAGTCCGCTATCGCTCAAAAGATTTAGATAGCCTGCCAATGTAACTGTGTTGCCAGCATCTTGCAATATTCCCAGCATTTTTGTTAGTGAGAGTATCTTACCCGAATAAGCTACGCTCAATTCGAAAGTTTGACGAAGCAGAGCAGGCTTTCCTATTGGAGAATCCATCAAGATGTCCTTGTTTATAGTAGCATCAATGATGGCTCCGCTAACATAGTTCTTCCAACGTTCTTCGTCACCAATAAGCATGGCAGCTCCTGGGTAGCCTCCAAAATAGATGTATTGTTCAATAGTCATTCCAAAGGCTTCTTTCATTTCTGGATAACTCCAATGGCTCATTCTGATTTCCTCATATCGTCCCATGAGAGATTCTGCCAATCCTTTTTCTAATAACACCCTTGATGAGCCTAATAATGCCACTTTGATGTTGATGTGATTTAGACTATCAGCGTCCCATTCTTTCTTTACATATTCACTCCAGTTTTTAAGTTTTTGTATCTCGTCAATAACCAAGATCATTTCTTCAAGTCCTTGTGTGCGCATTTGAAGACGCGCATTATTCCAGCAATCGCTAATCCAAGTGGAAGATGTTGAAGGTATGGTGTCGGCAGAATAGAAAAGAAACGGTTTACTTAAATCATCCAATACTTGCTTGATAACGGTAGATTTTCCAATCTGTCGTGGTCCCATGATTACTTGAATGAACATTCTTTGTTCACCTAATCTCTTGATGATGGTATCATATATCTTTCTTTTGTACATGGTCTGTTGCTTATAGATGATAATGTGATATGTATAGTCTTATTATATTTAATTGGGGCTTTTCAAGTTGTTTTACTCAGCATAATAAATAATTTTACTCAGTCGGCTGAGTAATTTTACTCAACGGACTGAGTAAAATCCCATCTTTCGATGGCAAATATAGAATTTTTAGCTGAAATAACCGCATCTGGCATGTATATTTTTGATTATTTTTACAAAAGTATTCTTTGGATTACTCATTAAAACCCAAACAAAATCCACTCTTATTATAACATCTTATGGAATGATGGGGAGTTCAGAGAATATCACATTGTCCTCTTCTGTTGGCATAGCCAAGAGTATTTATAGCGCCATACCATACGATGTCTTTGTCTATGATAG
>OQWE01000487.1_pt1 | contig 13662 bp, 15 predicted proteins | sample 1691591 | NCBI WGS metagenome assembly OQWE01 (sample SAMN03418265, study PRJEB22391) | human gut metagenome | biome: human-gut; feature: organic feature; material: feces | host: Homo sapiens | place: Tanzania | collected 2013-01
TCCTTTATATATGAGCGGCGAGTCGTTTTTGGGCGCACTGGCACTGGCGCTTGGCATGTCGGATGTCATTCAGAGCTATGCGGGCGGCGTGCTGGTGGAAACGGTCTTTTTGGACGAAGGATTTGGCACACTGGACGGTGCCGCATTGGAGCAGGCGATTGGCGTGCTGGTGCGCCTGTCCGGCGGCAATCGGCTCATCGGCATCATTTCTCATGTGGCAGAGCTGAAAGACCGGATTAACCGGCAGATTGTCGTGCGCCGCGGTGCGTCCGGCAGTACGGCAGAAATTTGTATAGGGGGATAGACAGAATGAAGGACAATGAAATGCAGGTGATTGCAACCATTCGCACGGATTTTCCGACCAAATTTGGCATTCCGCGGCAGAGCGGCATTGTCGATACGCTGCGGGCAAAAATCGTGTTTGAACCGGCGTACCGCAATCCCGATGCCCTGGGCCGAAACGGCGAACGCGTCGCAATCACCTGCATTTCATTGTCCTTCATTCTATGGGCGTGTTTGCGACGCGTTCGCCGTTTCGGCCCAATCCGATTGGTCTGTCCAGCGTGCGGATAGAGGAAATTCAGCTGCACACGGAGGAAGGCCCTGTGATTTGGGTGTCCGGTGCGGATTTGATGGACGGCACGCCGATTTACGACATCAAGCCGTTTATCCCGTATGCGGACAATCATCCGGATGCAAGGGGCGGATTTACCAACGATACGAGCGGGTACACGCTGGCAGTCACGTTTCCCGAGCACCTGCTGGAACAGGTGCCGGAATCACATCGAGAAGCCCTGCGCGGCGTGCTCGCGCATGATCCGCGGCCGTCATATCAGCACGATCCGGAGCGCATGTACGGCATGGAGTTTGCCGGCATGGAGATTCGGTTTCGTGTGGACGGAGAACAATTGATCGTGTGCAGCGTTGCACCGATTGCATAATAAAAACAGGCATTTCCGACTGGAAATGCCTGTTTTGCTGTGTGCGATTGTGTTAAGAAAGCAGAGAGGACGCAACGCCGGTTAAATAATTTTTGAGCATCTGCGCGCACTCGGCGCGGGTCGCGGAATCTCGCGGCGCCAGCTGTGTGGCGGTTTTGCCGGAGATGATGTTAGAGGCAACCGCCCACTGCATCGCATCCTGCGCATAAGAAGAAACAGCGGATGCATCCTGATATTGATGCAGATTGTCACGAGCGCTGGTGTCGAGCTGCCGCTTGTTGGAATAGCGATACAGCACAGCGGCAAAGTCCTGTCGGGTAATGGGCGTATAGGCGCCAAACGTACCGTTTGGATATCCGCTCATGATGTCGTTTTGCTGTGCCCATGCGACAGCCTTCGCAAACCACTGATCGTCGGAGACATCCGAAAAGGAAGCCGCCTGCGTGACGGCGGGTCTGCCGGAAAAGTTATACAAGACCTGCGCGACCATCGCACGGGTCAATGCGGCGTGCGGTGCGAATTGTGTCGGAGAATTTCCGCTCATGAGATTGTTTCGAAATACAAAGCTGACAGCCGGAGCAAACCAATCGGAAGAAAACACATCTTGGAATCCGCAGACGGTATGCTTGGGAATCAAATCACCGGTGGTCAAATAAAAATTACAGGAGACATCGGAGGAAACGCCGTTTACACGGCCGGAGCCGGTATATTGCCAGCAGGTATATCCGGTGCAGCTGGTCTGCGTGGTGTAGTGTGCGACGCCGATTTGTACACCGTCCTGTTTGATTTGCTCTGTATCGATATCGTTTGTCAAAAAATCTCTGCTGGCGCACAGCATGGGCTGATATCCGGCATCGCGAATGATGCCGCAGAATGCGAGAACATTGGCTGTTTTCTGGGATTGGCTCAGATTTGCCTGTTCCAGCCTGCCGGAGCCGTCATAGTAGGCATAGTTCATGACAATGGGGAGCTGCACATTGTCGCGCTTTATATGCTCCAATACAAATCGGGCTTCTTCTTCCGCCTCTGCGGTGTCGAGTGCCTGAGAGGAAAACGTGACGCCGACCGGAAGATCGGCAGCTGCGGCACCGTCCATATAAGCTGTGTACATTTCATCCTGAAATAAATCACCGGATTTCACGCCGCGGTTGCCGACTTGAATCAATGCAAAAGCGATGCCGTCTTTGGCAGCTGCATTCCAGTGGATGGTTCCGTCCTTGCTGGAGACATCAATGCCGTCATAAATGGTATAGCCGGATGGGAGCACATAGGTTTTGTCTGTAAAACGGCTGTATCGTGAGACAGTTGCCGCGTCAAATACACGATGAAACCGTTGCGTATCTGTGTTTTTCGGCGCGGCAAGCGCAGCGGATGCGCTGCTGCACAGACAGCAGGAGAGAACCAGTGCGAGCAATCGTTTTGCTTTCATAAATCATACCATCCTTTCGGCAGAGGCGGTTACAAATGATATAACCAGTATGACATGAAATGTCGAAAAATACAATAATTTGACAAAAAAAGAACAGCAGTTCGCACTGCTGTTCTGATATATTGGGCGTGTTATTCGTCGGAAGAATCAGAAGAATTTTTCGAAGCATCGTATTTCGCCGTTGCTTGGAAAATATCTTCCAGCTGATTCTTGTAGTAGATGCCATCATGGTGCTGATCTGCGGCCATGATAACAGCGACATACTGCGGGTCATTGTTGGAGTCGAGCAGAGCCGTCACAATCCATGCGTTGGTGCTCTTGCCGGTCTGTGCCGTGCCGGTTTTGGCAGCGACATGCCAGCCCTGATTGCCGTAGTAGCCAAAGCCGTAATGATCTGCAGCGACTTCCATGCAGGAAACCACTTCGTCAGCAGTCTCCTTGGAGGTGACTGTGGCCAGCTCTTCCGGAGAATCCGTATAGGTATCATCCTTGGTGCCGTTTCCGGCCGTGACCGATTTGATGAGATACGGCTTGAGCATCGTGCCGTGATTGACGATGGATTGACAAGCCATTGCCATGTACAACGGAGTCACTTCGGTTTTGCCCTGACCAAATGCGATAGAGCCGACAACCTCATCGCGTTTGTCCTCAAAGTCGAGATTGGAGGACAGCGTGGTGAAGTCGAGCGGAATATCCTCGCCCAGCTTAAACTTGCGCAGGCTGGCTTCCAACTTGTCTCCGCCCATTTCCAACGCCTTTGTGATGAAGTAAACATTGGACGAGTTGCGGATTGCACCCTCCAGACCGATGGAGCCGAACGAACGGCTGTCATAGTTTGTGATGGTCTGACCGTTCTTGAAGGTATAGGAACCGCGGTCATTGACGTTGGTATCACCTACGCCGTTGTCGAGAACCGCACAAGCGGTGATGATTTTAAAGTCAGAGCCTGGGGCAAATGTCGATTTATAGGCATTTGGCAGAAATAGACCGGTTTTCTGGGTGTATTCCGACCAATTGTCCTCCAAATCCGACTGAATAAAGCTTGGTGTTGACGCCATGGAGACGATTTCACCGGTCTTTGCATCCAGCACAACCGCTGCACCATCACAGACCGCGACGGCACGCCGCTGAGCTGGTCTACCAAGGCAAACGGTTACCGCAGCTATATTGACGGAGAGACCAAGCAGCGCGCCTTTTCCACGGTTGTCGGCTATTATTCTCCGGCATACGGCACATTTGGTCTGGAAAAAACCTTTAATTCTCAGCTGATTTCCAGCAAGTGCAAATCCGACGGCAAGCAAATCGGCAACACCATCCAGACCACACTGGATACCGATTTACAGACTGCGACATATTCTGCCATTTCCGACATTGCAAACGGTGCAGCGGTATATACGTGCGCTGCAGGGTCTCCTGTCGGGCCGCCTCGCGGCTTTCCGGATTACCGAGTGTTGTCCATACCAGACCGACCGCGATTGCGATTGCGCAGATGAGAAATGCGCTTTGAATGCACTGTACGCGCTTTTTGAAGCTTGGAGTCATAACTGGTGTAATCCCTCCTTCCGTTCCACAGGTTTCCGGCGGAGATTACAAGAATCACCGCGATGTTGATAAAGGTTGCCATCAGCGAAGAACCGCCGCGGGAAATGAGCGGGAGTGTGATGCCGGTCAGCGGCATCATGCCTGTGGAACCGCCAATGATGATAAATGCCTGAATGACCAGCTGCAGGCTGAGACCTGCGCTGACTGCCTGATGATAGCGGTCGCCGCAGTGATAGTAGATGCGGCTGCCGCGGATGAGCAGCAGACCGAAGATAATGCAGATCATGACGGCAATGATTAAGCCGCAGCGCTCCGTCAGAGCAGGGAATACCATGTCGTTGGACGGATTGGACAGCGGGGTAGTCGTGCTGCTGCCAAACAGATTGGAGTTGAGCAGCGCTTTGCGTCCCTGCAAAATCTGGGATTCTTGGGTATTCAGGGCGAGTTTGGTACGTTCCTGCTCATTCTGTGTACATTCCTCTGCATGATTTTCCTGTTTGTACCGGATATCAAGGTCTTTGCCTCTGTCACCGCAATCATCGCTGCAGCCGGCGCGGCAGCAGCTGCGTGCGGCATGTCGCTGCTCAAAGCCACCGGCGGCAAGAGCGATTCGATGAGCAGGGTTGCCATGTACAGAATGACGGACAGCACCATGAGAATGCTGGTGCCGACTGCCGAAGCAATGACCGGTGCGTGCTTGTATACGATTGCGGCAATGACGCCGGCAACTGCTGCCAGCACATAGATGACAATCAGAGAGGTCGGCATTTCGTCCTGCTTGAGCAGCAGACACTGAATCATCGTGCCGAACGTCAGCAGCATGGCGGTGTCCAGAAAGAACGGAACATCCGCGTGCATGCGGTTCACGCACAGCCAGCCGCCGTATGTAATAATCATGAGCGGGAGCATCATATACAGATACGCTGTGCCGCGCCCAGAGATCTGAACCGTAAGCAGAGAAACCAGCTGGAACAGAATAAACAGTATCAGCACCTGAATGCCGAGGGACTTTTTACTTGCACGAGCCGGTCTCTGGGTTCTTTGTACTTTTTTCGCTACTTTTTTCTTTTGTGCCATGGTAGCTTACATCACCTCCGAATATACTGTGTGTCATCGGATACGTCATCCATCGCGCGCTCGATCTGCAAAACAGTCGTGCCGAGCTGAATGCGTTCGCCGCCGACAATGGCGATTTCAGAACGCGGCACCTTGTTGACAATGGTTCCGTTGAGGGAGCCGAGGTCGCGCAGGCACACTTGTCCGCTTTTGCGGAACAACTCCGCATGCTGGCGGGAGACGGTGGAGTCAGTAATAATTAAATCGTTGTCGTTGCGGCTGCCGATGGTGAACGGATAATGCGTCACCGGCACGCGTCTGCCCTGATACACGATGAAAAATTCCAGCGGAGTAGAAGACGGTCTTTCCGGAGACGGCTTCTTGGATTCCGGGGGAGCTTTTGTTTCCTTTTCCGGCTGGTCAGCAGTCGTAAAGCGGTTTGCCTTCCAGATAATAAGTACAGCTAAAATGATGATAACGGCTATCAGAACTGGTTTTAAAATATTATCCATAGGTGTTCCTCCTGTATCTCTCCATATTATAGCATAAAAAATAAAAATGCAAATAGGTTTTGACAAATATATCGAAGATCTTAAGAAAAAATGGAGATTTCTTCTGGAAATCATGGGGGGATTTTGAGGAAAAATCGGCAAATATGACAGAAGAATTTTGATTGACGAAACGAATCCTTAACGCAGGAACGCTTGTTTCGACACAGCCTGATTGGTATAATAGAAACAAAAGAAACAAAAAACTGTCGATTTGGTTGGAAGGCAGTTGAAAGAAGGGAAATATTGAATGGATGAGAAAAAACGAAAAAAACGGCAGTCCATTTCGATAAGCCGAAAGAATGTGCTGGATCTGGGCTTTACGATTGGCATTATCCTCATCGCGTGTCTGGTGTCCTCGCTGCTGGTGCATTATTCCAAAAGCTCGGCGAATGTCACGGCGGTGTTTACGCTTGCCGTGCTGCTGACGGCGCGGGTGACGGACGGATATGGATGGGGCATTGCCGCCTCCATCATCGGCGTGGTTGCCGTCAACTATGCATTTACCGACCCGTTTTTCCAGTTGGATTTTACGACGGCAGGTTATCCGATTATTTTTGCGTCCATGGCGCTGATTTCGGTTGTGACCAGTGCGACGACGGGCAGCGTCAAGCTGCAGGCGCGTCGCGCCAAAAACAGCGAGGAGCATACCCGGCGGCTGTATGATTTTTCGCAAAAACTTGCCAGTGCACAGAACGCGGATCAGATGATTGATCTGGCCATGCAGTATTTGCACGACCAGCTCGGCTGTCCGGTGCTGTATTTAGAGGATGAAAATGACATCCGCGAAAACCGAGAGCGCATTGTCGGAGAAATCGGCGGGTTTGTCTCGGATGCCATCGAGCACAGTGCCATTTCCGATTGCTTCCGCGAGGTGTGCGATACCGGCGTCGGTACCATACATTCTCCCTATGCCCGATTCCATTATATTCCGGTGCCGGGAAGCAGCGGTATGCTGGGATGCATCGGCCTGCTGTGGAGCAAGGACATTGCAGAAGAAGAAATTCAAGAGCATGTCAGAGCCATTTTGGCACAGACAGGCATTTCTCTGGAGCGGCAGCGTCTGGCGGAGGAGCGCAACCGCGCGGCCATGACAGCGGACAGAGAAAAGCTCAGAAGCAATCTGCTGCGCTCGATTTCGCACGATTTGCGCACGCCGCTCACCGGCATCATCGGCGCATCCGCGGCGATTGAGGAAAACGGCGACAGCATCGGCGTAAAGGAAACGCGCAAGCTCGCCGCAGACATTCATGAAGATGCAGAGTGGCTGCTGCGCATGGTGGAAAATCTGTTGTCTGTCACGCGCGTCTCGCAGGTGGCTGAGCTGAAAAAATCCGAAGAAGCCGCAGAAGAAGTGATTGTAGAGGCGGTATCTCGGTGCAAAAAGCGGTTTCCGGATGCACAAATTCGCGTGGATTTGCCGGAGGATGACATGCTGTTTGTCCCGATGGATGCCACACTCATTGTACAGGTGCTCATCAATTTGATGGAAAATGCCGTGCGCTATGCACAGACCCCCATTGACATCGGCCTGCGCCGCGATGGAGCATGGGCGGAATTTTCCGTCAGGGATTTTGGCCCCGGCATTGCGGAAGACAAAAAAGAAAATCTGTTTGATTCCGTACAGGTTCAGCCGGACAGCCGCCGCGGCGGTCTGGGCATCGGTCTGACGCTGTGCCGCTCGATTATCACGGCGCACGGCGGTGAGATCTGGGAGGTCAATCATCCGGATGGCGGTGCACAGTTCTTATTCACCCTGCCGCTGGAGGAGGAAGAAAAATGAATGGAGAGACCATTTTAATTGTAGAAGACGAACAGCCGATTGCGCACGTGCTCACGACGATTTTGTCTGCCAACGGCTATCATACCTTGCAGGCGTCAACCGGCACGCTTGCGCGCTCGATTATCAATTCGCATTGTCCGCGTCTGATTTTGCTGGATTTGGGTCTGCCGGATATGGACGGCTTGGAGCTGCTGCGCTGGCTGCGCGAGTGGTCGGGGGTGCCGGTTCTGATTGTATCCGCACGAGAGGAAGAAAACCAAAAAGTTGAGGCGCTGGATCTCGGCGCGGATGATTATATCACCAAACCGTTTGGAACCTCTGAGCTGCTCGCCCGCATCCGCACCGCACTGCGCCATCAGGCGAAGCTGGAATCCGGCGACGATATGCCGCGCGGCAGCTACAGCGTGCGGGATTTGACCGTAGACTTTGAGCGCCGCAAGGTCACGCTGCGCGGTGAGGAAGTGCACCTGACGCAGATCGAGTATAAGATTGTTGAGCTGATCGCCCGCCGTCCCGGCCGCGTGCTGACCTATGACTATATCATCAGCCGCATCTGGGGGCCGTATGCCGTGGATAACAACCGCATTCTGCGCGTCAATATGGCACATATCCGCAGAAAGCTGGAGGATAATCCGGCAGAGCCGTATTACATCCGAACCGAAATCGGCGTGGGATACCGCATGGCAGAAGAATAACACAAAAGCCTGAGAGATTTTTTCTCTCAGGCTTTTTTATGGCCGCAGCGGTTCCGGTCTCTCGTGGACAATCACAAGGATGCGGACGCGCGGTTTTTCCAGTTCGCGTTTGATGGATTTGATGTATACATGATACCGGAATTTTTCGACGTACTGATGATAGAGCTTTGCGTCGGTTTTGTTTAGTTTTCCGATTTCATCTCCGTTTTCCGTGATAACGGTGCAGTTGGAACCGTTGGAATTGCAGATGATGAAAACCGGCTGTTGTTTCGTGCACGAGGCGATGGTTTCCAGACGATTCTGTTTGCCTGTGCCTTTGAGCTTCCAGATGAGATGCACATCACCGTTTGCCGCAGGTCTGGGCAAATACATTCCTGCAAACGTTCCTTCTGTGCGCAGCTCCGTATCTGGACAAAGAGACGGGTCAAGTGTCATTGTATACTCCATAAAGCTACCTCCGTTTCTGTCCGCTAACAAAAATATCATAGCATAGTTTTTTCCGGCATTCAATGATTTGGCATGAAATTTGCATAAAGATTATGTATTATTTTTGTGAAGAAATCGAAAAGTTTTTGCGGCACAGTTGGCAAAAGACCGTATTTTTGTGCAGATATTCAGGAAATACAAAAGCCGAGGGACAAAATTCCCTCGGCTTTTTCTGCCGTGTGACACGCCTATAAAAAAGATTTCATCTGCGTGATATTGGTGCGCTCGGTTGCAAGCAGCTTATCCGCCAAGCGCGAGACCGCTGCATCCTGCACATCGCAGCGGCGCATGGTCTGCATGCTCTTGGTCACGCCCATGGTGTTCCCCTGAATCATCATGTTGGCGATGTTGGACTGCGAGGAATCCATCATGGTCTTGAGTCCGGATGTCAGCTCGCTCGACCACTTGGTGAAGGTACTGACATCTTCCGGTTCTCCGCCGAGCTTGTGCAGCAGGGTGTCCGCAGAATCGTGAATTTTTTGGTACTCTGAGACGGTCGTGACGATTTTGCCGGACACCGCAGAGCGCTATTTCAGTACGCCGCTGTTTGAAGATTGACAGCCCGTATAATGCTCACGCAGTCGGTCAATACTGACTGTGAGGTGAGAATATGATGAACGATGACTGCACGCTGCTCAATGCCATCCGCCAGACGACAGAGATGGGCGCGGACGCAAAATTGCTGCGTTTTCCGGTTCAACCGCCCAGATTGTCATGTCCGGATTGGCTGCGCGCAGCGCTTCACCGATGCCGGTGATGGTGCCGCCGGTGCCGACACCGGAGTAGAAGCCGTCAATGGGGCCGGATACCTGTTCCAGAATTTCCTGTGCAGTCTGGCGACGCTGAATGTCCGCATTTGCCGGATTGGCAAACTGCTGCGGAACAAACACATGCGGATCTTCCTTCGCCATGCGCAGGGCGGTCTGGAGACATTCATCAATGCATGCGCCGATGTCGCCGTCATCGTGGATGAGAATGACTTCCGCGCCATAATGACGAACCAGCTTGCGGCGTTCCTCGCTGACAGAGTCCGGCATGATGATAATTGTCCGATAGCCGCGTACAGCGCCGATGAGTGCCAAGCCGATGCCCTGATTGCCGCTTGTCGGCTCCACAATGATGGAGTCCTCGTGGAGCAGTCCCTTGCGTTCTGCGTCTGCAATCATGTTGAAGGCCGTGCGGGTTTTGATGGAGCCGCCGACGTTCAGACCTTCAAATTTCACCAGAATCTGTGCGCTGTCCGGATCTGCCATGCGGGACAGCCGAATCATCGGCGTATGTCCCATTGCTTCTAATACATTGTTGTAAACCATGTGAATCATCCTCGTATACAAAAGCCGAAATATCTCTCGTTTTCAGCAAAATTATGGTATTTTTACACCAGAGAATTATTATACCGATTTTTTACGGGCATTGCAAGGTGATACCGCTAAGATTCGGATGCTTTGTTGGATTTTTCGGCGTATGTTGTATCATATGTTTTCGGAATGTTTTTTGCGATCAGATATTTTCCATAGGCATCTTTCGCAATGCTGTTCAGGTTGGACGGAGAGACGTCACAGCGGCCTGCCAGCGTGTGCTTCTTTGCCATCGCCTGTGTGTAGTCATCGAGCGGAATCACACGGTACGAGCGGAATTTGCTGGATGTGCACACCAGCGGCATGACACCGGGGTTCTCTACCGTTACGGTGCCGCTTTCGTCTCGCGTCAAGGTCACCTGCAACATGCCCTCGACAATGGTTTCCGCCTTGTTCTGGCCCGAGATGAAATTGCCGAGAGAGTAGATGCAAAAGGCACGGTTGCCGTTTTCCGACTCAACCCAGTCCGCCTGTTCACAGACGTGCGGATGTGCGCCGATAATGAGTGTCGCGCCGTTTTCTGTCAGAAATTCAGCGAGATCTTCCTGTTCCTCGTTGGGCGTCTGGTGATATTCCTCGCCCCAATGCATGACAACGACAACCGCATCGCATTTTTCCTTTACTGCGGCAAGCTCTTTTTTCATCGTATCCTTGTCAATCAGAGAGACAAGATCCGGATTGCTGTCCGGCAAGCGCGCGCCGTTGAGACCATAGGTATAGGCGAGAAAACCGACCTTGATGCCGTTGCGCTTGACGTAGCGGACGGTGGCGCGATCCTCTGCGTCGCGGCTGATGCCGATGCGAATGACGCCGTTTTTCGCCTGAGAATCCCAATAGTCCATCGTGTCGTAGACGGCACTGGATGTAGAATCCATGATGTGATTGTTTGCCTGCGAGATGACGTCGAAACCGGCGTCAACCAGCGCGTCGCCGCAGGATTGCGGGGTGTTAAAGCTCGGATAGCCTTCCGCCTTGCCCTTGCCGAGCGGGGATTCCTGATTGATGACAGCGATATCCGCCGCCTGCACATACGGCTTGATTTCCGAATAAAACGGCGTGAAGTCGTAGCCGTCGCTGGTCGCGGCGTCTGTGAGCAGCGTGTTGTGCATGAGATTGTCACCGACTGCGATGAGCGACAGACTGCCGGGCTTTACGGTTTTTTTCTTGTTGTCATTGCCGGATAAAAAAGAGTGGGAGGATTTGCTCTCCGAATGCTGTGACAATGTCTGACGAACACAGCTTACGCCGCGCGTGGCGAGCAGGAGAAACAACACCGCGAGAACGAGAAGCAGGCTGATGCGCCGAATCTGTCTGCGGCGTTTGCGCTTGCGGCGCGCGATTTCCCTGCGGCGGGAAGGCGGGAGCTGCTGGGTTGTCGGTTGGCGTTTTTTGGGGGATTGATGCTTCATAAAACTACTCTCTTTTCAACTTGTTACATCCAGTTTACCAAGAAACGACAGATTGTCAAGAAGTAGTTTGTTGTGGCACAGCGTTTGACACAAAAGCGTGTTAAAAATAACAAAGACAGCGTGCGATAGCGGTTGACATTTGGTATATGGTGTTTTACGATATAACTAATGAGGTTGGGAATATACGTATGGGAGGAAACAAAATGAAGATGAAAAATGCGATGCAGCGGAGCATCTGTGTCATCGGACATAAAAATCCGGACACAGATTCCATTTGTTCTGCAATCGCTTACGCAAATCTGAAGAATTTGACTTCAGAACGGTCCTATGAGCCGAGACGAGCGGGAGAGATCAATCAGGAAACGGCGTTTGTCTTGGAAAAATTCCATATGGAGCCGCCGGAGATGTGTTTGGATGTCCATGCGACGGTCAGCGATATTGACATTCGATATATCGACGGCGTGGATGGAAATATGACGCTGCGCCGCGCATGGGAGACCATGCGAGATCAGGATATCACGACGCTGCCGATTACAACGAACGACAACAAGCCGGAAGGTCTCATCACCTTGAAACGTCTGGCAATGGCAAATATGGACAGCTTGGATCCGCACGCGGTATCCAATGCGTGCACGCCGATTGCCAATATCGTAGAGACGCTGCACGGCACGCTGATTACCGGCGATCACGATATGATTTTGGATCAGGGCAAAATTGTTATCGCGGCGGGCAGTCCGGAAGCAATGGAAAATATGGTTGATCCGGGAGATATTGTGCTGGTTGCCAATCGCTACGAGGCGCAGCTGTGCGCCATTGAGCTGGAAGCGGCGTGCTTGGTCGTGTGCATGACCCCGAAAATCGCCAAAACCATCATCAAAATTGCAAAGGAGCACAACTGCACGGTCATCAGCACCCCGTATGATACCTATGCGGCATCGTGTCTCATCAATCAGAGTATTCCGATTCGCCATCCAATGGCAAAAGCGATGATTTCGTTTCAGTTGGATACGCCGATTGAAGAAGCAAAAAAAATCATGGGCCGTGTGCGTCATAATTATTTTCCCGTCATGGACAAGCAGGGATATTATCAGGGCGTTATCTCCCGCCGTAACTTGCTCAACTTGCAGAGAAAACAGCTGATTCTCGTTGACCACAACGAAAAGACCCAGTGCGTCGATGGCTTCGAGGAAGCGGAAATTTTAGAAATTATTGACCATCATCGCATTGGCAATCTGGAGACGAGCAGTCCGGTGTATTTCCGCAACCATCCGGTTGGCTGCACGGCAACCATTATCTATCAGATGTATGGAGAGAATGGCGTGGAAATCGAGCCGAATATGGCGGGCATTTTGTGCAGTGCCATTCTGTCGGACACGCTGATTTTCCGCTCTCCGACCTGCACGGCACAGGACGAGTATGCGGCGCGCAAGCTGGCGGAAATTGCAGGCATTGATATTGACCAGTTTGCACAGGAAATGTTTGAAGCGGGCGAGAATCTGCAGGAGCGCACAGCAGAACAGGTGCTGACGCAGGACTATAAGGTATTCGCCAGCGGCGGCATCCGCTTCGGTGTCGGTCAGGGCAGTTATGTCAGCGCAAAAAACCGCGAGATGGCAAAGGAAATGCTGCAAGGCGAGATGGAGCAGGTTTTGGCAAAGGAAAATGTAGACATGATTTTCTATCTCGTGACCAACATTCTGGATCAGTCCAGCGAGGTTCTGTTTGCGGGAAAAGATGCGGATTTGCTGCTCAGCAATGCCTTCCATTGTCTGGTAAAGAAGGGGCAGCCGCTGCTGCTCAAGGGCGTTGTTTCGCGCAAAAAACAGTTTATTCCGGCAATGATTGGCGGCATTCAAAATCAGTAATACATCATACGAAAAAGACCCGCAGGCATTTTGCCTGCGGGTCTTTCTGTCAAGATGTTATTCGATGAGTCCGCTTTGTTTCAGCAGAACTTCGATGTCGGTGCCCTTGGTCTTTTTCAAGAGAATCTTGAGCATGCGTTTCTCCGTGAAGGACAGGCTGGCCTGACTGAGCGGCTTTTTGTCGATAGCATAATAGCAGGCGCGCAGGAGTTCGCGCACATCGTATTTGCTGCCCCAGACTTCAGGGACACCGCGGTCAATATCCAGCAGCGTATACACGGACTCCATACCGGTACGCATGGAATATTCGGTGGTAAAGATGGTGTCGCGCGGCGTTTCAGCGAACTGACCGATAAAAGCAAAGTTGACTGCGCCATCCGGAACAACCTTCGGGCGGTCGGATTCCTTGCGGGGCTGGAAGAACGCGTTGATATACGGCATGAAGCAAGTGGTGGTGTTGCAGGTATCGTGCGCCAGCGCGTCGATGTTCTCGGTCGGGATGCCGATGTGATACAGCCATTCTCACATCTGCAAGCGCGACCCGCGCACC
>OQWE01000491.1_pt1 | contig 13615 bp, 8 predicted proteins | sample 1691591 | NCBI WGS metagenome assembly OQWE01 (sample SAMN03418265, study PRJEB22391) | human gut metagenome | biome: human-gut; feature: organic feature; material: feces | host: Homo sapiens | place: Tanzania | collected 2013-01
GAACTGCATCTTGGAGAAATTGTCGAAGTGGAGGAGACAGTGGGCTATAGCCGCAAGGGGCATCTGACGCGCGACAGCCGCATCGCAGCCATTCCGATAGGATATGCCGACGGACTGAACCGCCACCTGGGCCGTGGCAACTGCTACTGTCTGGTGAACGGACAGAAGGCTCCTTATGTTGGTAACATCTGCATGGACGTGGCGATGATCGACGTCACCGACATACCGTGCAAGGAGGGTGACACAGTGGAAATCTTCGGCGACCATCTGCCAGTGACAGTGCTCTCCGATGTGCTCGACACCATCCCATACGAGGTTCTCACCAGTGTGTCAGACCGCGTGAAGAGGGTGTACTACCAGGATTGATATCTTACCCCCAACGGTCATTTCGCCTTTATTCTCACAGTCAGGCAATACGGTTGCCATAAAGGATGGCAAGAAATACATGAACAGATAACATAAAGACAAAACTTTGTTGCTTCCGTCAGCATTCCGATTCACAATGCGAATGCTGGCGGATTTTCTTTTCATCAGTGTCAGGCGATTCTCATTTCTTTTTGGAACAGGGAAAGGAGAAACAGATTGATGCTATGATTACAGATTATGGATTAATACTGTTTGTTTTCTTTTTTATTGATTTTTTTGCGGAAAGAAGAAAAAAACGCTATCTTTGCAGACTAGAACAAACAATATTAATCTTATATTAAAACAAATGGCTTCAATACAAACTACTAAGATGTCCAACTTCCGTTGGGTTATTTGTGCTTTGCTGTTTTTGGCAACTACTGTCAACTACATGGACCGTCAGGTTCTGTCGCTGACATGGAAAGACTTTATCGCTCCAGAATTCCACTGGACCGACGACGACTACGGAACGATAACCGGTTGGTTCTCAATCTTCTACGCTGTATGCAACCTCTTCGCAGGTAAGTTCGTAGACTGGATGGGAACAAAGAAGGGCTACCTCATCGCCATCTTCGTATGGTCTACAGGTGCCGTTCTCCACGCCCTCTGCGGTGAGGCTGCTATGCTCATCGAGGGCTACGACTCTATAGAAGCCCTGCGTCTTGTGCAGGCAGGTTCCGATGCTGCCGTGGCAATCGCCACCGTCAGCGTATGGCTCTTCCTCTCATGCCGCCTCGTGCTGGCAGCCGGTGAGGCAGGCAACTTCCCTGCTGCAGTGAAGGTTACAGCAGAATACTTCCCAAAGAAAGACCGCGCTTTCGCCACTTCAATCTTCAACAGCGGAGCTTCAGTAGGAGCCCTCGCCGCACCAGCCACCATTCCGTTGCTCGCCAACGCCTGGGGCTGGGAGATGGCATTTGTGGTGATCGGTGTGCTCGGTTATGTATGGATGGGCCTCTGGATATGGCTCTACGACAAACCACGCAGGAGCAAGTTCACCAACACTGCCGAGCTTTCATACATCGAGCAGGACGAGGAAGAGGAGAAAGCAGCTGCCGAGTCAGAAGAGGGACACACTGAGGAGAAGACAATCGGATTCCTCAAGTGCTTCACCTTCCCACAGACATGGTCGTTCATCGTGGGCAAGTTCATGACCGACGGCGTATGGTGGTTCTTCCTGTTCTGGGCTCCGGCATACTTCTCCGATGTTTACGGCTACACCTCAGACAGTCCTATGGCTATCGCCCTCATCTTCACACTCTACGCCATCGTTACGGTGTTGAGCATCGGCGGCGGTTACCTCCCCACATATTTCGTTGACAAGAAGGGTATGAATCCATACATCGGTCGTATGCGTGCCATGTTGATATTCGCATGCTTCCCGTTGCTCGGTCTTATCGCCCAGCCAATGGGAGAAATCAGCGCATGGTGGGTGGCAATCATCATCGGACTTCTCGGCGCAGGCCATCAGGCATGGTCAGCCAACCTCTATTCCACTATCGGCGACATGTTCCCTAAGTCTACCATCGCCACAATCACCGGTATCGGTGCCATGGCAGGAGGTATCGGCTCGTTCCTCATCAACAAGGGTTCCGGTATGCTCTTCACCTATGCCGAGAACGCTGCACAGTTCAACTTCATGGGCTTCGAGGGCAAGAAGGGCGGCTACATGATCGTGTTCTGCATCTGTGCCGTGGCATACCTCATCGGATGGGTCATCATGAAGATCCTCGTGCCAAAATACAAGCCAATCGTAGTGGACTGATGATAAATCGCGGAACCTCCTGACCGCAAGCAGTTATGGAATATTACAATGAACTGCCTGATGGCCATTTGGGGATAATCCGCAGTAAGACATCACGTGTCTGGCATACAGATAAAAAAACAGCTGTAAGTTCTTCGAGTCAAAGAGACTCAGGACTTACAGCTGTTTTTTGTATGCCGAATGTTCTTGTTCTTTTTCGGAAAGGAGATGTGCGGTGTTGTTTTTCCGGGAAATCTCTTGCATACAACACCAGGACAGACTCAACACCTTCGTGTCAAGGGAGAGGCAAAAGCCGCTACCGCAATCAACCTCAGAAAAGCCAGTTGCTTGCCACGCATGCAATGATGATGATTGCAGCAAGAATAGAAAGTGTGACGAAGAGAACACGGGAAATCATCTTGCGCCTCTTTCTCACTCTCAAAGATTGCTGCTTGAAAGATTCCACATCGTCCTTATGATGCCTATGGTGGTGATGGTGGACGTGTTCGTGATGTCCGATGGTTGCTTTAGTATTTATGTTCATTGACTTAATATTTTTTTTGACCGTCCATTGTCAGCGACAAGGTCACATTGAGGGAAATAATAGAAGTTATAATATTCGTGCAGCTTGTGGAACCATTCGTCCCTCCATGCTTGCATTGCGCTTCCGTGTATGGAAACATATTTACACTGTTGCAAAAGTAATGAATAATTCCGATATAAATAGGTGACGTGTTTTCATTAACGTTTTTTATATTTCCGTCATCCCTCTCCGCTACGTCTCAATGCCGTTGGGAAACACGGCATGAAAGCCCTCCGGCGGACAATCCTCATGGCAATGATGTGGCATTAACTTTCTCAATCTTTCTTTCCGTATATCCGCAAAAGTCATTAACTTTGCATCCGTTGCGCCGTTTTCTCCATACTGCCGGAACAACCTTCTGGAGTTCGGAGCGGAGCATCAGAGTTTTGATAACAGACTATCCTACCTAATTGCAAAAATGGAAAAAAATAAGACTTATACCTTTGACGAGGCCTTTCGTGCCTCTATGGAATATTTTGGCGGAGACGAACTTGCCGCAAGAGTGTGGGCCAACAAGTATGCGCTGAAAGACAGTTTCGGCAATATCTTCGAACAGACGCCGGCAGACATGCACTGGCGTATCGCCCGTGAGGTGGCGAGGATAGAAAACCACTATCCCAATCCGCTCACAGAGCAGCAGGTGTTCGAACTGCTCGACCACTTCCGCTATATCGTGCCGGCAGGCAGTCCGATGACCGGCATCGGCAACGACCACCAGGTGGCATCGCTCTCCAACTGCTTCGTGATAGGTCTCGACGGCGACGCCGACTCCTATGGCGCCGTGATGCTCATGGACGAGGAGCAGGTGCAGCTGATGAAACGCCGCGGCGGAGTGGGCCACGACCTTTCGCAGCTCCGTCCGAAGGGCACTCCGGTGAACAACTCGGCACTCACCTCAACAGGTGTCGTGCCATTCATGGAGCGCTTCAGCAATTCAACACGCGAGGTGGCACAAGACGGCCGTCGCGGAGCCCTGATGCTTTCTATCAGCGTGAAGCATCCCGACAGCGAGGCGTTTATCGACGCCAAGATGCAGGAAGGCAAGATCACTGGAGCCAACGTGTCGGTGAAACTCGACGACGAGTTCATGCAGTGCGCTATAGAAGGCAAGGAATACACACAGAAATTCCCTATCGACAGCGATGCACCGATAGTGACTAAGAAGGCAGACGCCAAGAAACTGTGGGAGAAAATAGTACACAACGCATGGAAGAGCGCCGAACCGGGAGTGCTCTTCTGGGACACCATACTCCGTGAGAGCATCCCCGACTGCTATGCCGACCTCGGATTCCGCACGGTGTCTACAAACCCATGCGGAGAGATACCGCTCTGTCCGTATGACTCATGCCGACTGCTCTCGGTGAATCTCTATTCATACGTGGTGAACCCATTCACACCTGAGGCATACTTCGACTTCGACCTCTTCAAAAAACACGTGGCGCTGGCACAGCGCATCATGGACGACATTGTGGATATGGAGATGGAGAAGATAGACAAGATAATAGAAAAGGTGAAGAGCGACCCTCAGGCAGATGTGGTGAAGGAGACAGAGCTGCACCTCTGGCAGAAGATAAAGCGCAAGAGCGCCATGGGACGCCGCACGGGAGTGGGAATCACTGCCGAGGGCGACATGCTGGCTGCCATGAACCTGCGCTACGGCACTCAGGAGGCGACAGACTTCTCAGTGGAGGTACACAAGACGCTTGCCCTCGCCGCCTACCGTTCGTCGGTGGTGATGGCAAAGGAGCGCGGAGCCTTCGAGGTGTACGACTCAGAGAGGGAGAAGAACAATCCGTTCATCAACCGCATCCGTGAGGCAGAGCCGGAACTCTATGCCGACATGCTGAAATATGGCCGCCGCAACATCGCATGCCTCACCATCGCCCCGACAGGAACAACCAGTCTGATGACCCAGACCACAAGCGGCATCGAACCGGTGTTCATGCCCGTATACAAGCGCCGCCGCAAGGTGAACCCTACGGACACCGACGTACACGTGGACTTCGTTGACGAGTCAGGTGACTCGTTCGAGGAATTCATCGTCTTCCACCATAAGTTCCTGACATGGATGAAGATTAACGGCTACGACACCGAGAAACGATATACCCAGGAGGAACTCGACCAGCTCGTGGAGAAATCGCCATATTATAAAGCCACGGCAAACGACGTGGACTGGCTCATGAAGGTGCGTATGCAGGGAGCGATACAGAAATGGGTGGACCACAGCATCAGCGTGACCATCAACCTGCCGAACAACGTGGACGAGCAGCTCGTAAACCGTCTCTATGTGGAGGCATGGCGTTCGGGCTGCAAGGGATGCACGGTGTATCGCGACGGATCACGTTCGGGAGTGATGATTGCCGTGGAGAAGAAAGACAAGAAGAAAGCGGAGGAGAAGCATATCTGCGAACCGCCGACCGTGACAGAGGTGCGCCCCAAGGAACTGGAATGCGACGTGGTGCGATTCCAGAACAACAAGGAGAAGTGGGTGGCATTCGTAGGTCTGCTCGACGGATACCCATACGAGATATTCACCGGTCTTCAGGACGACGAGGAGGGTATCTCGCTGCCAAAGAGCGTGAACAAGGGAAAGATCATCAAGAAGATAGACGAAAACGGAAAGAAACGCTACGACTTCCAGTTTGAGAACAAGCGCGGCTACAAGACCACCGTTGAAGGGCTGTCAGAGAAGTTCAATCCTGAATACTGGAACTACGCCAAGCTCATCTCCGGCGTGTTGCGCTACCGCATGCCTATTGCCAACGTGATAAAGCTTGTGGGCCAGCTCCAGATGGACAGCCAGAGCATCAACACATGGAAGATAGGAGTGGAGAGAGCCCTCAAGAAATATATTGTAGACGGAACAGAGGCAAAGGGACAGAAATGTCCGGTCTGCGGTCAGGAGACACTCGTATACCAGGAGGGATGCCTCATCTGCAAGAACTGCGGATCCTCACGCTGCGGATAATCCATAAAAGCCCCATGATGAGACTCACACAAGGAAAGATATTCATCAACGACATGCGCTTCCACGCCCGTCACGGCGTGTTGCCGCAAGAGACGCTCACCGGCGGAGACTTTCTCGTCTCCGTCGAGGCGGGCTGTCAGCTGCAGCGTGCCACAGAGACCGACGACGTGGCAGACACGCTGAACTATGCCGAAATCCACAGAATGGTGAAAGAAGAGATGGCAGTGCCCTCGAAACTCATCGAACACGTGGCAGGAAGGATAGGCAGACGCATCCTCAGCGAGATGCCGCAGATAGAAGAACTGACAGTCAGCGTGACCAAAGAAAACCCTCCGATGGGGGCAGACAGTAGGGGTGCAGGTGTTCAGTTGCACTGGAGAAATGACGAAAAAGACAACTAAATGTTCAATATTCCGCATTTTTGTTATCAAAGACAAAACTTATGACTAAATTTGCAGAAGTGAAGAAATACAGCTGTTATACATTGATACGCGCGCTGCTGGTGGCGGCGTTCATGATTCTTGCGGTGGCAGGCGTTGCCGCAAGACAGTTCACGCTCGTCATCGACGCCGGACATGGAGGACATGATGCCGGGGCAAAGGGCAGTTTCTCATACGAGAAGAACATCAACCTGAAGATGGCGCTCGCCTTCGGACGCTATGTGGAGAAGAACTGTCCCGACGTGAAAGTGATTTACACCAGAAAGACCGACGTCTTCGTGCCGCTCCACAAGCGAGCCGACATCGCCAACAAGAACCGCGCCGACGTGTTCATTTCCATCCACACCAACGCACTGCCCGGAGGCAGGATAGCCCGCGGAATGGAGACCTACACTATGGGAATGCGGCGGTCTAACGAGAAACTCAGTGCGGCGCAGCGCGAGAACGCCGTCATCACCTATGAGAGCGACTACAAGGAACGGTATGAGGGCTACGACCCCAACTCACCGGAGAGCGCCATCATGTTTGAGTTCATCCACGACAAGTATATGGCGAAAAGCGTGGAACTCGCCAAACACGTGCAGAAAAGCGTGTGCTCCACGGCAAACCGTCCCGACAAGGGAGTGAAACAGGACGTGTTCCTCGTGCTCAGAGAGACGTCCATGCCGGCATGCCTGATAGAGCTTGGCTTCATCACCACTCCCGACGAGGAGCGGCTGCTCAACGATGATGCCAGCATCGACAATATCGCCAGAGGCATATACAGTGCCTTCGCGAAATACAAGAATGACAACTACTCCGGCGTCAACGTGCCATTGGTGGCGCCACAGGAGTCAGACAAGGTGAGCCTGCCGACGCTCATTCCGCAGGACGATACGGACAAGCAGAAGAACCGCAATGCCGCAAGGAATGCTGAAAAAACGGCAAGCAAACCACAGACAGCTCCCAGCCAACCGAGAAGGGCGGCGGCGAAAACCGTCAATGCCCCTGCCGGAACGTCAAAGGCAGACGATGCCGACGCTCCCGTTTTCAAAGTGCAGATAATGGCAAACGCCACGAAGGAGGCAAAGAACAGTCCGCGCTTCAAGGGATACGACGGAATAGACATGTATGAGGAAGGCGGAATGTACAAATACACCATCGGTGCCTCTACCAACTACAATGCCATCAACCGTCTGAGAGCTTCGCTCGCCACGGAATTCCCTGGATGCTTCATCGTGGCATTCAGAAACGGAAGCAAGATGAACATCACCGAGGCGATACGCATCTTCAAGCAGCGGCGCTGACATGATAACGCTGCCAGCGGAAGGCGGTTTTGCCGACGGGAGCAGGAGTGGTGCAAGTGATATCATACATATATAATATACAACAAACAGAAAAGACCCTATATGAAGTATTTTACCAAAGAAGTGAAAATCGCCATCGTGGCAATCGTAGGTCTCGTAGTGCTCTTTCTCGGAATGAACTTCCTGAAGGGACTCGACCTCTTCTCGTCCGAAAGCAAATACTACATATCCTTCAAGGACATCAGCGGACTGAGTTCCTCATGCCCCATCTATGCCGACGGCTATCAGGTGGGTGTGGTGAGAAACATCCAATACGACTATGGCCAGACAAAGGATATCATCGTTGAGGCAAGCATCAACAAAGACATGCGCATACCTAAAGGCAGCAGCGCAGAAATAGTTAGCGACCTCATGGGCAACGTGAAGGTGAACCTGCTCCTTGCCAACAATATGCGTGAGCGCATCAACCCGGGAGAGACTATCGTGGGAGGCATCAACGACGGTGCGATGGGACAGATGAAAGACCTCATACCTATCGTGCAGAAGATGCTGCCGAAGCTCGATTCCATACTCTGCAGCGTGAACACGCTGCTGCAGGATCCTGCCATCGCCAACTCGCTTCATAATGTGGAGACCGTCACCGGCAACCTCACCACATCTACAAGGCAGCTTAACACGCTTCTCGGAACGCTCAACAGACGAGTGCCGGGACTTCTCGCCAAGGCAGACAACGTGATGGACAACACGGAGGTGATAACAGGCAAGCTCGCCAAGGTAGACGTAGACGGCACGATGCAGAAGGTGAACACCACGCTGCAGAACGTGCAGGAGTTCACCCATCAGCTCAACAACAACCAGGGCTCCCTCGGACTCCTAATGCGAGATCCTAACCTCTACTACGACCTGAACGCCACAGTGAAGTCGGCAGACTCCCTGCTCATCGACCTCAAGGCGCATCCGAAACGCTACGTACACTTCTCCATCTTCGGAAAGAAGGATAAATGATAAATAGCGGAAAAGAAGACAGAAAGAATAACCATAATCTCCCCTGAGGGGATAACGAGAGGAGGCTGGCTTCCGATCCATGATTCATTGTCGCTATGAGATGAATCCATGAGGAAGCCAGCCTCCTTTCTGTTCCAGCAGGTCGTGGCGCGTTTCCTCTCCGTTTTCTAAATTCCACTATAAAAGCACGTTACAAATTTGTTGCAAAATAAAGTCTACACCCATTTGTGTAATCCGATTTTTTTTGCGAAATTTGCACACGCTTTTCGGGATATTACCCTATGGAGATATGGCGAAAAGCAGAAAAACAAGTAATTAAAGACAAGTCTAGCGACAATTCTTTTTTATCAGAAAGTATATATATGGCCGATACTCCCAATGCTCTATGGGACAAGAGTCTCTTGCTCATTAAAGAGAATGTCTCACCGCAGCAGTTCAATACATGGTTCAAGCCAATAGTGTTCGAGGCTTACAAGAAGGAGACGAACACTCTGTTGGTGCAGGTTCCGAGTCCATTCGTTTACGAATACTTGGAAGAGAACTTCATTGATCTGTTGGGAAAGGTGCTTACACGCACTTTCGGCAAAGATGTCAAGCTTTCGTATCGCGTCGTTACCGACAAGACGAATAATCTTGCACAGATACTCACTTCCGACCCTCCAGCCGGAATCAACGACCAGAAGCCGAAGCAGACACGCAACAACCAGTCGCCGACACCGCTCGACGCTGCCAAGCCACAGCAGATAGCATCGCAGCTCAACACCCACCTCACCTTCAGCAACTATATCGAAGGAGCGAGCAACAAGCTGCCGAGATCCGTGGGACAGTCTATCGCCGAGCATCCTAATACCACACAGTTCAACCCGATGTTCATCTACGGACCGTCGGGATGCGGCAAGACACACCTCATCAACGCCATCGGAGTGCGCACCAAGCAGCTCTATCCGCAGAAGAGAGTGCTGTATATCAGTGCCAGACTCTTCCAGGTGCAGTACACCAATGCCGTGAGAAACAACACCGTGAACGACTTCATCAACTTCTATCAGACCATCGACATGCTGATAGTGGACGACATACAGGAGTGGGTATCGGCACAGAAGACACAGGAGACATTCTTTCATATCTTCAATCACCTCTTCATGAACGGCAAGCGTATCATACTGGCGAGCGACCGTCCGCCGGTAGACCTGCAGGGAATGAGCGACCGACTGCTCACGCGATTCAGCTGCGGACTCATCGCCGAGCTGGAGAAGCCGAACGTGGAACTATGTATGGATATCCTGCAGAACAAGATAAAGCGCGACGGACTGCACATCCCGGAGACCGTGGTGCGCTTCATTGCAGAAACGGCAAACGGCAGCGTCAGAGACCTCGAGGGAGTGATAAACTCGCTGATGGCATACTCAGTAGTATACAACTGCAATATCGACATGCGGTTGGCAGAGCGGGTGATAAAGCGTGCTGTCAAGATCGACGACAACCCGTTGACCATCGACGATATCCTTGACTCCGTGTGCAACCACTTCTCCGTCACCGTGGCAGCCGTCAACGGCAGAAGCCGCAAGCGTGAATATGTGGAAGCGCGTCAGGTGTCGATGTATCTCGCACAGAAATACACCAAGATGCCGGCATCGAGAATCGGTAAGCTACTCGGCGGCAGAGACCACTCTACGGTGATCCACAGCTGCACCAAGGTTAACCAGCGCATGACCACCGACAAACTCTTCATGGACGAGATTACGAGCATTGAGAACTCGTTCAAGCTGAAGAGGTAAAATAAACATCATTGTTGCGTACTTCCTTTCTCAAGCGAAAAGGTAAATCGTGTGCTGGCGGTCATCCGTCAGGACAAGGCGACAATGCGGATAAAGGCAATAATCTATAATCCTTTTTCATTTCGTGAAAAGGATGAGGACATAGGCAATCATAAATAAGAAAGTAACTGGGGAAGTGTGTCAAGAGGCGCATTTCTCCTTTTTTTATTTCATTTTTCTTTGTAACATCCGTTGTCACATTCCCATTGAATGCCATGTGATAATTAGTAAAATTAAAAATATGTTACATAAAACCGCTTGTTTTTTACCTTTTTTGTTATATATTTAATAATAAAAGCTTTTGGGATTGGAAATAAATACTTATTTTTGCAGCAGTAAAATTAAAAGTGCGACTAAATGTCGTTTATCCCCATCGACTAAAGCCATCACCTGCGGTGCTGAAAGGCGCCATCGCTAATTAGATTTAAGAATATGTAAGTTGGCAGGCGATTCGCAAAATGAATCCATAGGGTCACTCGCTGAGAGTATGGCTCCACCAAAAGTATGCCAATAGGCAATATGTAAGCTTAAAGATGAAAAGCAGCTGGAAAATGGCTGAAGCCACTAAAGAAGTATTAATGTGTCGTAAATTAAAAAAGAAATCAGTTATGAAAACTTCTGACAAGACTTCAATGGCAATCAACGGTTATGCCAATTCCGGTAACATAGTTCGTTATGTGTGGCCATACGCCGCATTGCTGATTATCTGCTTAGTGCTGGTGGTCTTCTTTTGACGTGTCCGGCGGCAAGGCTCCATACCACTGCATATTCTCATGGCTGTCTTATCTTTGGATAAGTGGCGGAAAAGCCGTTTGTTAGATCATAGTCTGACTATGGATAAAGAAAAGTCGGACTGGTGCATGGAGACGGGACAATTAAAATTATAGAGAGAACTGTTTACATACATTGGACAGGAACTATTGAAGATAGAAATATTGATTGTTGATTATATGAATTTGATGTTTAGTATTTGTACCATTAAGTAAGAAAAAAGCATTTTTTTGTAGATTAATTTTTTTATATTGTAGATTAGATTCAACAGTCGGAGTTGTCGTGAGACACCTCCGATTTTTGTTTGTCCTGTCCGTCGGTTTTTCGCTTCATGCTCACACCTTGTTTCTTGAGATACTTCCGCTATTATTCTTAGTATACATCCTCCTGACTGTCGTCCTCGTTTTCCGTACAAATAATACCATTTTGGGGCACGGTGCTTGCCCAACATGGGTAAGCTGCTTTCTCAACAGGGGCAAGCTGCTTGCCCCACTTGGGCACGATTCCTGCTATATTTTTCTTACAAATTCCGGAAGGATGTGATATGTCCAAATCCCGTCTGATTTCCGTATTGAATATATATTTCTTGCCATTTAGTGAGGGTGAAAACTCACTCAAATCATACCAGGTTATTATTTTACCGTCACTTATTAAGTCCACTTGGTTTTTATTTAGTACTTTTGCACTCGGTTATTTGATCATTACGTTTAGAAAATCAAGGATTGAGATGAACAAGGTTTTGTCATTTGTGAAGAAGTGGACCCTACTGTGTGCCATGCTGGTTGGCAGCGTGTTGTATCTGTTGTTCAGCGACGTTCCGCTGCTCCAGCCGATGGGCGATGTCATGGGGCCGGCGTTGGTGGAAATGGTGCCATACGTCATTTTTGCCCTGTTGTATGTCACATTCTGCAAAATAGACATATCCAACCTGCGACCACGCGCATGGCATTTCTGGTTGCAGTTTATTCGCACATCCATTTCCGCCTTCTTTGTCCTCCTTATGATGTATTTCGCTGAAGGCGATGTGAAACTCGTTCTTGAAGGATGTTTCATCTGCTTCATCTGTCCCACGGCAGCCTCCGCAGCAGTAGTGACAGAGAAATTAGGCGGCAGCATAGCCTCTCTCACGGTATACACGCTGATAGCCAATATCGTCACCAGCATCATCATCCCCCTGTTTTTCCCGATGGTGGAGAAGAGTGCCGACATCACCTTCCTCTTCGCCTTTGGCATGATAATGCGCAGGGTGGTAACGGTGTTGCTCCTGCCCCTCTGTCTTGCCCTGCTCACGAGGCGCTATCTGCCTAAAGTGGCAGGAGCCATAAAGCGCCGCAAGAACCTCGCTTTCTATATGTGGGCGTTCAATCTAAGCATCGTCACAGGTATGACCGTACACAATATCGTCGACGCCGAAGTGGGAGGCATCACCCTGTCGCTCCTTCTCATCCTGCCTCTGTTTGTATGTCTCGTGCAGTTTGCCATCGGCAAGTGGGTGGGCGGCTTCTTCGGCGACAGAGTAAGCGCCGGACAGGCTTTGGGCCAGAAGAACACCATCGTGGGCATCTGGCTCACCGTAACCTTCCTGAATCCCGTGGCTGCCGTAGCGCCCGGAGCCTATGTGTTGTGGCAGAATCTCGTGAATTCATGGCAACTCTGGTGTAAGGAGAAATACGGCTATCTCAAGTGGTGATGCGTCAGTGGAATAACCGTTTTTCGTAGCATTAATCATAAAATTTGGTCTTCATCCATGCAATATTCTTTGGGGCGGTAACTTTTATTATCAGACAGGCAGATGAGTCTGCGGGCAATCACGGTCAGAGATTAGTTTCGGCGTGACGCTCTGGTAATGGTGAAAGAATAGAAATCCTTATTTCCTCAAAATTGGTCAAGCTATTTTTTTACCATTACCTAAAACTCCTGAAAAATTTGCTCTTGTCAAAAACAAATCGTAACTTTACAACCTCAAACTAAAAATTGAATGATATGAAGAAGACCATTGTTTCATTCGTTTTGTCTTTGATGTTCCCGTTGGCGCTTTTCGCCGACGGCTACACCTCATTGTGGAAACAGTTTGACGAAGCTGACTCCAAGGATTTACCAAAGACGCAGATCAAGATTCTGAACAAGATAATCGCCCAGGCAAAAGCCGACAAGAGCTATGGCAATCTGCTGAAGGCGGAGTTTGATAAAGTTGTATTAGCATCGGATATTTCTGATGAAATGTTCCAGTCAGAGCTGTCCGCCTTGAAGAAGGCGGCAGGCGAAGCCTCTGCAATAGACCCAGCCTTGGCAGCGGTATACAACTGTGCCCTTGGCCGCGGATATGCTCTTAGTGCTAAAAGCAGCCGCAAATCCAACATCAAGAAACTTAGTCGCGAGTATTTCGACAAGGCACTTGCCGATCCCGAAATGCTTGCATCAAAGAAGGCGCTCGATTATGCACCGTTTGTGTGTGAAGGCGTAGACAGTGAGATATTCGGAAACGACCTGCTCAGTCTGGTAGGTTATTACTCAGAGCGTTACGCCCTTCTCAATGACTATTATAACAAGGCGGGCAACCGCAGGGCTTCGCTCGTCACCGCTCTTTGGATGCTCGAAA
>OQWE01000493.1_pt1 | contig 13563 bp, 7 predicted proteins | sample 1691591 | NCBI WGS metagenome assembly OQWE01 (sample SAMN03418265, study PRJEB22391) | human gut metagenome | biome: human-gut; feature: organic feature; material: feces | host: Homo sapiens | place: Tanzania | collected 2013-01
TACGCGAGCCATGGTGCTGACAAACAACCTCACCCGTTCGCTGAGCAAGGAGGAGATGAAGGAGGTTGACGTGCAGGTGCTGAAGGGTGTCGTTTACATCTCGCTTGCCGACAACATGCTCTACAAGAGCGGTAGCTATGAAATCAACGACCGTGCTGCCGAGACTCTGAGCAAAATCGCCAAGATCATCAAGGACTACAAAGACTACGACGTGCTCATCGAGGGTAACACCGACAATGTGCCTGTTAACAGCAGCGCCGCTTCGATGAAGAACATCCGCAACAACTGGGACCTCTCTTGTCTGCGCGCCTCAAGCGTGGTTCAGGCTTTGCAGAACCAGTATGGTGTAGATCCTAAGCGTCTCACAGCCGGTGGACGTGGCGAGTATAACCCTATCACCAACAACAACTCTGACGTTGCAAAGCAGCGCAACCGCCGCACTCAGATCATCATCACTCCTAAGCTCGACCAGTTTATGGACCTCATCGACAAGGCTCCGGAGGAGAAGTAAGGATTCTTATATCATTGAACATACCATAAAAAAAGCGTACCGGTCTGCAAAGGCTGGTACGCTTTTTATAGTTTGTAGGGTTGATTGCAGTCTGGCGGAACACTCTTCCTGCCTGTTTTCCTCACTCCTTTCTTGTAGACGCTCCCTCCTTTTCTGCTATAACCTGATCTCCGCCAATCATGAATAGAATTCAGTGGAGCGAGAATACGTGTGCGTGCAAATGTGCTAATAATAAGCGACTTACGCAAGCGTTGGGGAATTATTCCATGAAAAACGGTGTCAAAAAAAGGAATTATTCCATAAAAACCGACCTCATATTGGGGAATTATTCCGTGTTTTTGATGTCCATTATGGGGAATTATTCCGTTTCCCCGCTGTCAGATGCTTGTCGTTTGCTATCCGTTAGGGTTGGATAGGAAGCGCCGTCTGAATGTTTGCCAGAGGCGGAGCCTTTCCTTGCGATTTGTCTTTTCTTGCAGTGTTTGCAGGTTTCTTCTTAGTATTGATATTATGTCATTGGAAATTAGTGTCAGCTTACCAACTGTCGGGTGAGGATTTATTTAATAGACAAAAAGCAAGAAAAATTCTGATTTTCTTGCTTGTGTGAAATTATTATTCTATTTTTGCAAACATTAACAGCGGCGTATCCGCATTTTGCCGACATACCCCTGTACGTTAAGAAATAGACGCATCAAAGGAAACACTCATATAGACGAACCTGAAATACTATAGATTCACCTATTATATATATATCAAGGCTGCCGATACGGCAATCTGCAAAGGAACAGACACAAACTACAGTTATATATTAATTAAAATTTTAGGATTATGGGAAAAACGTATTACTCCAAATCTCTACTCGTGGCGCTCGCCGCGCTTGCTGCATCACCATCGGCGGTGGCGCAGAAGCCGCTGGGTGCCCCTAAGGCGCAGCTCTCGCAGAAGCTGACGCCGGAGCAGAGGCAGAGACTGGTAGAGGAGTTCCATCGAAAGAACCCCACAGTGGCAACGACAAGGTATCTCGGTGCGAAGAAGACCACACTGCAGCAGGCACACAAACCTGGATCGCCGGCGCAGATAAGGAGCAAGTCGCAGCAAACCAAAATGCCGCTACGTGCTCCGTCGGGCACGAAGATTTGGGCTAACGTCTATTTCTCCAGTGCATGGGCAAATGCCAACCAGTATGCCTACTACTCTTTCTCACCTGCATCCACGATGACACCGACGATGCTGAACACGGCATCGATGGACTATATCTTCGCCAAGCAGGGAGTGCAGATGAAAGACTCCAAGCTCTATGGCATCTATGCCGACATGACGTATGCCGAGTATGGTACCGACTATGTGAACCCATACTGCACCGTATTCGACACCACCTCATGGTCGGAGTTGACAGGCGAGAGCGACTATGTGCCAAATATGGACTGCAAGTTCATTGCCCAGGAAACGGCAATAGCTACCGACGGCACCGTGTATGGCGAGTTCTACAAGACCGACCTCAGCGGTTATGAGTGGGGAACAGTGGACTATTCCACCATGAACCGCACCACCATCGGCGATGCCACACACAAGTTCGTCGCTCTGGGAGTGACGAGCAAGAACGTGCTCTATGGTGTTGCCACCGACGGCAACCTTTATAAGATAAGCACCACCGACGGTTCGGAAACCCTCGTGGGAGCAACGGGACTCACACTGACCGTAACCGACGAATATGGTTCTGCCAACTACGCTCAGACGGGAGAGATAGACCAGCGCAACGATGTGTTCTATTGGGCTGCCATCGACGCGTCGGCAAACACCGGACTATACTCCGTAGACCTCTCTACCGGAACTGCAACGAAACTCGGCGACTTCGACGGCACGACAGGTATGGTGGGAATGGTTATCCCGCAGGACCTCGCCGATGAGGGAGCACCGGCAAGGGCTACAAACATGACAGTGGACTTCGCCGGCGAATCGCTCACGGGTAACGTGGCGTTCACCGCACCAACCACGACATACGCAGGAGCGGCTCTCGACGGAGAACTCACATATACAGTCAGCGTGAACGGCGTTGAGGCTGCAATAGGAACCACCACGGCGGGAGCATCCGTCACGGTGCCTGTGACAGTGGCGAGAAGCGCGTCATACCAGTTTACGGTAGTGACAAAGAATGCTGCCGGCACATCACCACGCGCCAGCGTGACGAAGTGGGTGGGCAAGGAAGCGCCTAACCCTGCTACCGGAGTCACCATGATGGTTGACAACAACTACAACGTGACAGTGTTCTGGACACCGCCAACCACGACAGTCAGCGGTGTGGCACTCTCTAATGTGACATACGACGTGTACCGCTGCACAAAGTCTTCAAAGACTCTTGTAGCGGAAAGCATCACCGAGAACTCCTTCAGCGAGCAGCTCAAGGAACCGGAGCTCACTGAATACCACTATGAAGTGTATGCCAAGAACGGCGACGCTCTGAGCGAGGTGGCAAGTTCTGAGGGCAAGATCTTCGGTTCGGCAATCAAGCCTGACTATTTCGAAGACTTCAAGAGCGCTGATGCCGAGAAGCTCTACACCAAGATTGACTCCAACGGCGACGGCAAGACATGGTCGTATGTGGCATCCGACCACTGCATGCGCACCAACTACAGCTCTGCTTCGGCAGACGACGACTGGTTCGTGACACCGAGGATACACCTCACACCAGACCGTACTTACACCGTATCATTCAGTGCGAAGAACAGATATCCTAAGTTCCCTAACAACCTGGAGGTGAAATGGGGTACAGGCAACACACCGGCTGGTCTCACCAACACACTGCTGCCATCCACTGCTCTTGATTCAAAATATGTGAAGTATTCGTATGTCATCTCGCCTACAGTGGAGGGTGACTACTATGTGGGCTTCCATGACATCGCGCCGCAGGCTGACTACGGAGTGATATATCTCGACAGCATCGCAGTGACTTCAAACGCTCTGCTCGTGGCTCCGAAGGCTCCGACGAACTTCACCGCCACTGCCGATCCTAACGGAGAGCTGAAGGTGACACTGCAGTTCACCGTTCCTTCTACCGACGTGAAGGGCACTGCATTGTCAAGCGTTGACAAGGTGGTTATCCGCCGCAATGCCGAGACAATCAAGGAATACGGCAAGACCGAAGCGGGCAAGACCATAACTTATGTTGACGAGAACGTGCCTGTAGCCGGCTTCAACGCCTATGAGGTGGCTGCCTATACGGGCGACGACTGTGGCGACTGGGCTTTGGCAACGGCATGGGTAGGAGCCGACACTCCGGTGAACCCGGCAAACGTGCAGCTGCACGACAACGTGAGCACCGTGCTCACTACATGGGACAAGTTCAGCAGCAAGGGACAGAACGGCGGTTACGTGAATCCTGACGAAGTGCAGGTCAATGTCTACGGCATCGAGTCTGACGGCTATCAGATGTATCTCGGCGACCTGCTCGCAACCAGCGATCCTGGTGCGACAAGCGTTGACCTGCCTGTTGACCCGGAGGCTGCCGTCACTACAGACGGATCACAGTCGCTCATGACAGTGGCTGCACGCACTGAGGGACGCAACGAAAGCGACGTTTCAAACTATGTATTCTCTTCCGACCTCGTAGTCGGTCCGTCAATCAAGTTGCCGTTCTTCGAGTCGTTCAAGAACGGATACGTTGACAACGGCCTGTGCTGGGTTGAGAGCAACGACGCTGTGGTGAACAGAGCAAATGCAGCAGTATGGTCTACTTCAACATGGGATTCTTCCGACAACGACGGCGGTTGCGTGATGTGGACGGCTTATGCTTCAGCCGACAATACCTACAGCATCGCTGCAGGTGACGAGACGGCATTCTCTCTGGCAAAGGTGGCACTCGCCGGTTCTTCCAAGCCAAGACTTACATTCGATGCTTACGGTGTTGCCAACATGAAGGGCAAACTCGTTGTTAGCGTCAAGTTGCCTGACGGAACAGAGGATGAGATGACGGCAATCGACTTCTCTTCTATCTCTAAGTCGGGATGGGCGAAATACAGCGTTGACCTCACTCCATACAAGAATGAGCGCTACGTGATATGCAAGTTCAACGGCGTGAGCCAGAGCTCTAATATCACAATGGCTGTTGACAATATCTGCATCCTCGACGATGTGGAGAACAACCTCTCCGGAACTGCCGTAACCGTGGCTGACAACCTGAAGGCAGGACGCAAGGCTGACGTGAAAGTGGGCGTAAAGAACCTCGGAACAAAGCCTGCAAGCAACTACACCGTGGCTCTCTACAGCGGCGACAAGAAACTCGCTGAGACATCAGTGACCGACCAGCTCGCTTCTATGGAAGAGACTCAGATAGACCTCTCGTTCGACGTGGCTCCTAACGCAAAGGGAACGATGACATTGAAGGGACTCGTTTCTTATGCTGCCGATGTGAACTCAAGCGACGACGCTACAGAGGAGAAGACGGTTTCCGTATCTCCTGTAAGGACTCCTCGCATCAACGACCTCACCGCAACGGCGGCTTCTGGTGCTGCTGCCCTCTCATGGACTGCTCCTGTGGCTCCTGAGAATGAGACAACTACTGAGACTTTCGAGGATTATGCTGACTGGACAACATCATTCGGCGACTGGACTACCATAAACGGAAATCCTGAAGCTGAGGCTTGCAACCTGTTCTCACAATACGACAGTCCGTTCCTCAGACAGAAGTTCGCATTCACGATCTTCAACGGACACACCATGATACAGGAATTCGACGGCATTGAGGCTCAGCCTGGCTTCGCCGCACATGACGGCGACAAGTTTGCCGGAGTTCCTTATGAGTGGACTGTAGACGGATTCGTTGACGGTGACAACTGGCTCGTTTCTCCATTGCTCTCAGGCAACGGACAGACGGTGACATTCTATGCCGGCAACCTGCAGTTCGACGACACGTATGCTTACAACGAGACGTTCGACTTCCTCATCTCATTCACCGACAACAACAAGGACAGCTTCACCAAGATTGGTTCTACTTATGTTGCCGACGGACAGATTCTCTCTACAGAGGGTGCCAACTGGAAGGAAATATCAGTGTTCGTGCCTAAGGGAACGAAGTATTTCGCAATCCACCAGACCACTCCTTCTGCCAACACTTATCTCTTCGGTATCGACGACGTTACATTCGAGGCCGGTACGGAGTGTGTTGACGACAACATCACTGGATACAATATCTATCGTGATGGTGAGAAGATCGGTTCGGTGAGCGGAACAACGCTTTCTTACGATGATGCAGGAATCGATGACGACCACTACTACAATGTGACGGCTGTATTCACCGACGCTCAGGGCAACGTTACGGAGAGCTCATTCTCCAACACTGCTTCCCTCTCATTGTCGATAGAGGCGATAGAGAATGCGATGAACGCTTCTTCTTATGATGTATATACTCTCGACGGTCAGGCTGTGATGCTCAATGCGAAGAGTCTGAAGGGTCTGAAGAAGGGTGCTTACATCATCAATGACAGGAAGTTCATCCTCAAGTAAAGATTAGTTAGCAAACAATAAGTGCGGAGATCGGATTCGCTGATAAACGGCATTGCCGTAATATCAACTGTCCAGTCTCCGCACTTTTGCGTTTGCCCCCAAACGCTTATCGTGGCCTTGGAAATTTAGAGCATGTTTGGCTCCTAAACAAAGAAAACTGTCATCAGGGCATGTTCGGAATTCTATAATTCATGATGCCCTAATGACAGATTTGGGTTTATTCAAGTATTGTCAGCTGTTCATCTTATCTTGTGATTTTCCAGCTCTTGCCACCCTGCTTCACTATTATGATGCCGTTGTGGTTGGCGTTGTCGGTGATGCGTTCGCCGTTGATGCTGAAGGTCAGGCGAGGCTCTTTGGAATTGGTAATCGTTGTGGCGTCGCTGATGCCGTCGGTCATCTTCTTGCCGCTCACTGTCATTTTCTTAATCTCCCATGTAGAGGCGATTGTAGAGGTGCTGGTGTATCTGAATGCCACACGTATCTTCTTGCCGGCGAATTCGTTGAGGCTGATGTCACCTGATTCCACGAAAGTCCAATTGTTGCCCGTAGGCCATGTGAAACCGCTGAGCACCGTTGCCGTTCCGTCGCAACGCACCTCCACGCTGAGCCTGTCTGTAATGTTGTCGGTCTTTATGAAGTTCACTGCCTGGTTGATGTTCATCTTTGCCGATTCATAGCCCGTGAGGTCTATCTCCGGCGATACGAGATAAGAGTCGGCCTCATAGCAGCTGCCTTTGAATGCCGTTCCCTTCCATCCGTATGTGTCTGTTATCACCCAGATGTTGCTGTTGTCAAGCGGGTTGTTCACGTCTTCGATTGTGAAACCACACTCGCCCTTGGTGAAATCGTATGAGGCAATCACATCGGAAGGGGTGACAGGTGTGTCATCGCCCTTGTAGTTGTCCGAACAGGTGGTGGTCATAGGATCGAAGGCGTAGTCTATGCTGTCGCCCCAGATATATTCCATCAGGTTAGGGAAGTCAACGAACGGGTTGCGGTTGCCTTGTATCTCGCTCACCTTGTTGTTTCTCGTTATCTCCAGTTCGTTTGGCATGTCTGCCTTTGCCCATTTTATGTACAGGTCGTAAGCCCATTTCTGTAGGGTGGGGTAGTCGTTCTTCTCCAGAATCTGCAGTCCCACTCCCGTCCAGGGCAGTCCGCTGTAGCAGGTTGCCATATACATGTATCCGCGTGCGAAGTCGCCTTTCCACTCGTCGGCTGGCTCCCAGTATTTCTTGCCGTCGTTGCCGTTGCCCACCTTTGTCCATCCGTTTCCTGTGTCGCCGCTCACCACTTCGCCCATCGGGTAGTTGCTCTTGCTGCTGTTTATCTTGCTCTCGCAGGGCATGAGGTTGTAGAGGTCTTTGTATGCCTGGTTTTCTGTTTTCCCCCACCAGCTCTTGGGGAACGAGTGTTCGATGTTCATTCCGGCTCCCACTGCTCCCTGGCTTGTGCTCATCGGCCATGTGCTCTCATTGGAGTAGCGGTCGATGAAGCGTCCGTCGCTGGTGCGGTCGGTAATCCAGAATCCCCACCAGGTCTTTCCGTTACCAGAGCCATAGCTCAATACTTTGGCGTCTTTGATGATGTCGTGGACTGCGCTTTTCAGTTCTGCACCCTTCTTTCCCTTCAGTGAGTCGTAGTAGCCCTCTGGAATCTGTGCCAGGGATGTTACGCAGGAACAAGCCAGTGCAATCAGCGTGGCTAATGTTCTGAATTTGCTTTTCTTCATATCGTCGTTTTATGTAGTTTTATTTTCTTTGTTATTCTCTTTTTGCGTCATTCTTCTGCCGTGTGGCTGGCAGGGGCAGAGGCCGGTTGGTCTTATTTCTTTATTGTTTCCTTTTGCAGGAATTCGGCAAACTGCTCCTTGTATCCGTTGAACACGTTGACGTCGACGTCTCCCTGTATTCCTCTCACCTTGCCGTAGGGAGTGAGCTGCCAGAAGGCGAGCCTGACGTCAGGACGGTATTGTCCGTAGCGCGCAATCCATACGGGGTAATTGCCCTTGATGTCGGGAGCGGCAGACAGATATCTGTTCACAAAATTCTGGCTCACGTAGAGCACGGGCTTCGTGCCGGTGGCGTTGCGCACGATGTTGAGCCATGTCCTGATGGCACGGAACATCACTTCCGGTCCGCCCATCTGTTTTATCTGGGCGTCGCTTGGCTCCACGTCGAGAACGGGAGGCATGTCGCCGACTCTCAGAGCCGTGTGTCTAAGGAAGAAATGCGCTTGCGCCGCAGCACTGCTCCTTGTCGAGAAGAAGTGGTATGCCCCTACGGCGATGCCTCTCTTCTTGGCGTTGACATAGTCGGAGGCGAAATATCTGTTGCGCACGGTTACGCCTTCCGTTGACTTTATGTATGCAAAGGAGATGCGGTAGTTTATGTCGCCGGCACTTCTCCTTCCGGAACCCAGTCCGATGACGCGCACCTTTGTCCAGTCGAGACGGAATTTCTTCTTTCCCTTCTCGTGTTGGTATCTCGACACGTCGATGCCGTATATCCTGTCGGCAGTATGCACCATTTTCTCTCCGCGGTATCTGTCCTTCCGCCAGTCGCCGGCTTTCACCTTGCCGTTCTCTGCCACTCCGCAGCCGAAACCGTTGCGGCGGTCGGCGGTCCACTGGCCGGTATAGAATTCTCCGTCGGCATTTCTCCATGTGCCGTGTCCGTCGGCAAGCAGGTCTTCACTGAATCCTCCGTGGTATGTTCCGAGAGAGTCCTCTCGCGTTCCGCTCACTATAGTGTCGGCGCGCCATTGTGCAGTGATCCGTCTGCCCAGAGAGTCGGTCGTAGTGCCGTAGCCACAGCGTTTGCCGTCTTTCCACATTCCGCTGTACACGATACTGTCTTTCAGCGACAACACTCCGTAGCCGTTCCGTTTGCCGTGTGCCATCTCTCCGCGGTAGCAGTAGTCGCCGTGGTATACGGTCACGGTGTCGATGTGTTTGCCGTCTTTGCATGAGATGATGGCGAGTGTCGTCAAGGCATATATAATAAGGTGGGATATTTTCATTTCACTATTCCTCCCTTGTTGTTTATTCCGATGAAATATCCGTTGCGATTGAATATCGGCGCCCCCTGGGGAGCCAGCAGCTCTGGTGTGGCATGGCGCTCGGTTGAGATGGTGGTGCCTCTGAAGATGTTTGGCTTCTGGAGCGCTGTGCTGGGCAGACTGTTCTTTGTCAGTCCGAAGACTCCGGCTATGGATATGGTGTCGCCCTTTTCGGGGATAAGGCAGAACACGTCGAATCCGTACAGGCTGTTTGCATCTTCGGGCATGAACTTGCCTTTCGTCTGCAGCACGATGGTGCTTCTTGGTGTCTTTCCCGACTCCTCAGGCAGGATGCGGCAGGCTATTCTGTTCGCCTTCTTCGCGTTGACTGGGTATACCAGCGTATATCTGCTTTTGCGCCTTATCTTGAGTCCCTTTTTCTGTTGCAGCGATTTCAGCAGGTTGATGCTGTGCTGCAGACTGTCTTTTTTCTTCTTGTTCTCCTCAGCGTATGCGGCGATGGCGTTGTATCCTTCGTCTTTCACGTTGTGGGTATTCAGATAATAATCCATTTCGGTCTCCCTCCTTCTGTCGGTGGCAAGCATCTCTTCGGCTCTCTTGATGGTTTTCTCAATCATGGTGCCGATGTTCCTGTTTGCCATGGAAATCAGTCTTGCGTCGGTGGCAAATGGACTGACGGTGAGTATGCGGCCCTGGCATGAGGGCATGAATGTGAACCTGTTTATCCAGCATCCGCACACCATTGCCTTGCGCTCCGTGTCGCTGTCGGGCTTTACGCTAACGGCATGGAGCGTGGTGTCGGCATTGATGTTGTTGCAACAGGCTATCACTCTGCCACGGCTCAGAATCTCGTAGTATTCACCGCATTCAACGGTAACCACGCTCCGTTTCATGCTGTCGTAGCTTTCGGGCAGCAGCGAGGGTACCGTAATAAAAGCAATCGCTGCCAGTATTACTACTGGTAGCGACCACAATATTGTCTTCTTTTGTTTATTAGTCAATCTCTTCATCAGCTTCATAACCACCCATCTCACGGATGGCGTTCTTAAGCATTGTGTACTGTTGGTATAGGTTGTTTACTGCCTCTTCGCCCTTTGTATAGTCGTGCATAGGACTCTTGAGGAAGAAGCTCAGGAAACGCTGTGTGCCATAGCGTCCGGCTCTTGCGGCGAGGTCGCTCAGCAGACAGAGGTCGAGCAGCAGAGGGGCTGCGAGGATGGAGTCGCGGCAGAGGAAGTTTATCTTCACCTGCATTGGGTAGCCCATCCATCCGAAGATGTCGATGTTGTCCCAGCCCTCCTTGTTGTCGTTGCGTGGAGGGTAGTAGTTGATGCGCACCTTATGATAATACTGTGTGTCCTCGTCGTTGCCGTGACCATAGAGATCGGGCTGCACGTCGGGCTTCAGGATTGTCTCCAGTGTGGATAGCTTGCTCACCTCCTTGGTGTGGAAGTTTGCCGGCTCGTCGAGCACGAGACCGTCTCTGTTGCCGAGGATGTTTGTAGAGAACCATCCGCTTAGTCCCAGGCAACGGGTGCCGATGATTGGGGCGAAACCGCTCTTTACGAGGGTCTGACCGGTCTTGAAGTCCTTGCCCGAGATAGGCATCTTCGTCTTCTCGGCGAGTTCCCACATGGCTGGAATGTCGACAGTTGTGTTTGGTGCACCCATGATGAACGGTGCTCCTTCGGTGAGGGCGGCATAGGCGTAGCACATTGATGGTGCCACGTGTTCGCGGTCGTCTTCCTTCATCGCCTTCTCCAGGGCTTCGAGTGAATAGTGGATCTTCTCGTCCACCGGAACGTAGATTTCCGTTGAGGCTGCCCAAATCACCACGATGCGTGAGCAGTTGTTCTCCTTCTTGAAGTTGCGGATGTCTTCACGCAGTGCTTCCACCATCTCCCAACGCGTCTTGCAGTCTTTCACGTTGTCACCGTCGAGGCGCTTGGCGTAGTTCTTGTCGAAGGCTGCCTTCATAGGCTTGATCTTCTCCAGCTCGTCCTTCACGGGGTTGATGTCTTTCTCCTTCAGCACCTCAGCATACATCGCAGCCTGATAGGCATTCTGTGGGTATACATCCCATGTGCCGAACACGATGTCGTCGAGACTTGCCAGTGGCACGATGTCTTTGTAGTGCAGATATTTCTTCTCGGTTCCCTTGCCTATGCGTATCTTGTCGTATTGTGTCATGGAGCCGATGGGCTTGGTCAGACCGCGGCGTGTCATCAGCACACCTGTCATGAATGTCGTGGCAACGGCACCGTTGCCAACAATCATTATTCCTAATTTGCCCTCAGCGGGCTTTACGCTTGTTTGCATATCGTTTTTTATGGTTCTGTTAATGTGGTAATTATTATCGTTTGTCGGCAGCCTAGTGTAACAGGGCCAACATTATGCAAAGATAGTCATTCTTATTGATATGCTTGCAACATTTCAAAGTGATTAACATTTGAACGTCTGTTTGCGAAATTATTTTGTTGCTGTATTGATGTCTACTCTTTTTTTTTCTTGGGCAGCGAAACCTTGTAATACAACCGGTTCCTTCAGTTCTTTGATCTTGTTGCTCACTGATACAGTCATTCAGTATTGTCGTTGTGTCCCCGCTTCAGGCATTTGCCGTTCCTCTCCGCTTATAGTTGTTTTCAGTCTTGTTTTGTCCCATTTTGGGCACGTACCTTGCCCAAGTGGGGCAAGCACGTTGCCCAACATTGGCAAGCACATTGCCCCACCTGGGCACATTTTCTTTTCATGTCGTGCCCAAAATCTTCCATTTTACATGACAGTGAGAATAAAGTGCCCATCAGCCTTCGGCGACAGGCACAGGTCTAAAATAGAAAGCGGATATCACTCGGTTTATCGCTCGGTATGTTTGCGAGTTGGAGACGCACAGTCACCACCGTCTGCCGGTGTCAGGTTTCCGTGTCGAGAGCTTTCTCTCGTAAGCGGAAGCCGGGCGGCGTCAGACAAGCCGTAGTCTCGCAAACATATCGGGTGTATATCCCGGTTTTTTGTTTAAAAACCATCAACCGAATCATTTGCTAAGTAAAATGGAGAGCCCCGCACTTTCAAATCAAAGAAACACCCAAACAGGAATCATTGAAAATTTCCCTTCGCGCGCATATATAAATATAATGTGAACCCTACACCTTTTCTTTCAATTCTGTCAAATAAAAGGAAAACCGTTACTTTTTTCTCATTTTCTTTTGAAAACATTTGGATGGTATGAGAAAAACCCATACCTTTGCATCCGCTTTTGAGAACGAACGCTGTTACAAAACAGCTACTAAGTCAGAAAGGGCAGAGAAAAGAAAGAGTTCTTTGAAAAGATTACAATAAACAGAGAAGTAGTAGTACAAGAAGCAGGCTTCTTTTTCACCTTATATTATATAGGGGTTATGGAGAAAGAAGTTCTGGGTAGAACGAAACCTATCAATTTCTGAAGGTGATACCGAATGATTTTCGGAGGCATTCTGAACAGAGACAAAACGAACTTTCCTTCGGGAAAGGTCATTATAAAGAAACTTTACAATTCTTGGAGCAGCGAGAGAAGTAAAAGCTTGCTTTTATTTCCGAGTCGTGACAAGAATGTATAAAGATATTATACAATGGAGAGTTTGATCCTGGCTCAGGATGAACGCTAGCTACAGGCTTAACACATGCAAGTCGAGGGGCAGCATGACGATAGCTTGCTATTGTTGATGGCGACCGGCGCACGGGTGAGTAACGCGTATCCAACCTGCCCTTGTCCATCGGATAACCCGTCGAAAGGCGGACTAACACGATATGCAGTTCTCAGCAGGCATCTAACGAGAACGAAATGTGAAGGAGAAGGATGGGGATGCGTCTGATTAGCTTGTTGGCGGGGTAACGGCCCACCAAGGCGACGATCAGTAGGGGTTCTGAGAGGAAGGTCCCCCACATTGGAACTGAGACACGGTCCAAACTCCTACGGGAGGCAGCAGTGAGGAATATTGGTCAATGGGCGAGAGCCTGAACCAGCCAAGTAGCGTGCAGGATGACGGCCCTATGGGTTGTAAACTGCTTTTATAAGGGAATAAAGTGAGCCTCGTGAGGCTTTTTGCATGTACCTTATGAATAAGGACCGGCTAATTCCGTGCCAGCAGCCGCGGTAATACGGAAGGTCCGGGCGTTATCCGGATTTATTGGGTTTAAAGGGAGCGTAGGCCGTCTGTTAAGCGTGTTGTGAAATGTCGGGGCTCAACCTGGGCATTGCAGCGCGAACTGGCAGACTTGAGTGCGCAGGAAGTAGGCGGAATTCGTCGTGTAGCGGTGAAATGCTTAGATATGACGAAGAACTCCGATTGCGAAGGCAGCCTGCTGTAGTGCAACTGACGCTGAAGCTCGAAAGCGTGGGTATCGAACAGGATTAGATACCCTGGTAGTCCACGCGGTAAACGATGGATGCTCGCTGTTTGCGTCTGACGTAAGCGGCCAAGCGAAAGCGTTAAGCATCCCACCTGGGGAGTACGCCGGCAACGGTGAAACTCAAAGGAATTGACGGGGGCCCG
>OQWE01000494.1_pt1 | contig 13558 bp, 11 predicted proteins | sample 1691591 | NCBI WGS metagenome assembly OQWE01 (sample SAMN03418265, study PRJEB22391) | human gut metagenome | biome: human-gut; feature: organic feature; material: feces | host: Homo sapiens | place: Tanzania | collected 2013-01
TACGCTTTTTAAATAATTACTGAGAAAAAAGGGGGATTTGAAGACGAAAAGGCAGGTTTTGCTGTACCTGAATATTTCCGTGCAATTAAAGAAATTAATCCCAAGGTATTCATGTTTGAAAATGTTGACGGATTTACATTTAAAACATACCAAGAACCAATGGCTTTTCTAAAAGAACAAGCAGAAAGGATGGGGTACAACATAACATACAAGGTTATAAATGCCGCAAATTATGGTGTTCCTCAAACTAGGAAGCGTTTCATCTGTGTGGGGTTAAAAAAAGGAATAGGCGAATTCGTATTTCCGCAAGAAACTCACTCTGAAAAAGGCACAAACAACACCCATAAATGGGTAACCTGTGGTGAAGTACTAAGTGATTTTGACAACATAACTGAGGAAGAAAAGAAGCAAAGACCAGGATCTAAAGATTATGACCTTTTAGTAGGAATTCCTCCTGGAAAGAATTATCTGTATTATACGGAACATGAAGGATATCCTGACCCTATTTTTAAATGGAAATCAAGATATTGGACATTTCTTCTTAAGTTAACTCCCAATCGCCCATCATGGACAATCCAAGCGAGTTTTTCAAACAACCAGGGACCATTCCACTGGAAAAACAGATTTTTACGCATAAGCGAAATCAAAAGACTTCAGACATTTGATGACGATTATAAATTATGTGGAGATATGAAGGAGCAATGGCGACAAGTAGGCAATGCTGTACCTGCAAAACTGGCAGAAGAAATCGCGAAGGAAATTAAAAAATACATATAATTATGGCAGACACTCATATACAAATAAATTTAGATGGAAGTACAGAAGAAAGAAAAACTGTACTATGGCCATCTGATAAAATTGGACAAGAAAAAGTAATTCGCTCACTTTTTACACAAAAAGGTTGGAATGTTTCGTATGTCAACAACGAGGGAGGCTGTTTTTGGAAGATCAAGGCAAGTTGTCCAACAAAATCATGGAATATAAATTTGTATATCTCTTCTATAAGGGATGAATCTAGAAAGTCTGATGAATTTAAGATGCAACTTGGCACGACTTATCCTCAAAACATAGAAGATGGTTGGTTAACTGTTGTACTGGGAATTTATGCTTTAAGCGTAGAGAATAATGCATATTTATTATCAGGTTATGATACCAAAAGATACTCTTTTGAAGGGAATCCTAGCATACGTGGTACACGTACAAAAGGCTTGCAGAAAGCGTGGTTATATGGTATGTATAAAACAGATAAAAGCATATTGTTTAGACCTGATTTATTGTATTACTATTTAGAAAACATTGACAGCATTCACAACAATTGTTCTAATAATTTTTCTACTATACTGGAGCAAACAGAAAGCATTCAATATAATATACATACTCCCTACCTCTCAGCTCTCCGCACAAAGTCCTTCCTTCTCCTCGCCGGCATCTCTGGCACAGGCAAGAGCCGCATCGTGCGAGAGTTTGCCTTCAAGTCATGCCCCAAGTGTTTACAGGACAAATCTGGCACTACTCCAGGAAATTATTGCATGATAGAGGTGAAACCTAACTGGCACGACTCAACGGAGCTGTTAGGGTATTACAGTCGACTGGGCAAGGCAGGCTATCAGTTCACGAAGTTCGTGAAGTTCTTGGTGAAGGCAAAGATGTTCCCGAACGTTCCATTCTTTGTATGCCTTGACGAGATGAACCTGGCACCAGTGGAACAGTATTTCGCAGAGATACTGAGCATATTGGAAACCCGCAAGCATCCGAAGAATGTTGAAACAGGCGAGGTGGATATGGAGACGGTCAAGACAGAGCCGATAATCGATGCACAGTATTTCCGTGAATTGGCGGAAATGCCTAATGTCAAGAATGTACAGACGGGAGAGCCTTTCAGCAGCAATCTGACAGACAGGGACATCTATCTGAAGCTCTTCGGTATGGATACCGAAAGCGATATTGATAAAAAGGTGGGCAATCGCACGGACTTAACGACTGAAGGTCTTGAGCTACCAGACAATGTCGTAATCATTGGTACTGTCAACATGGATGATACCACGCACCAGTTCTCCCGCAAGGTGATTGACCGTGCCATGACCATTGAGATGAATGGCGGCAATCTGCGCAATATGTTTGGCGGCAGCAAAAACTTGGAATACCTTGCTGAATCAGAGCAGAAAAAATGGCAGAATGCGTTCACTCGTAGATATGTGAGTGCAGACGAGGTTTTGGATGCACATCCAGATGTGGCAGAAGAACTGATGGAGAAACTTCCGACAAAGCTGGAAGAAATAAACTTGGCATTGAAGGGAACACCCTTCATGGTCAGTTATCGTGTGCTGAACGAGCTGACCATAATGGTTGGTGTGATGCTCGATGAAGGCATGGGCTTGGACGAAGCCATCGCTGCATCCGTAAATAACATTCTGTTGATGAAGATTTTGCCACGTGTTGAAGGCGATGCGGAAATGTTCGCTATATCAAGAGAATATAAGGCAAAAGCTGGCGTATCGTATGACAATCGACTGGAATGGTTGAAGGATATTGCGCCAGACATCAAAGAATCATCGGCTGAAGCCGCATCTGAGAATGACGATACAGAAGAAAAGGCAGGAACTGCCAAAGAGTGCCAACAAACAGCGAAAGAGAAAATACAGGAAATGATTGACCGACTGAACAATCAGGAGTTCACTCGCTTCTGGCCATAATCGTATAGACAGGCTTATGCAGACAGAGGTTTTAAGGTTCGTACACCCCGACTATGAGGTGATTGTCCGCACACTGGACATCGGCTATTCGTGGGAACGCTTCAAGGGGCGCATCAATTATGCAAGGAGAGACAATCCCGATATTGATGCGCCAGAGTCATATTGCCGTTATACCTCGAAAGACGAGTGCAGACTTTGCCTTTACAGTCCGATAACAGGAAAGAAGACTGACGAAGAAGAGGAAACAAGACTTGAAAGCGGAAAGGTGTGGAATGGTCTATGGCCAGTGGTCTATGAGACTTGCAAATATCAGGTTCGTCTGCTCTTTCACGGAGTGGACAAAGACTCTGTGCCGGAAATACGCCATGTGCGCAAAGATGTGGAGGAAAGTTTCTTCGTAGATGAGGAATTGAACGGAAGGGAGGAGAAATCTCTTACGGGAGAATTGGATTTCTTGAATGAGCCAGGAGTGTTCAAACTCGACTTTTCGTATCATAAAAATGGAATCCGTAAGGAAAGTTATGTCACGTTTGACGTGGTATCGCCAAAACTCGACACCAAGAACGATTACAAGTCGCTTCTGCGAGAGGTCAACGAGGAATACGAAAACGTGATCTATCGCTATCTTAGCATCACGCTTCAACAATTCAGCCGAGGCAAGATTAATACCGATGCTACATGGATGGCTGCATTCCAAAGCGTGGTGGACAACTATGTGAAGAACGTGAAGCGTGTGATACAGAATCCACATTCGCAGATTGTAAACTTCCGCACATCAAGAAAAGCGGAGCAAATCAAGTTCTGGACACCTGCAATGGAGGAGCGATATGGAGAAATTGAGAAGGAAGGCAAACTGGAAGAGCATTACTTCGGCTTTGACGAAGTGCGTTCCACACACGACACGATGGAAAATCGCTTCGTGAAACATACCCTCCAAAGCATCGGGCACCGGCTTTCTTCAATAATAGCGACCATACTCGACTCCTCGCAAGAAGAACTGTCAGAACGCCACAGACAAATGTGGACTGACTATCAAGACTCCCTGAAAAGGCTGTCGAAACATCCGTTCTTCAAAACTGTGGGACGCTTTGACGGAATGAAACAGGAGAGTCTTGTGCTGCAAAGCCGATTAGGCTACCAACAGATATACAAAGACTGGCTCAAGTTGAAGCGAGGTATCGACCTTTATAATGGAGCGGCGAACATTGGTACTTTGCAGATATGGGAAATATATGAGTTGTGGTGCTTCATCAAGATGAAGAGACTTGTGGCTGACGCTATGGGCATTGACCATAACAAACCGTCACATGAGCAACTGATAACCGAACCTAAGGCTACTCTGCTCAACCCGTTTACCGATTCCTCTTTGGAACACATTGTGGAATATCATTATCCGAAAGCGGAGGAGAATGACACGGACGAACGCAAGGCGCAACTTGCAGCACATGAGGGAGACGTAGTCACGCTTCACTATCAGCACACGTTCAACCGCACAAGCGGCAAGGACGAATATGGTATGGGCATCAACACCGCGACAACGGAGCAACGTCCCGACATTGTTCTCAACATCCGCAAAGCATCTGGAGAAATCGTACTGACATACTTGTATGATGCGAAGTATCGTGTTATCAACGACAAGAAGCTTGACAAGGATTTTGAACAGCAGGATATTGCCGAGAATGCAGGCATGCCTGGCGGTGACTATCCGCCTACAGATGCCATCAACCAGATGCACCGTTACCGTGACGCTATCTATTACAGCAAAGAGCATGAGCCATACCGCTCGAAGGAGATAATCGGTGGCTACATTCTCTTTCCTGGTCGTGGCAGCGATGAATATATCAAGAAGCGTTATTACAGTGCGAGTGTGGAGAGCGTGAATATTGGTGCATTTCCATTGCTGCCCAACAGCGATACCTTATTGCGAGAGCATCTGAATGACATCTTGATGAAATATTCGACAACTGATACCCATGTGGCGAAAGCCAAGCCACAACGCACATTAGCATATGTTACCGAAGATGAAAAGGCAGGAATGTTGCCTGATGATTTGGTGATGGTAGCAATTGCGGGTAGTGAAGAGAAACGCCAATGGACATTTGATAAACTCTGGTATAACATACCTTTGGATAAAATCGCTGACTCTCCATGGAATCAGGCGAAGTATCTGCTTTTATATGTCAAAGGAGAAAAGTTTGTGGGTAATCTGTGCAAGATTGTCCGCACAAGACATGATGTGTGGACAAAGGATAAGCTGGAGAAAGAAAGTTATCCCGACACTCCGAGCCAGTCTGCATATTTCATGATTCGAATAAGGAAGCCAAGTGAAACAGATGCCGAATTACAGAAGATGCTGTTCAATGTCAAAGACATCCCTAATAAATATTGGGGAAATGAGCGTATGGCATTTATGCTGGTAAAGCTGAATAACTTGGAGAATGTTGTTGATAGAGTGTAAAAAGCATTAGGTTTTCTATATAAAAAATAAATGTGTTGTATTATGACAAAAGAAGAATTGGTACAGAAGTTGATTTCAAAGAAACAAGCCCCGTTCCTTTTTTTAGGCTCGGGATTTTCTCGTCACTATATAAATACCCCTGATTGGCGTGGTATTCTTGAAATGTTTGCTCCTAAACATATTAATCAGTATTTTTCCGTGCTTAACACGGATAGTCTGCCTATAATTGCTACACATATAGCAAAAGACTTAACGACCAACTTCTGGAATCTATCAGAAACGGATGAAGCCAAGAAGAGATATGCAGATGACATAACTGATCAAAGTATATTACTCACTACTGTCCCGTTAAAGTGGACTAATCGCTCTTTGAATTAATTGAAATACAGTCTTTTGTAAGAGATTTCGAGGGTGCGACGATTTGAATTTGTACTTTTGCAGTTATCTATAATACTGCACGATGAACAAAGACAAATACGTTTTCGCCCAATTGATAGAATTTCTCGACAATAACAAGTTTCGCCATTTGGTTGACAAGTATGATGGAAACCGCTATGTGAAGCATTTCACATGTTGGAATCAGTTGCTTGCAATAATCCCAAATCGGTCATTAGAGATTTGGTATTATCTGAAACAAGTTGAACTTGAAGATATGGGCAGACTAGTCAATGGCGTTCTTGACTTTGCAGAAAGAATGGCAAACCGACATATGCCTATGACAATGGAAGACTGGGCAAAACGCATCGACATAATACTTGAAGCAAGTGGTGATGCCGTATTGCAAGATGCAGGAAAATATCGGCAGAGTTTGCCAAGAATTTCGCAGAATCAGAATTTGAAAAATATCGTGTGATACAAGATAAACTGTTTAGTTCTGACTTTGACAAATTCAACTCCTTGCCTTTTGACGATATTGACAAAGTATAAAAATGTAGTTACACTCAATCATGAATGGAACAACATTCAGAGAATAGTGCAATTACAGACTTCGCTTAACTTTGTCGAGTTCGGCATATATCACACACTTGCACCCCTATTGAACCCGAACTGGGTACATTCGAGAGTGTTAATAGAACTATGTCAAGCTACAATAAAAGTAGTAACATAAATCTATTTACACTCTCCATTTTCACACCCAAACAATGTTGATGGCAAGGCATCAGAAAATCGCCAAACTCTTTGATGAAGATTTTTGGGTGACGCAATGACGAAGTCAGGCGGTCTTAACATTTTAACTCAAGCAGCGAACACTCGGAGATAGCTCATTTCTGTTTTTTTCTCCCAACTGGTTTCTAATTCGGTAATTTTATCTAAATTTGTAGGACAAACTAATTCGACACATAATATGAACGACATTAAGACAGACGACCAATCGATACGCTTAAAAAAAGGTGACGGACTGGTTCTGTGCGAACCGGAATCCATCACTTTCATGGAAATAGACGAAGTGGATGAAAGTACCGACAGCATGGACTTCTGTACCGTAAGCTGGTATACTCTTGATATAAAAGGCGTGAATATTCAGCGGCGTTTCCCAATGGCAGCCCGTGACAGCAAGTTCTGCAACTTCAGACCTGTCTCACGTAAAGCTCTAAAAGAGGCCAAAAAAGTTATACGCGACTTCAATTCAAAGATAAAGTCGATGCTTCTTAGCAATTCAATACAACGGCACTATAAAGAATGCAGCAGCTATCTTAGGAATCTGATTGGCGAGCAAGTTGAGACCTCGGCAACGCTCCCTGAAAAAGAGAAAAAGCCGATCACCAACCAGTGGCTTGATTGCACTTTTGAAAACAACTGGATAGAAGAAAATATTGAATTGGCAGACAAGTACCTCTCTATCGTTTGTCTAACACATGACACATACGATGACGATGGTAAGCCAATTGTCAAACATTTCACCTACGTACACGATTTTTGTCCGATTAGCTGGAATGTACTTGTAGAAAGTGGCGCAAAGTATATGGTGATCGAGAAGCCAAACACACAAAGTTCAATAGAATAGTTCAAATATACAACCCCACAATTCATAGTACTCAACATCCACAAACATTGATTCATCATCAGAATAGTGTAAATATTTAGAACATTATCGTTACCTTTGCATCAGAGATTCATACCTAAACCCACTCAAATGAAAAAAATTCTACTATTACTGCTTGCGCTTCTGATGCTTGCATGCAACAGAACCAAACACAATTCAGCGTCCGACCACGCTTACTCCATGCTCGAACGTGTAGCCGAGCTCAACGCTGGAGGCGACAAACATGGAGCATTGGCTCTGGCAGACAGTGCCCTACGGATGCACCCGGCTGACACTACCCGATGCTGGCTTTTGAGTGAGAAGGCAGTGACGCTTGTCGACATGGGGCGCATGGCGGATGCCGTCGACGTGGCTCAGGGCGCTTACCGTCTGGCAGAGAAACTGCATGACGTAGACGCTATGCTCAATCTGCGTGGCACTATGGGCATAGCCTACCGCAGGCTTGGCAAGACCGACTCGGCTCTGGTGCAGTATAAGGAAGGCATACAGATGGCGCTTGCAGAGCACAATGCCGAATATGAGATATATCTGAACAACTGTGTCACGGTGCTATACTCCGAAAGCAACCGCTTCGCAGAGGCTCTTCACTATGCCGAAAAGACCGAAAAGGCAGCCCTCGCAGCCAACGACACCATACAGCGATTGTCGGCACGTGCCAACATCGGAGGTATATATATGAGGCAGAACCGCCATCGTATGGCACTCGAAGCTATGCTGCCGTGCTGGCAAGAAGTGAAGAGCGTAGGCTATAACGTGCTCACGCTGAAGTTTCTTTCTATCATTCTGAAGTCGTACAGCATATTGGGCGACTATCAATCCGTAGCGCAATACATGCAATATGCCGACCGTGTAATGGACGGAATGGCTGCAAGCAGTAACGGAGTTTTGGGCATTCTTGAGGTGAAAGCCGATCTTCTTGGCAAGCAGCATAGATACGCCGAGCAACTCGCACTTGTGGACAGCATCATCGCCAGCGGCACATATAACCAGGCAATGCCGTTAGATAAGATGCTGCGCATGAAAGCCCAGTGTCTCAAAAACATGAATCGCAACGCTGAAGCGCTCGCGTTCATGAACCGTGCCTATGCCGTGCTCGACTCTGTAAAGCAAAGCGACATTGAGAAAAGCATGAGCGAATTCACGGTGAAATACAAGACTCTGGAAACGGAGACGGCTCTGGCTGAATCCAAACGCGAGACTGCCGAGAAAGCCAATCAGGTGCTGTGGCTTGTGGTGGCGGTAGTGCTGCTGGGAGTGGTAGGCATTATGCTCTATCGCAGACGCATCGCTGCACAGCAGGCGTTGTTGCACGAGAAGCAGAGCTACATCGACGGGCTCGAGAGCGAGCGTGAGCGCATAGCCAAGGAACTGCACGACGGAGTGTGCAACGACATCCTCGCCACCAAACTGATGCTTGCCACAGGCAGCATTCATGCCGAGCAGTATCTCGACGACGTATGGCGCAACGTGCGCCAGTTATCGCACGAGCTTATGCCTCCATCTTTCGCCACGGTCACACTCGACGCTGTGGTGCGCTCGTATGTAGCCGCCATCAACAAGAATGGTGGCCGCGACATCTCGCTCAAGATAGACACTGCGTTCGATTGGAGCAGTCTGCCACAACAAGTGGCTTACGAGATATACCGCATTATTCAGGAGTCGACAGCCAATGCCATGAAATACGGCGACCACAGCACCATAGACATATCGCTAACTGCCAACGACGGCACCCTATGCGTATGCGTTGCCAACGGCATAGGCGCCCGTTCGGCAGACGGCAGGCACACTTCCGACCATGGCATAGGACAGCAGACGCTGCAGAAACGAGCCGACCGCATCGGTGCAAAGCTGACCGTAAGTGAGGCAGATATGCGCCATAGGCTGACGCTGACATACCGACTCGCCACCATATAATCACACCTTTACCAATTGAAAACAATGACAATACTCATCGTCGACGACCACCCCATAGTGCTGAAGGGCATACACGCCCTAATGGCTTCGTCGTTTGCCGAAGCCCGTATCATGGATGCCGCTGGGCTTAAAGAGGCAGAACAGATGCTCAACCGACATAAAGTAGACATACTTATAACCGATCTCGACCTCAACGGCGAAAGCGGATCCATGCTCATAGAGCACGTTCGCGACGTACAACCAGCCACACAAGTGGTGGTATATACCATGCACGAAGAGCCCTGGTCGGTAGGCGAGATAGCCGATATGGACACCGAGGCGGTGGTGATGAAGAGCGACAACGCTGCGGAACTGCTTATGGCCGTTAAGAGTCTTTGTGACGGCAAGGGCTACTATAGTCCAACCTTCTTCAGGCTGCTCAATTCATTGAAGCGCCATCCCGACCGTCTGTCCGACCGCGAGAAGCAGGTCGTCAGTCTCACGGCAATGGGACTTTCGGCTGCTGACATGGCTTCAAGGCTTGGCATCAGTGCCAATACCGTTGAGTTCCACCGCCGTCGTATCATGCAGAAACTCAATGTTGCCAACGCTGCCGAAATGATAAGCCGGACAACTGAATTGGGCTTGAAGGCAAACATCTGATGCCGGATAGCTATAAAGTGTTTTATGTCGGTCGGACAGCGGCTCGACTGACTACGGAAAACCATAGCTGACCCCCTACCAAAAACAATAGTTCTTAGTTTTTGGTAGGGGGTTACTGCATTAAAAGGAATATATTTACTATTATTTTTCTATACCTTTGTAAGCAAACAGCGTACTCATTATCAAATACCAGCTACATGAATACCGATATAAAGGACAGTATCACCACACGCGAAAAGGAGATATTAAGTCTGCTCGCCATAGGACTTAGCAGCAAAGAGATTTCGGAAAAGTTGTTCATATCTCCACATACCGTGGAGTATCATCGCCGACAACTGCTCAAGAAAACAAAATCGCGAAATATCGCACAGCTCATCGGAACCGTTTATCGTATGGGAATACTATGAGTGTTGTCGTCCGGCTACAGAAGGATTTGTATTTGTCAAAACTTAATAAACATATAATATGAGAAGTTCTACCCTATTATTTATTATTGCCTCGGCAATGCTTCTGCAGGCTGCTCCTGCGGTGGCACAAAACAATGTGCCTATCAGAAAAATCAAGGCTGTAAAGCCTTCTACCGAGCTTACGCTGCTCGACAGAGTGGAAAGCGACACGCGCAAGAAGGAATATCAATACAACGAGTATGGATATATCACGTCGGTCATGGAATACAACAAAGAGGCGGGACAGTGGGTGCTCGACACCGACAACTCGTATCGCCAGGAGTACGTGTTCGACGCCGACGGACAGTGTACAGCCCGAACTGCCTATAACGTGGACAAGGCTGGCAACAAGACCACTGAGAAGAACAAAGCCGAAGTGGAAGTAATCGGCAACACGACATGGGAGCGCCACTATCAGAAATACGACGACGGAACCACTCACCTAAGTGAGGCATACGCCTACGACCAGTGGGGCAACCGAGTGGAGAAAATCAATTATGGATACGACATCGACAGCAAGAAGGAGTACATAAGCGGCTATAAGAAGAGAGAATACTCCGGACCGGTAGACAAATACGCCGACAATGCAAACTACAAAAGCATCAGGGAAAGCCGACTTTTGTATGATCTTACGGCAGAAACAAATGGTTCCGACCAAACCACGATGGATATCAACGAGCTGTATGTTGATGAATTCCGTAAGATGGTATGGCAAACGGAAAACGGAAAACTGTACAAACGTGTCTATAGCTGCGAAGGCTATCTACAAATCACGGTAGGAAGCATAGAGAGAGAAATGTGGAAATCGTCTGAACGTGAATTTAAACTCAACGCTGACGGCACCCGACCTGTACAGGAGACAATGCGCTACTATAGCAAGAATGGCGAGGTAACAAGCGAGCACACTTCTACTTTCGCATGGGACAATAGCGGTCGCCTGCTATCCTCCATCGAATACAACGAATCATCATCAGAAATATCATATAAAAATGAATACACTTACGCCGACGACTACGCAAAGAAGCTGTCGCTGCGCGAAGCTATTGAAGCATTAAACGGTGGCGGTCAGATATATCCGGAGGACGAGTTTATGCAGTTTGGACGTATAGCAACCTCTTCTTACTATTATGCCGAGGATGGAGATAAGGGTGAGAGTACATACGAGTGGAACGCCAACGGACAACTCATTGGAGGCACATGGACGGAGACTTATATACAGTCTGACCCCGATAACAACGACACGTCAACTGTGACCGACTACGGCGAGGCACGAGTAGGATATAACGCAGATGGACATATTGCATGGAAGATTGACCATAGCATCAGCGAAAACGACTTCACCAAGATTGAATACTTGTATAACAAGAAAGGTATATGGACTGGTGAGGCAGAATATGATGGCGACAGCTGGAATGGTCCGTGGACCAAGGTAGATTGGAGCAAGGCAAGAGCCAGAAAGCGTCTCGCAACGCGTGCAGCTAAAGCGCCGAAGTTTATCGATGATATGACCGACGGCTATCATTCTATAGAAAACAATGATGGCGTATGGAATACTCATGGAAACTACGTTGTATCAGATGGCGTTGTAACATACGGTTATTATGAACAGACTCTCGTAAGCAACGCATCCGTTCCTGCTAATCCGCAATATAACTATACCGACCCGTTGATGCCTCTCGAAAGTGAAGAGGATGATGACGAATATGATAACGGTGTAGTAATGTGGTACTATAATTGGAACACGGACAAGGGCGATTGGGAACCCATGGGGGGACCGACAGAAGCCCGAAGGGTGTATAACAAGGATGGCAATATCGTTGCCGACATCTACGACCGCAATCAGACCATAGTAAATACAATAACATACCGTCTTGACGAGGACGACCGACTGATAGAGGAGGTCAACAGCAAGGGTGGCAACATCACCTACGAGTATCTCCCCGGCACCGACTATCTGCTTGAGAGTGTTGAGACGGCAGCCGACGGCTATCGCAACGTGTGCCACTATTACTACAGCAAGCACAACTATGTAGACCCGACTGGCATTGAAAGCATCAAATGCGATGACGCTTCCGCACCCGTATGGTACGACCTGCAAGGCCGCAGCATAACCACTCCAACCTCTAAAGGCATCTACATTGTCAACGGAAAGAAAGTGCTCGTACGTTGATTTTACTATTACCCCCTCTATTTTATAAGTATAATTTGGGAGACAACGAATTACTCCGTTGTCTCCCATTTTTTGGGTATTTGTGTGTTGCATGATGTTTAGGTCACTAATTTCGTTTTTACTTGTTTACTAGGAGAATACTTCGTGTTTGATTAACTCGTACATGTTTATCGATAGACTTGAAAAGGGAATATTGAACACGGATTTTGCTAATTGTACTAAATCCATTCTCCTCGGATTGAAAAGAATGAAAAGGGGATTTGTTTTCTGCAGCAGTATTATCAGGAGCTGCATAAAAATCCTTATATGTTTCCACTAAGCCCTGCATTTCGTGTTGAGTGTTATGCAAATCAAAATCAATGCCTTCAGAAATTGCATCGACAACACCGTCAAGGATATCTTTGGGGAAGAATTCGTTGAATTCAACGTAAACCTTAGCTTTGGTGTATGGTAAGGAAATGCCATCCAATACTTCTGAATCAAAAGGAGTATCGCTATTAAAATCGGCAGCTGTAACACCATAATATTTGGCTTGAGAGATATAGTCCTCTTTGCTTAAAGCATCAGCAGAGGAGCAGGCACCGAGCATCATGATAGCTACGCAGCCAAGGCAGGCAAGCTTCTTAAACATCATATTCACCTTCCTGGTTATTAATGTAAGTTTTTTAAAATTACTAAGATACCAATTCGACGGGAGAAGAAAAATTCCTGCTAAATACAGTTAAATCTTGTGCTATGAGAAGTTGAAAAATTCTAGGAGATGACTTTATGTGGATAGTGGGCTATAATATAATTATCTACTAAAAAGCATGGGAGGGGATTGGTTTGGAAAAGATTACGCAAACTGAAGCAGATGCTATGCTAACTATGCTCAAGGAAAGTTTAACGCAAGAAATAACATTTCCGGCAAGTGGACAGCAGTTAGAATTTAAGGTTAAGGGAAAGATAAATAGTAATGTATTTGCTATTAATATATATCGAGGTAAAATTCAAAAGGCAAAATATAATATTGGAGCACGTATAGAAGTAAATGGAACAATGCTTTTAGAATTACATATAGGTGCTACAAATATTCATTGGAATCCTGATGGAGAAAAGATTATCGGTAATCATTGGCATATTTTTCATAATGGTTTAGAACGCAAGTGGGCTTTTTCGGCAGAAGATATACAAAGTGATATGTTCGTAGAA
>OQWE01000497.1_pt1 | contig 13490 bp, 12 predicted proteins | sample 1691591 | NCBI WGS metagenome assembly OQWE01 (sample SAMN03418265, study PRJEB22391) | human gut metagenome | biome: human-gut; feature: organic feature; material: feces | host: Homo sapiens | place: Tanzania | collected 2013-01
CAGCGTCCGGATGCCCGGATAGTACGGCGCCCAATCGTTTTCCAGCAGCATGTCATAGTCCGGCATCACGCAGATTGCCGGAACCACGGCAATGCCGCGCATCGCCGCGCGGTCATACATGGTTTGCAAGCGGTCTATAACCGCGTCCAGCCGCTCGCCCTCGCTCAGATCATTGACACCGCCCATGATAACCACACGCTCCGGCTGCTCCCGCACGACATGGGCGGAAAACCGGCGCAGCATGCCCGCCGTCGTGTCACCGTCAATGCCGTGATTGATATTTTTTCCGCGGTGCAGCAATTCTACCCAGCCCTCTCCGCTGGAAACGCCGTATCCCCGCGTGATGCTGTCTCCGAGAAAAACGGTCTTTTTTTCCTTCATATCCATCCTCTTTTCTTCATCTACACGAAATTTTGATGTCTTTTCTTGTCACTATGCACAAATGTGCAAAATAAACTTTGTACTTTCGTTCAAATGTTACATTGTTGAATTTCCGCTAATATTGTGCTATACTAAATGTAACAAAAGAAATCTTCGAAATCTTATACATCTGTCCTTCCACTACGCATACGATTCCATTTATTCTGTGCGTCTTTTGACGAGCAGATTTATAAGATTTTATATTTCCGCATGTACTGTTTATTCGGTCTGAAATGAGGTGCTTTCCATGTTACAGCTTAAGACTCCCCTTTCTCCGGCTGAATCTGATCTGCTCCTCAAATGCCTTTCTGATATGGAAAATGATTTGAGAGATCGCCGGACTTGTTCCAAGCAAGATCTTGCCAAACAGACGACCATTGCTTCCGCGAAGCAAAAAGTCGCATCTCACGTCTATGACAGCTTTTATCGAGATGAAATTACACACATGGTCTTTGCTCTGGACTCTCTCACAAGAAAATGCCGCGAACAGCTGACAGAAAATATTCCGCCGGCACAGGCAGAAACCGTCGGAACAGAACTCCGCACGGCCGCCATTGTTCTCTCTAAGCTCAAACGTGCAAATCCACAAAATTAAGCTTGTTTCAGAACATTTTTTGTTCTATGCCCTCCTTTCTTGCGCAGGTCTCCCCCCTCCTGCGCAAAGGCGCATCTGTCTTTCCCCTGACAGATGCGCCTTCCTTTTTTATATGCTCTTGGCAATTGCCACAATCGACTGATAGACCAGCTTTTCAAACCGCGGCGCCACGAGATCTGCATTCTGCTGCACTTCTTCATGCAGCAGCGGGCCGCCGGTCATACCCGCTGCCATATTGGACACGCAGGAAATGCCGCACACGCGCATACCCATATGCCGTGCCGCGATAACTTCACAAGCGGTACTCATGCCGACGGCATCGCCGCCCAGCGTGCGAACCATGCGAATTTCCGCAGGAGATTCAAACTGCGGCCCCGGCAGCTGAACATACACGCCCTCTTGCAGCGGAATATCCTCTTTTTTGGCTGTATTGCGAATGATGCCGCACAGCGTCTTGTCATACGCTTCGGTCATATCCGGAAAACGAACGCCCAGCTCGTCCATATTCGCGCCGCGCAGCGGAGACGGAATAAACGACGAGATTTGGTCACGAATCAGCATCAAATCGCCCGCATGGAACGACGCATTGACGCCGCCGGAAGCGTTGGTAACCATGAGAATTTCTGCGCCCATCAGCTTCATCAGGCGAATCGGCAGCACAACATCGGAAATCTCATAGCCCTCATAATAGTGCACACGTCCCTGCATAATGACCACCGGAACGGCATCGACATAGCCAAAGACATACTGTCCCTTGTGTCCCTCCACCGTCGAGGTCGGGAAGCCTTCGATGGCGTGATAGCTTACGGTCTGCACGATGCGAATGCGGTCAGCAAACGCGCCCAGACCCGTGCCCAGCACCAACGCAAATTTCGGCTGAAAATCCGTCAGCGCCCGCAGGCTTTTATAACATGTTGTCAGTTTCTGATAAACAGGATTCATGTGCTCACATCCTTCTGTGTTGATATATATTTAGTATAGCACATTTTATGGATAAGAGAAAGAACATTCATTCCCCATATTTTTCCCTCCACCGCTCTCGGAGAAAGCCGAACGATTTGCCCTTGCCAAGAGGAAAAATAGTCGGTACAATATACGGAGTATTCTAACATTGGAAAGGACTCCCATGAACATTACTGAAACGCTCGCGCAGGAGCTGAACCTGCGCCCAGAATATGTAGAAAACGTCATTTCCCTGCTCGACGAGGGCAATACCATTCCGTTCATCGCCCGATACCGCAAGGAAATGCACGGCTCGATGGACGATCAGGTTATTCGTCAGCTGTCCGACCGCGCGACCTATCTGCGCGGCTTGGAAAAGCGCAAGGAGGACGTCATGCACGCCATTTCGGAGCAGGGCAAGCTGACCGATACGCTCAAAAAGTCTATTGAAAACGCCGATACACTGACCGCGGTAGAGGATTTGTATCTGCCATTCCGCCCGAAGCGCAAGACGCGCGCGTCTGCCGCCCGTGCCAAGGGCTTGGAACCGCTGGCAACCCGCCTGATTGTCGGCACCAAGCAGTCTGTCGAAGAACTGGCACAGGAATTCGTGTCAGCAGAGCAAGAGGTAAACACGTGGCAGGATGCTTTATCCGGCGCCATGGATATTCTCGCTGAGGACTGCTCGGTCAACGCGGCGCTGCGCGGTCATCTGCGCGCACTGATTCGCAACACCGGTGAGCTGGTTTCCTCCGGCAAGGAAGTAGAAAAGACCGTATATGAGAAATACGGCGCATTTTCCAGCCCGATTCGCCGCATCCAGAGTCATCAGGTGCTTGCGCTTAATCGCGGCGAACGCGAAAAGCTGCTCAAAGTGGAACTCGTCTGTGACGACGAACCGGCATTGCAGCTGATTTGCCGCTCCGTATTCCGCAAGCCGCATCCGTATGAAAAGCAGCTGACCGAAATGGCACAGGATGCTTGGAAGCGTCTGTTGTTCCCGTCTCTCAGCCGCGAAATTCGCAAGGAACTGACCGACACGGCAAACGAACAGTCTATCGCAACCTTTGCGCTCAATCTGCGTCCGCTGCTCATGCAGCCGCCGATTAAAAACCATGTCGTGCTCGGCTTTGACCCCGGCTACCGCATGGGCTGCAAGCTGGCCGTTGTCGATGCGACCGGCGCGGTTTTGGATACCGCTGTCATTTATCCGACCATGTCCAAAAAGTCAATTCCGGAGGCCAAGCAAACCATGCAGCGCTTGTGTGAGAAAAACCATGTCACCTGCATTGCGCTCGGCAACGGCACGGCAAGCCGCGAATCCGAACAGTTTTTGACGGAGTTTATCCGAGAAAGCGGTATGCCGATTCAGTACATGGTTGTCAGTGAGGCGGGCGCTTCGGTTTACTCCGCATCCAAGCTCGCCGCACAGGAATTTCCGGATTTTGATGTCAATCTGCGCTCTGCGGTATCCATCGCCCGCCGGTTGGAAGACCCGCTCGCAGAGCTTGTAAAAATTGACCCGAAGGCCATCGGCATCGGACAGTATCAGCATGACATGCCGCAGGCACGCCTGTCGCAGGCGCTGGACGGCGTTGTCGAGGACTGTGTAAATGCTGTCGGTGTCGATTTGAACACCGCTTCTCCGTCTCTGCTCGAACACATCGCGGGCATTTCTCCGGCAATTGCCAAGAATATCGAGGCATATCGGCAAGAAAACGGCGCATTTACCTCGCGCAAGCAGCTGCTCAAGGTTGCCAAGCTCGGCCCCAAGGCCTTTGAACAGTGTGCAGGCTTCCTGCGCGTCGCAGAAAGCAAGGAAGTTCTCGACCGCACTGCGGTACATCCAGAATCGTATCCGGCAGCAAAAACGCTGCTGTCTCTGTGCGGCTACACGGAGCAGGATGTTGCCGAACGCCGGTTGTCTGATTTGAACGACCGCATCAAAAAAGAGGGAAAATCTCAGCTGGCACAGCGCTGCGGTATCGGCGTGCCGACCTTGAACGACATTGCAGCAGAGCTGCAAAAGCCGGGCCGCGACCCGCGCGACGAGCTGCCTGCTCCGCTGCTGCGTTCTGCGGACGTCATGACGCTGGGTCAGCTCAAGCCAGGCATGGAGATTGTCGGAACCGTGCGCAATGTGTGTGATTTCGGTGCCTTTGTCGATATTGGCGTGCATGAGGACGGTCTGGTTCATATTTCCCAGCTGTCCGACAAGTTTGTCAAGCATCCGTCCGATATTGTCAGCGTCGGAGATGTCGTGAAAACCGTCGTTCTGTCTGTGGATACAGACAGAAAGCGCATCAGTCTTTCGATGCGCGGCATCAAACAAAAATAATTGCATAAAAAATCAGGGAGAGCGATGAATGGCACTCCCTGATTTTTTTATCAATTCCTTGAATATCCCAATACGACATTCAAAAAGTCATCATCAATATCATCTTTTGTTTCTAGTAAACAAAGATATTGATATTCTTGTTGAAGCAATATAGTATATATTGTTTCTATAGAAGTGTATCCTTTTCCTAAGTAAAAATTAATCGTATCTATCAGAACATCAACATAATGATGTAAATTCTGTATAATAATATCAATATACGGAAAATAACTGCCATCATGAACTATCATATTTCTATTACGATAAATTCTTATAAGATGCCACGAAATTCTTTGTCTATGCATCATCAAGTATGATTTCAATTGTGTTTTTTCTGAAAAAATTTCCGAATACTTTTTTATACGATATTTCAAAAGCGGACAACTCGTCAATTCTTGAAGAATATTATCCTTGACCTTCTCATATTTTTTTATTACAAGTATCGCAACTATTTTTTCTATTCCATTTTTTCCAACATCTACATTGGAAAGTTGAGCCTCAACAACTTCAGGAGCATATTCCGATAAATCGTAAAAAAGTTGAGTAATCAATGATAATATATACTGTTCATTAAGTGCGGTAGTGATAACGTTACAAATTTGATTTATTTTCGGAAAACTATTTTTTCGTTCTATAGGAATTAATACCTCAATTATAGTCCACAAATTTAATAATTGATTACTTACTTCGTTAGAGTTTAGCGCTGATGCATGTAATTCTATAGCAGTCATCAATTTTTGTTTATCATTCCAAGCTATTTTATTAACAGCAATAAGATTATGAATCATCTCTTTAAGTTTCTGACTATTTTCTTGTATAGATAATCTATTCTCACGCTCCAATAAATTCATAGAAACTTTTATCTTATATGCTCTTGATTTTCCATTTTCATTATCAATAACAACTGCACGTTCAACTCTTTTATATATTTGGCTTGCATGATTAGTATATTGCCATAAAGAAGCAAAAAATTCTATATGATATTCAGCTTTCATCTTCGCTTTATATGGATCTTTAGCTTTTATCTCCTCCACTTCAATAATGCAATCACCAAATTTTTCTAAAAATTTTTCATCATTATCTTTTATATTGATTCCTTGTAAATTTTTTAAATTTGGTTTCAAATCAGTTTTCCAATATGGTAACTCAATTGTATACTCTTTCTCTTTAAAATCAAAGTAACTCCAAAACTTTTTTAATATCTTATCAACATCATCCACTCTATGCTTCTTATTACAAAACATATTATTAACAACCCAATAAATATATTCTTTGCTGTATGCACGATTAATTAAATCCGTTATAAGAATTCTGCTCAATTGATAAAGTTGTTCTTGCTTGTCTTCTTTACAATAGAACTCCTTAATTGTATTTGTGATTTCGTCTTTTAAAATTGTATAATATTGAGTATTCATATTCATTATATTGCGCATATAATGAATAACTCTTTTAATAGCTTTTATAGAAGCTTCCGAAGTCGGTTCTCTAAAAAACTGACTACTATTTCTATCAATTTCACCTTTAAGATTTCTAGTAAAAAAAAGACTATCGAAATTTGTTCCCAGCAATTTTTGGGCTACGTAGTCGTGTTTAAAAGATTCTCGGAGCTCTTCTATTAAAGGCTTCATGTTTCCGCTATCTACAACTCCGTCTTCAATTTTTTTAATTGTTTCTTCAATTTCTACACATAAAAAGTTAAAATTTAACGCTGAAACTTTTAACGAATCATGTCCATAATGAAAAAGCATCTCTTTTAAAGATTGTGCAAAAAATAACAATCCCTGTAAACAAGGTTCCGAACTCCAATGTGAAAATTCAGATCGCTTCAAATTATCCACTTCCTTCTAAGCTAATTTATTTTATTATATTAAAACAAACAACAAAAATCAACTTTTTATCTTAATAAAAAATCAGGGAGAGCTACCAAAACAGCTCTCCCTTTTGTTTTTGTTCTTTCTTTACTTGCACGCCTTGAGGACACCAAGAATAAAGTTCCACGTGCGCTGCACCGACGGAATGGACAGGCGCTCGCGTGTCGTGTGAATTTCTTCAATGTCCGGACCAAACGAAATGGCATCCAAATCCGGCAGCTTGCCGGCAAGCAGACCGCACTCCAGACCCGCGTGAATGGCTTGGATTTTTGGCGCTTCGCCGTACTGCTCGGTGTATACCTGCGTCATAATGCGGCGCAGCTTGGATTCCTTGCGGTATTCCCAAGCCGGATACTCGCCGTCAATCTCTGCGCCGCCGCCATAGCGCGCCATCAGGTCAGCCAGCTGTTCCATCAGCGCGTCCTTTTCCGCATTGATGGAGCTGCGCACAGAGAATGTCATGTGCACGCCGCGGAAGTCGGTCTTTAAGATACCAAAATTCAGCGATGTCTGCACCAGACCTTCGATTTCCTGACTCATTGCCTGTACGCCGTTGGGCAGTTGACTCATAACAGCCAGTGTATTTCTGCGGCAGTCTCCGAACATGACCTCATGACTGTCTATGCCGATTTCCTGCACAGAAACGGCAATTTCCGGATCGTTTTCGCCAAATTCTTCTCTCCATGCACTCTGGGTCTTTGCGGCATACGCACGCAGCTCTTCCAGATAATCCGGAGAGATAATCATATCTGCTGTGCTTTCGCGCGGAATTGCGTTGTCCTTGAGACCGCCATCCACGGTACACAGCGCATACGGATATTCCTTGTCCAGCTCGTTCAGGAAGCGTCCGAGCAGGACGTTGGCATTTGCTCTGCCCTTGTCAATTTCCGTGCCCGAATGACCGCCGCGCAGGCCGTGAATCTTGACCGTGACGCGCAGACCTTTCTTGACACTCCACATCATCGGAATCGAGCAGGATACCGTTGCGCCGCCCGCACAGCTCGTGAGCAGAACGCCTTCCTCTTCCGAATCAATATTGAGCAGACGGCGGCCGCCGATCTGTCCCAAATCAATGGATGCCGCGCCGAGCATGCCAATTTCTTCATCAACGGTCAGAATGACTTCGAGCGGCGGATGCTGGATGCTGGCATCGTCGAGAATTGCCAGTGCATACGCGACAGCAATGCCGTCATCGCCGCCCAGCGTCGTCTGATCTGCCCAAACCCATTCGCCATCGGTTTGAAGGCGCAGACCTTGTTTCTCCATATCCAAATCACAGTCCGGTGTTTTCTCGCACACCATATCCAGATGTCCCTGCAAAATGACAGGCTGGGCGTGTTCCATGCCCGCAGACGCCGGTGCAAATAGAATGACGTTGTTGTTTTCGTCCTGTATGCAGCGCAAACCGCGCTGTTCTGCGAATTTCACACAGAAATCGCTGATCGCCTTTGTGTTGCGCGAGCCGTGCGGAATCGCACACAGCTGCTCAAAAATCGCAAACACACCTTCCGGCTGCAGCTTATTCAAAACAGACATTTTGATTCAACTCCTTTTGTTGTATGCTCTATCATACCACGTTATGAGAAAAAGGGAAAGTATCTTGTATGTTCTATCCGCAGCAGGCGTACAGCCGCTTGCAGATTTCCTCTGCACGGCTGACTTCCAGCGAGGAAAAGTTCATGACATAAATATTTTGCACGTGTTCCGGTGCATCTCCATAATAATATGCAGACAGCGGCACAAGCTTGATGCTCTTGGAACGCGCCCGCGCAATGACGGTTTCCTGCGGGACATCCGTGCGCAGCGTCAGCAAAAAGTGAAAGCCTGCCTCAGAGCCGGAAATCACCGCCATGTCCTGCAATCTGCTGCTGTGCAGTGCTTCGAGGAACATATCCCGTTTTTTCCGGTAATGGCTGCGCAGACGGTTGACATGCGATTCAAATTTTCCCTCTTCGATAAAGCGCGCCAGCGTGTATTGCTCAAAATTTGAGACCGTACACGAATAAAAAGACAGGTTTTCATAAAACGGTTTCAACAGCGGCTGCGGCAAAATCATATAGCTGATGCGCACGGTTGAGCACAGCGTTTTCGTAAACGTATTCATATAAATGACTTTGCCGGACATGTCAATGCTGTACAGCGTTGGAATCGGCTGGCCGCTCAGGCGCAATTCGCTGTCGTAATCGTCCTCGATGATATACCGTCCTTCTTTGCGCGACGCCCACGCGAGCAGCTCATACCGTCTGCTGATTGGCATGACAATGCCGGTCGGATACTGATGCGACGGCGTGATATGCACAATGTCTGCGCCGGCGCGTTCCAGCTCCGGCACCTGCACCCCTGCTTCATCCATGGAAATGCGCGCGCACGGCACATGATAGCTGTTATAAATGCGTTCCGGCTTGCGGTAGCCGGGATTTTCCACGGCATACACGTTATCGTTGCCGAGCAATTGAATGAGCAGTCCATATAAATACTCGGTTCCCGCGCCAATGACAATCTGCTCCGGCCGCACAGACATGCCGCGAAAGTCCTTGAGGTACCGCGCAATGCTCTCGCGCAGCGCAAAAATGCCGCCGCACGGTGAATTTGTCATGAGCTGTACGCGGCTGTCGTTGAGAATTTCCCGAATCACCTTTGACCAGATTGTAAACGGAAACAGGTCAGAAGATGTTTGGTTGCTGGAAAAGTCGGCAAAATACGAGCTGTCCCCGCCGGTGAGCGGGATTTTTTCCTCGGAAAACGCCGGCATCTCTTTTTGCGGCTGTACAGTCAAATTGCTGAAATCTGCAACATAAAACCCACGTTTGGGGATGGAATAGATATATCCCTCTGCAATCAATTGTGCATATGCGTTTTCCACGGTAACGACACTGACACCGAGATTAGACGCAAACGTGCGCTTGGACGGCAATCTCTCCCCCGGTTTGAGCGTGCCGTGCAAAATATCCCGTTTGATGCTTTTGCACAGATAAGCATACAGCGAATCTGACCCGCTGTTCATGAGATTATAGGTAATCACAGCTGTTCCTTTCTACAAACTGACCTGACTGAATATCTTCAAATTGGGCATTTCCTTCATGCCACAACAGCATTATACTGGGTGACATCCAAAAAGTAAAGACCCCGAGGAGGTTCATCATCATGGAAAACAGATACCAGTTAAATAAAGAGTTGGCACAGATGCTCAAGGGCGGCGTTATTATGGACGTCACCACACCGGAGCAGGCAAAGATTGCCGAGCAGGCAGGCGCGTGCGCAGTCATGGCACTGGAGCGCATTCCGGCGGACATCCGCGCAGCGGGCGGCGTGTCGCGCATGAGTGACCCGAAGATGATTCGCGGCATTCAGGAAGCTGTTTCCATTCCGGTCATGGCAAAGTGCCGCATCGGCCACTTTGTCGAGGCGCAGGTGCTCGAAGCGATTGAAATCGACTACATTGACGAGAGCGAAGTGCTTTCTCCGGCAGATGATGTATATCACATTGACAAGACCCAGTTCAAGGTACCGTTTGTATGCGGCGCACGCGATTTGGGCGAGGCGCTGCGCCGCATTGAGGAGGGCGCATCCATGATCCGCACCAAGGGCGAGCCGGGCACCGGCGGAAATCCGCCTCGAACAGCTCATCTGCGCGCAGATTCTGAGCAGATTGCATGGCTGGCAGCGCTGGAGGAGAACGAGCTGTTCAACGCGGCGAAGGAGCTGCAGGTGCCCTATGATTTGGTGCTGTATGTGCATGAGCACAAGCGTCTGCCGGTTGTTAACTTTGCGGCTGGCGGTGTAGCAACGCCTGCTGACGCAGCGCTGATGATGCAGCTGGGCGCTGAGGGCGTGTTCGTCGGCTCCGGTATCTTCAAGTCCGGCAATCCGGAAAAGCGCGCCGCAGCCATCGTACAGGCTGTCACCAACTACACCGATGCCAAGCTGATTGCCAAGCTGTCTGAGGATTTGGGAGAAGCCATGGTCGGCATCAACGAAAACGAAATTGCCCTGCTGATGGCGGAAAGAGGCAAGTAATATGGCAGTAGGCATTCTGGCATTACAGGGCGCATTTGCCGAACATGCCGCCGTGCTGGACAGACTCGGTGTGCCGCATTTTGAAATTCGGCAGAAGCGGGACTTGGCGCAGCCGATGGATCGGCTGATTCTGCCGGGCGGCGAGAGTACCGTCATGCGCAAGCTGCTTGGCGAACTGGATTTGTTCAAACCGCTCAGACAGCGCATTGCTGACGGCATGCCGGTATTCGGCACGTGTGCAGGGCTGATTTTGCTCGCCAAGCAGGTGGACGGCGGCACGCCGTGCTTTGCAACCATGGATATTTGCGTCAAGCGCAATGCGTATGGCAGACAGCTCGGCAGCTTTCGCACCGCGCAAACCTTTGGCAAGCTGGGCACGCTGCCCATGACGTTTATCCGTGCGCCGTATATCGCAGCTGTGCACGGCGATGCGCAAATTCTGGCATCGGTAGACGGCAACATTGTCGCCGCGCAGCAAAACAAACAGCTCGTCACGGCATTTCATCCGGAGCTGGACGAAAGCACGGCAATTCATGAATATTTTTTGCAAATGCAGTAATACAGACACAAAAAAATGCTTCTCTATGTGCTAGAGAAGCATTTTTTATTTCCGTTTTTACAGCGTGCCCTTGGTGGACAGCACATCCGTAATGCGCTCGTCATACATGGTAGCCGCGTCCAGCGCTTTGGCAAACGCCTTGAACATCGCTTCCATGATATGATGATTGTTAGAGCCGTACAGCACCTTGATGTGCAGATTCATCGCAGCGCCATACGATACGGCATAGAAAAACTCGCGTGCCATTTCGGTATCCATATCGCCGCAGCGATCCGCCGTAAACTCGCCGTCAAACACCAGATACGGACGGCCGGACAAATCTACCGCACACAGCACCAGTGCTTCATCCATTGGCAGAATGCAGGAGCCATAGCGCTTGATTCCCTTTTTATCGCCAACCGCCTCTCGAATGGCGTTGCCGAGGACAATGCCGGTATCTTCGATGGTGTGATGACAGTCTACCTCCAAATCCCCTTTTACCTTGAGGTCAACGTCAAACAACCCATGGCGGGTAAAGCCATTCATCATATGATCGAAGAACCCAACGCCGCTGTCAATATCGGCCTTGCCGGTTCCGTCCAAATTCAGCGCCAGCTTGATTTTGGTTTCGTTTGTATTGCGTTCTATTGTGCTCGTGCGTGCCATACAGGAAGCCTCCTTGAGATAAAAACTGGTTTTATTATACCAGCCCTTTCGGCATCGCGCAACAGCTTGTCACTCCGAGATGGGGAAGCCGGTCAGAGGAAACAGCTGGGCGCCAATGTTCATGTCCAGCTCCAGCATGCCATCCTCCAGCACGCCCTGCGCATGAAACGGAACCTCCTCTTCTTTGAGCCAAACGGTTCCGTAAAAATCTCTTTTGTCATCTATGATATGTCCATCTGTGATGTTGGTTCCCCGTCCCATCATCGTGATATGTCCCGTCAATCCGCATTCGGTCTGACATAAATCCAAGGTTCCGGACAGCAAACCAACCGGACTGTCAAAGAAAATATTGTATTTTTCCATTGTCATTTACGCCATCTCCTCTCTCCTTATGTAATATATATATTTATATTACTTGTTTTTTCGAGTAACTACAAGAAACTTTTTGTAAACAACTCACCTGTATTTGTAAACTTTCCTCTTGTCTAACCGGATTTTCGTGCCGTATAATAGAAACAAAAAAGAAACAGGAGGTCTGCTGCATGGCAAAAAAGGATGCCCGCAACACCAAAGGTCGCATCGTCGATGCCGCATGGTCGCTATTTTACGAAAAAGGATATGAGGGGACAACAATCGAGGAAATCGTCGAGCGCTCCGAAACATCCAAAGGCTCTTTCTACCACTATTTTGACAGCAAGGACGCCTTGCTCTCCTCCCTCTCCTACCTGTTTGACGCCAAGTATGAACAGCTCATGCAGGACATGGATCCGGAGATGAACAGCTTTGACAAGCTCATGTATCTCAATCACGAGCTGTTTCTCATGATTGAAAACAGCGTGCCGATGGATCTGCTCGCGCAGATGTATTCCTCTCAGCTCATCACCTACGGAGACCGCCATCTGCTCAACCAGAGCCGCACCTACTACCGCGTGCTTCGCCGCATCGTCATCGAGGGGCAAAACCGCGGTCAGCTGCGCACGGACGTTTCCGTCAATGAAGTCATCAAGGCTTACGCGATGCTTGAGCGGGCGATGATTTATGACTGGTGTATCTGCAACGGAGATTACTCTTTGTATCAGTATTCCGGTACAGAACTTCCGTTGTTTTTACGTGCGTATAAAGCCCAATAATTCGATTATTTCCCACGCATTCTGCAAACAGTGCGTTTTCTTTTGTGTGCATAGTACAAACTTTATTCTAGTATTCGTTCTATATTTCCGTTTGGTCTTTTCTATGCTAGAATAGGAAGGTATGATACTTTCACAAAAGGAGTACGAAACATGTCTAACGTTATCATTGTCCTTGCGATCGTTGTTTACCTCGCAATGATGCTGTACATCGGTTTCATTATGTCCAACAAGAATAAGAACACCGATGACTTTTACTTAGGCGGCCGAAAGCTCGGACCGCTGGTTACCGCCATGAGTGCGGAAGCCTCTGATATGAGCAGCTGGCTGCTCATGGGTCTGCCGGGCGTTGCCTACTTAACCGGCGTCGCAGATGCCGCTTGGACGGCAATCGGCCTTGCCATCGGCACCTATCTCAACTGGCTGTTCGTGGCGCGCCGCATTCGCGTGTACACCCACACCACCAATTCCATCACGATTCCGGACTTCTTCGCGGATCGCTACGGTGACAAAAAGCACATTCTTTCTTCCGTTGCCGCTGTCATCATCATCATTTTCTTCATTCCGTACACTGCTTCCGGCTTTGCTGCCTGCGGCAAGCTGTTTAATCAGCTGTTCGGTGTGAACTACATGCTCGCCATGATTGTCAGCGCGGCAATCATTGTCGGTTACTGTGCACTGGGCGGCTTTTTGGCGGCCAGCACCACGGATTTGATTCAGTCCATTGTTATGACGATTGCCATTGTAGTCGTTGTTATCTACGCAACACATATGGCTGGCGGCATAGACGCCGTGCTCACCAACGCGCGTGCGCTGCCTGGCTATCTGAGCCTGACCAGTGTATATGATCCGGAATCCGGTTCGGCTTCCGCTTACGGCGCACTGACTTCGTTCTCCATGCTGGCGAGAACACCGTGGCTGCTGATGAGCTGTGCAA
>OQWE01000501.1_pt1 | contig 13454 bp, 12 predicted proteins | sample 1691591 | NCBI WGS metagenome assembly OQWE01 (sample SAMN03418265, study PRJEB22391) | human gut metagenome | biome: human-gut; feature: organic feature; material: feces | host: Homo sapiens | place: Tanzania | collected 2013-01
AGCATCCCTACAGCATCTACCGCAAGATGTACGCGCAGAATAAGACGATGGACGAGGTGCTCGACCTCTTCGCCTTCCGCGTCATCGTCGACACCGTGGCCGACTGCTACAACGTGCTCGGCATCATCCACGACCTTTACCGGCCCGTGCTCGGCCGCTTCAAGGACTATATCGGCACGCCCAAGCCGAATATGTACCAGTCGCTCCATACGACGGTAGTCGGCGAAAACGGCATGCCCTTTGAAGTGCAGATTCGTACCTACGAGATGCACCGCATTGCGGAATACGGCATCGCAGCGCATTGGCGCTATAAAGAGGGCAAACAGGTTGCGGATTCGATCAGGTTTTGATAGCCCTCCGGATCAAGGTAGCGCAGGCAGAGGTCTTCAAGCTCCTGCTTGATTTTGATTTCCATTCCAAGCAGCGTAGTGAGCAATCCTTCCAGAATCGTGAAATTTGATTTCTGTCTGAGCATACGTACCATTGCCCAGTCAAAACGTATGTATTCATTCTCTGCCATAACGATAATGGTTTTTAGATATCTATACAGCTTTTCTTATGCCGAGCCGCAGCTTATCTTATGCAAAGATAATGCAAGGCGAGCACAAAACAAAATGAAAAGACGCAAGACTTTCATTTTTTTGCCGAGCCGCAGCTTATCTTATTTAAAGATAATGCAAATACCTAACATTTTCGCCCAAGCGTGGCAAAATCTCACCAATAATGAGTATTTTTGCAGATTAGAACCGAATCCGGCATCAGAAACCTACTTGGATTTTCAGAACCGGAAAAAGAATATCACGGCATGACGGCCCAACGATGCGACAAGCATCTCAGGTTTTCTGCCGGCATGAACAAAAACAAGACAACAATATAGCAATATGGAAAGAATCGACATGAGAGATCTCAACGACAACGTGTTTGAGACTATAGGCAAGGAATGGATGCTCGTGACGGCGGGCAATGAAGAGAAGTTCAACATGATGACGGCATCGTGGGGATGTCTCGGATGGCTATGGAACAAACCAGTGGCAGTGGTCTTCATCCGTCCGGAACGCTACACCCACCAGTTCATCGAAGAGAACGACACGCTGACGCTGCAGTTTCTGGGCAACAGCGAGAAGGCACGCCAGGCATACAACTTCTGCGGTTCGAAATCGGGAAGAGACTTCGACAAGGCACATGAGGCAGGACTCACACCGGTGGCACTGGAGGGAGGAGAAGTGACATTTGAGGAGGCCCGACTGACACTGGTCTGCCGCAAGCTATACAAAGACACACTGAAGGAAGAGAACATGATTGACAAGCAGCTGACGCAATGGTATGGCGAAAAGCACGGCGGATACCACGACGTGTATGTATTGGAAATAACTGAAGCACTGAGAAAATAAGCAGAGCCTACAAATGATAGTTTGCATAGCAGAGAAACCCAGCGTGGCAAAGGACATCGCCAAGATTATCGGAGCCAACAGCGCACACGACGGATATATGGAGGGCAACGGATACCAAGTGACGTGGACCTTCGGACACCTGTGCACGCTGAAGGAACCTGAAGACTACACCGCTCTATGGAAGCGGTGGAGCCTGGCGGCTCTGCCCATGATTCCACAACGCTTCGGCATAAAGCTCATCGACGACAAGGGAATAGCAAAGCAGTTCTCTGTCATCGAGAAACTGATGCAGAATGCCGACGGCATCATAAACTGCGGCGACGCCGGACAGGAAGGTGAGCTGATTCAGCGATGGGTGATGCAGAAGGCCAACGCGAAATGTCCGGTGAAGCGCCTCTGGATATCATCGATGACCGACGAGGCGATTCGTGAGGGATTCGGCAACCTGAAGCCGCAGGATGACTACCAGCCGCTGTATCTCGCCGGACTGAGCCGTGCCATCGGCGACTGGATATTGGGAATGAACGCCACCCGCCTGTACACACTGAAATACGGGCAGAACAGGCAGGTGCTGTCGATAGGACGAGTGCAGACACCGACGCTGGCGCTGATAGTGAACAGGCAGAAGGAGATTGACAACTTTGAACCGGAGCCTTACTGGGTGCTCGCCACGATATACCGCGACACCACGTTCACGGCTACGAAAGGAAAATTCACCACCAAGGAGGAGGGAGAACAGGCGTTTGCCACGATAGAGGGAAAACCGTTCACCGTGACCGACGTGCAGAAGAAACGCGGCACAGAAGCACCGCCACACCTCTACGACCTCACCTCGTTGCAGGTGGACTGCAACCGCAAATTCGGCATGAGCGCCGACATGACGCTGAAGATAATACAGACTCTCTATGAGCGCAAGCTGACTACATACCCCCGTGTGGACACACAATATCTGAGCGACGACATCTATCCCAAATGCGGAGGAATACTGAACGGCATAAAGGGCTACGACCAGCTCCTCACAGCGCTGAGGGGAAAACCACTGAAGAAGTCGAAAAAGGTGTTCGACACGAGCAAAGTGACCGACCACCACGCCATAATACCCACCGGAGTGCCGGCACAGGGACTCACCGACATGGAACGCCACGTCTACGACCTGATAGCCAGACGCTTCATCAGCGTGTTCTATCCCGACTGCAAGTTCGCCACTACAACGGTGATGGGCGATGTGGACGGCATAGAATTCAAAGCCACCGGAAAACTGATTCTCGATCCGGGATGGAGGGCGGTGTATGCCAAGGACGCTGCCGACAGACAGACTGCAGACGACGGCGACACCAAGCCGCAGGACGAGGAGCGCACGCTGCCGGCATTCGAAAAGGGCGAGAGCGGAGAACACACGCCTACGCTGACGGAGAAATGGACCACACCGCCGAAATACTACACCGAGGCAACGCTGCTCAGGGCAATGGAAACGGCAGGAAAGTTCGTTGACAACGAGGAACTGCGGGCGGCGCTCAAGGAGAACGGCATCGGCAGACCATCGTCGAGGGCAGGCATCATAGAGACGCTGTTCAAGAGGCACTATATCCGAAGGGAGAGAAAAAACCTCGTGGCTACGGCTACAGGCATCGAACTCATCGACCTCATCAAGGAGGAACTGCTCAAGAGCTGTGAGCTGACGGGAATATGGGAGAAGAAACTGCGCGACATCGAGCACAAGACTTACGACCCGGCTCAGTTTATCAGCGAACTGAAGGAGCAGATTGCCACCATCGTACACGACGTGTTGAGCGACAACTCCAACCGACGCGTCACGATTCTCACTGAAGAGGACCTGAAAAAGAAGACCAAGCGGAAAACTGCAGCCAAACCTAAAGCTACGACGGCAACGAAGTCTGCAGCCAAGCCAGGCGACGCAACCGGAGTGAAACCGGGCGACGTATGTCCGGTGTGTGGCAAAGGCGTGGTGATAAAGGGAAAGACAGCATACGGATGCAGCAGATGGAAAGAGGGATGTTCTTTCAGACTGCCTTTCGAACAATAAAGCTGCCGATCGCACAATAAAAACGGCAAGTTTGAGTTTTTTCTTATATTATTAAGGAATAAGCATGAACAATATATCAAGGAAATCAAACAACAACGCAATGCCCCGTCAGCCTCATCACTATCCGGGATTGAGGATGTGGGCGGCATTGGGGGTTCTCGTGGCTGTTCTCGCCTCCTGTGGCGCCGACCGCAACTTCAAGAAGGGTGAGAAATTTCTCGCTCTTGGCGAATACTTCGACGCTGCGACTCAATACAAACAGGCATACTCCAAATCGAAACCAAAGGACAGGACGGCAAGGGGTCTCTATGCCATGCGCATGGCATACTGCTACAACCGCATAAACTCCAACGGGAAGGCTATCGCCGCCTACCGCAACGCCATCAGATACGGCGCCGACAGTCTGCAGACGCATCTCGATTTCGCACGTGCGCTGCTAAAAGACGCCAACTACAAGGAGGCGGAGAAGGAATTCCTCCTGGTGCTCGACTCCATGCCAGACAACCAGCTGGCGAAAGACGGACTGCAGTCGGCACGCACGGCAAAGGCTGCAAAGGATGCGGGATCGAGATATATAGTGAAGAAGATGGACATATTCAATTCACGACGTGCCGACTTCTCGCCGATGTTCTGCGGAGACCAGTATGAACAGCTGTTCTTCACCTCTACACGCAATGAGGCGGAGGGCGACGAACTGAGCGGAATAACGGGAACGAAAAACGGCGACATCTTCTATTCGCAGAAAGACGACAAAGGAAAATGGGGACGACCGCAGACCATCACATCGGGACTCAACACAGAGTTTGACGAGGGTGCATGCTGCTTCTCGCCAGACCAGAGGGTGATGTATCTCACCCAATGCGTGAGCGACCCCTCCTACCCCAGATATGCCACGATAGCCACATCAAACCGTGCTGACGCAGCATGGGGAAAGGCAACAAAGCTGGAGATAACACGCGACACGCTGTCGAGCTTCGCCCACCCCGCAGTGTCGCCGGACGGAGAATGGCTCTACTTCACTTCCGACATGCCGGGAGGAAAGGGCGGACTCGACATCTGGAGAGTGAGAATCACGGCGGCAGGACTGGGAGGAGTGGAAAATCTGGGCGAGCCCATCAACACGGCGGGAGACGAGATGTTTCCTACATTCCGACCAAACGGTGACCTCTATTTCTCAAGCAACGGACATCCGGGTCTGGGCGGTCTCGACATCTTCATAGCCAAGACGGACAAGAGCGGAAAGAAAATCATACTGGAACATCCGGGATATCCGCTGAACTCCCAGGGCGACGACTTCGGAATGACTTTCGAGGGAGCACACAACAGGGGATTCTTCTCGTCAAACAGAGGCGACGGACGCGGCTGGGACCATATCTACAGCTTTGAGAAACCGGAGATAATACAGACCGTCACGGGATGGGTGTATGAGATGGAAGGATATGAACTGCCCGACGCACAGGTGTATCTCGTGGGCAACGACGGCACGAACAAAAAGCTCAGCGTGAAAGGCGACGGATCGTTCACCGAAGTGGTGGAACCGGGAGTGGACTACGTGCTGCTCGCCACCTGCAAGGGATTCCTGAACCACAAAGAGGAGATTAGCATCAAGCCCACTGCGGAGTCGGAAGACCACGTGCTGCAGTTCCCGCTGGCATCAATCCGTGTGCCGGTGCTCATCGACAACATCTTCTACGACTTCGACAAGTCATCGCTGCGCAAGGAATCGGAAACGGCTCTCGACGAACTCGTGAAACTGCTGCAGGAGAACCCGAACGTGACGATAGAGCTGAGCGCGCACTGCGACTACAAGGGCAGCGAGGCCTACAACAAGAAACTGTCTCAGCGAAGGGCTGAAAGCGTGGTGAGATATCTCATCGCCAAGGGTGTGAGTGCCAAGAGACTGACACCTGTGGGATACGGCAAGATGAAGCCTAAGACGATAAGGAAGAAACTCACCGAGAAATACACATGGCTCAAAGAGGGCGACGTGCTCACCGAGGAATTCATAAAAAAACTCGACAAGGAGAAACAGGAAATCTGCAACCAGCTGAACAGAAGAACGGAATTCATCGTGCTGAGAACCACCTACGGCATGTTCGACGAAAACGGACAGCTGAAGAATCCGCCGAAGCCTAAAGAGAAAGAAGACGACACAGACGCCAATGGCAACGAAGACATCTTCCTGATTGAATGACGGGACAGCAAGCAACGGAACAGCAAGGAATGCTGCCCGACCCCAATAGGGTCATCTGCATCTGACGGCATAATGACCGGTTGGAGCTTAATGATGTTCTCCCCCATTACGGGAATGAATCATGGGATGACTTCATGACATTACAACAATCAAAAGAAGACAATGAACAACAAAGCAACATTAGAATTAGGCAACAAGCCTGTGGGCAAACTGCTCATGCAATATTCACTGCCTGCCATAATCGCGATGACGGCATCGTCGCTATATAATATGGTGGACAGCATTTTCATCGGACAGGGAGTGGGACCGATGGCCATCAGCGGACTGGCACTCACCTTCCCGTTCATGAACTTGGGAGCGGCTTTCGGAGCCGGCGTAGGTGTGGGAGCATCAACGTGCATCTCAGTGAAACTCGGACAGAAAGACTACAACACGGCACAGAGGGTATTGGGAAACACCGTGACGCTGAACCTCATCATCGGACTGGCATTCAGCATCGTTTCGCTAATGTTTCTCGACCCTATCCTTTATTTCTTCGGTGCAAGCGAACAGACTCTGCCCTATGCCAAAGACTATATGGTGATAGTGTTGATGGGAAACGTGTTCTCCCACATGTATTTCGGAATGAACGCCGTGCTCAGAGCATCCGGGAAACCCCGCCAGGCAATGTATGCCACGATATTCACCGTGGTACTCAACACCATACTCGACCCTATATTCATCTATCCACTGAACATGGGAATACAGGGTGCAGCCTATGCCACAATCCTCTCGCAGATGCTGGCACTGGTGTGGCAGATGCGCATATTCAGCAACAAGAACGAACTGCTGCATCTGAAACGCGGAATATACGGACTGAAGAAGGCAATCGTGAAAAACATACTCGCCATCGGACTCTCACCGTTCTCGATGAACGTGTGTGCGTGTATAGTGGTGATATTCATCAACAAGGGACTGCTCATGTATAGCGGCGACCTCGCCGTGGGTGCCTACGGCATAGCCAACAAGGTGTGCTTCATCTTCGTGATGGTGAACATGGGACTGACACAGGGTATGCAGCCCATAGCCGGATACAACTACGGAGCGCAGAAGCTCGACAGACTGATGCGTGTGCTCAGCCTCGCCACAATAGCCGGAACGGTAATCACAACGATTGGATTCCTCGTGGCTGAACTGATACCCGGGCCTTGCGCACGGCTCTTCACCACCGACCAGCAGCTCATCGACCTCTCTGTAAACGGACTGAGGATAATGATGGCGGCATTCATGCTCGTGGGATCGCAGATGGTGATAACAAACTTCTTCCAGAGCATCGGAAAGGCAAAGATAAGCATGTTCCTCTCGCTGTCGAGACAGATGCTGTTCCTTTTCCCCATGCTGCTCATACTGCCCACGTTCATGGGAGTCGACGGTGTGTGGTGGTCGATGCCAATCTCCGACACCATAGCGGAGATAGTGGCTGTGGTGATGATGTATACATACATGAAGAAATTCAAGAAACAACATAATTTATCAATGGCAAACGAAAAGCATTGAAGACATGGATAATATAAAAAAGAACATTATAATAAACGTGGGACGACAGATCGGCAGCGGCGGACGCATAATAGCCAAGATGCTTGCCGACGACTTCAAATGTGGGTTCTACGACAGGGAGCTGCTCACCATAGCAGCAAAAGAGAGTGGATTCTGTGAGAAATTCTTCGAGCAGAACGACGAACAGAAGGGTTTCTTCCATTCGCTGTTTCACATGCACACGCCATTCGTTGGCGACGGCAGCTTCTACGACAACGACTTCTCGCAAGAGGGACTCTTCAAGATGCAGAGCGATACGATACGCAAATTGGCCGACGAGGGTTCGTGTGTCTTCGTGGGCAGATGCGCCGACTATGTGCTCAGAGACTACGAGAATGTGGTGAACATCTTCATCACGGCATCAATAGAAGACCGCATCAGCGAAATCCGCAAGCGCAAGGAATGCCAAGAGGATGAAGCACTGAAGATTATAGAGAACGGGGAGAAATCACGTTCCACATATTATAATTATTATACGGGAAAGAAATGGGGCGACAGCTCGTCGTATGACTTGTGTGTAAACACCTCACTGCTCGGAATCGAAGGCACGGAGGCTTATATCAAGGAGTTCATCGAGAAGGTGCTACACATAGGATGAGGGGCAGGAAGTGAAAAAGATAGGAATAATAAGCGACACCCACGGATATTGGGACGACAAATATCTAAAGTATTTCGAGCCCTGCGACGAAATATGGCATGCCGGCGACATCGGTTCTACAGAGGTGGCTGAGAGACTTGCTGAATTCAGAACCTTCAGGGCGGTATGCGGCAACTGCGACGGCGGTGACCTGAGGCTGATGTATAAAGAGAAGCTGAGGTTCAAATGCGAAGACGTTGACGTGCTGATGAAGCATATCGGCGGCTATCCCGGCAATTACGACAGCAGCATACGCTCGCAAATCTACGCCATGCCGCCTCAACTGTTCATCAGCGGCCACAGTCATATTCTGAAAGTGAAATACGACAAGACGCTCGGTCTGCTCCACATCAATCCCGGTGCGGCAGGTCTGCAGGGATGGCACAAGGAGCGCACCATAGTGAGGCTCACCATCGACGGCAACAAATTCAAAGACTGCGAAGTGATAACTCTGGCATAAACTGGCTGAAAACACAGCCGGATAATCTATATCTAGAAAAAACTAGAAAAGCTAGAATGTCTAGAAAGTCTAGAAAGACTAGAAAAGCTAGAAAAGCTAGAAAAGCTAGAAAAGCTAGAAAAGCTAGAAGGTCTAGAATAACTAGAAGAACTAGAAAATCCAGCCCACTCAAAGAAAAAAAACAACAAAAATAACATAACATGAAAACCTATTTAGTAACAGGAGCTGCCGGTTTCATCGGCGCCAACTACATCAAGTATCTGCTTCACCGCAAATACAAGAATGAAGAAATAAAGGTGATAGTGCTCGACCTGCTTACATACGCAGGAAATCTCGGAACTATAAAGGATGACATCGACAACGACCGTTGCATCTTCGTGCGCGGCGACATCCGCGACCGCGAACTTGCCGACAGGCTCTTCACTGAATACGATATAGACTATGTGGTGAACTTCGCTGCCGAGAGCCATGTGGACCGCTCTATCGAGAACCCGCAGCTCTTCCTCGAAACAAACATCTTAGGCACGCAGAACCTGCTCGACGCGGCACGCCGTGCTTGGGTGACGGGAAAGGATGCCACAGGATACCCCACCTGGAAGACTGGCAAGCGCTACCATCAGGTGAGCACCGACGAGGTGTATGGTTCGCTTGGCAAAGACGGATTCTTCACCGAGAAGACGCCTCTCTGTCCTCACAGCCCCTACAGTGCTTCTAAGACAAGTGCCGACATGATAGTGATGGCATACCACGACACCTACCACATGCCGACCTCTATCACAAGATGCTCCAACAACTACGGACCATACCACTTCCCTGAAAAGCTCATTCCGCTGATCATCAACAACATCCTGGAGGGAAAGAAACTCCCGGTATATGGAAAGGGCGACAACGTGCGCGACTGGCTCTACGTTGAAGACCACTGCAAGGCAATCGACCTCGTGGTGCGCCAGGGACGCGAAGGTGAGGTATATAATGTGGGCGGCCACAACGAGATGACAAACATCAACATCGTGAAACTCACCATCAAGACCATCCACGACATGATGGCTGCCGACAAGGACCTGCGCAAAATCCTGAAGAAACAGGTGAAGGACGCCAACGGCGACATCGACATCAGCTGGATAAACGACGAACTCATCACATTCGTTGCCGACAGACTGGGCCACGACCAGCGCTACGCCATCGACCCTACCAAAATAAAGGAGGAACTGGGATGGTATCCGGAGACGATGTTTGCCGACGGCATCGTAAAGACCATCAAATGGAACCTCGAACACCAGGACTGGATTGCCGAAGTGACAAGCGGTGACTACCAGAAATATTACGAACAGATGTACGGCAACAGATAAGCCGACCGGTAACAACGACGACTGACAAACGTTCTGTCATAAAGACGAAGAACCAATGCTCTGTCATAACATCACCGCATAACGGCGACCGGTCACAACAACCGGACGGCAAGACGGCTACAAAAGAAGGGGAAAGGACATGACTGACAATCCCCGAAAATTTCACACAAACCCAAAGAAGATAAAGAAAATGAAGAAGATACTATTATTAGGATCCGGAGAACTTGGAAAAGAGTTTGTAATCGCAGCAAAACGTGCAGGACAGTATGTCATAGCCTGCGACCGCTATCCTAATGCCCCTGCCATGCAGGTGGCAGACGAAGCAGAAGTGTTCAACATGCTCGACGGCAAAGCCCTCGACAACGTAGTGGACAGACACAAACCGGATATCATCGTGCCTGAGATAGAAGCGATACGCACTGAGAGACTCTTCGACTATGAGAGCAATGGCATACAGGTGGTACCGAGCGCCAAGGCGGTGAACTACACGATGAACCGCAAGGCTATCCGCGACCTGGCTGCCAAAGAACTGGGACTGCGCACGGCGAAGTATTTCTACGCCAAGACTCTCGACGAACTGAAGGCTCACTCAAAGGAAATCGGTTTCCCATGCGTAGTAAAGCCACTGATGAGTTCCAGCGGTCATGGACAGAGCTATGTTCACAACGACGATGAGCTGAAGGAGGCTTACAAGGAGGCAATGGAAGAAGGTCGCGGTGACGTGAAGGAAGTTATCATCGAGGAATTCATTGATTTCGATTCTGAGTTCACCCTCCTCACCGTCACCCAGAAAGACGGTCCTACCCTCTTCTGCCCACCTATCGGCCATGTACAGAAAGGCGGCGATTATCGTGAGAGTTGGCAACCCTTCCAGCTTCCTGAGGAAGCCCTGAAGAAGGCTCAGCACATAGCAGCCGAAGTCACCAAGGCCCTTACCGGTGCCGGACTTTGGGGCGTAGAGTTCTTCCTGAGCAAGCAGGGCGAAGTCATCTTCTCAGAGTTGAGTCCACGTCCACACGATACGGGTATGGTAACCCTGGGTCACACCACCAACCTGAGCGAGTTCGAGCTTCACTTCCGTGCCGTCATGGGCTTGCCTATCGCCGGCATCCATCTCGAGCACATCGGCTGTTCAGCCGTCATCCTCTCACCCGAAGAGAGCACTGAGCCATTGCACTACAACCTCATAGATGCCCTGAAGGAAGACCACACCCGCATCCGCATCTTCGGCAAGCCAGAGGCTCACGTAGGCCGCCGCATGGGAGTCGTTCTCTGCTACGGCGAGAAGGGCGACGACCTGAATGCCCTGCGCGACAAGGCAAAACGTCTGGCTAAGACCGTACTCGGCACAGACCCATACATGAAGAAATAAGACATGAAAGAATTAGGAAGAATTATCACATTACCCAAGATATTCGACCCTAGAGGCAACCTGACAGTGGCAGAGGGAGAGACAAACATTCCCTTTGCCATTGCCCGTGCCTACTGGACCTACGACGTTCCGGGCGGAGAAAGCCGTGGGGGCCATGCCCACAAGGAATGTCAGGAATTCATCATTGCAGCCAACGGTTCCTTCTCCGTCACGCTCGATGACGGAGAGCAAAAGAAGACCTATCATCTCAACCACCCTTGGGAGGGACTGTTCGTGGATGTCAATATCTGGCGAACACTGGATGATTTCTCTTCCGGCTCATTGTGTCTGGTTCTGGCTTCCCACAAGTTTGAGGAGGAAGACTATATACGCGAATATGACGAATACCTCAGATTCATCAGTTCATCCCAAAATCCTAATCTCTCAAAGACCGAGAATCAATAACGCTAAATATCATGTTTGAGATCAGAAAATACAACGATGCAGACAAGGAGGCGTGGAATGCTTTTGTAGACCAGTCACGCAACGCCACCTTCCTTCTCAACCGCTCCTACATGGATTATCACAGCGACCGTTTCCATGACCATTCGCTCATGATTTTCCACAACAACAAGCTCTATGCCTTGCTCCCAGCCAATGAGGACGGAGATATTTTCTATTCTCATCAGGGGCTCACCTATGCAGGACTGCTCACTACCGAACATGCCTCAGCAGAAGACATCTGCCAGGTATTCGTTGCCATCAACACCTACCTGAAGCAGGCAGGTTTCCGAAAATGTATCTACAAACCTATTCCCTGGATTTACCAGCAACAGCCAGCCGAAGAAGACCTCTACGCCCTCTTCAAGGAATGTCATGCGCAAATCTGCGCCAGGAACATAGCGGCAGTCATCGACATGAAGCATCCGCCTAAATGGTACAACATCAGGAAGTCGGGTGCAAGGAAAGCCCTGGAAAAGGGAATCCTCATAGAAGAAAGCGAGGATTACGCAACCTTCTGGAGCATCTTAACCGAAAACCTGATGAACACCTATCATGCCCATCCCGTTCATACCCTGCAAGAGATGAACAGATTGAAAGCATCATTCCCAGACAACATCAAGCTGTATGTTGCCCGATCAGAAACAGGCAAGATGTTAGGCGGAACCGTTTTATACATCAGCAGGAAAGTGGTCCACACGCAGTACATCTCCGCATCAGAAGAAGGAAAGCAGTCGCATGCACTCGACGCATTGTTTCAGGATCTCATTAAAATAAGGTATAAGGATTTTGATTATTTCGATTTCGGAACATCTAATGAAGATGGTGGAATGGTGCTCAATGCCAGCCTCATCTATCAGAAAGAAGGTTTCGGAGGAAGAGGCGTGGTTTACGACACCTACGAATGGGAATTATAATCTGCACGACAAGAACCATAAAAAAGGAGTCAATCATGTTGACTCCTTTTATTTTATAACACCTTACTCATATACGGAAGTTGAGTAACATTTCTTCAAAATCGAAAATGACTAATGACTAAATCTTGCAAAAGGTCATCAAAAGTCGAAAATGACAAAAATGACTTTGACAAAAATGACTAATGACTAAATACAAAAATTCAGGCTCACCCCTTATGGAGCGAGCCTGATTGTATTAGATTTTCCTGTCACGTTTCACCAGAGTTGCTTGTCACCTCTGCTGTCAAGTCGCCCTTGATAGATGGAGGAATCGTTCTTGGTGACAAAGCTTGGTGAGGCGGAAGGTGCGGCCCAGGGCGTGCCAACCGTACAGGTCAAAAAATGGCCGACCTCCAACTTAATAAATGTTATAAAGGAATTCTTTTTCGCCCATTAGGTTGTTTTGTGGGGTATTTATTGTAAATTTGCAGTATAATTAATAAGGTATACATATTAACCCAAGATAGAATTAACGAAAACAAAATAAAACATGATCAAGAGATTATTGTCATTTCTCGACGCTTCGCCAGTCAATTTCCTGGCTGTCAAGAACCTTACTGATGAGTTGCAGCAACATGGTTATCGCCGCATTGACACTACCGAGTCCTTAGGCACGGTAAAGGCCGGCGACAAGTTTTTTGTCACCAAGAACGATTCCTCTATCTATGCCTTCCAGATAGGCAGAAAAGCCCTGGCTGAAACGGGATTCCACATGATTTGTGCCCATTGCGACTCACCCACATTCCGCATCAAGCCTCATGCAGAGATAGACTGCGAGGGAGGCATCGTGAAGCTCAACACTGAGGTGTACGGAGGTCCCATCATGTCGTCAGTTCCTCGAGGATGATGTTCATCAGCAGGTTGCCTTTCTCCAGCTCGTCGTTGATGATTCCCAGGATGGGAAGCACATCTTTCTGTCGGCTCAGCTTCACGCCGTCGTTCACCTGTCGGTTAAAGTGTATTGCCAGATTGCTTATCTGCACGTAGCGGCTGGAG
>OQWE01000502.1_pt1 | contig 13434 bp, 12 predicted proteins | sample 1691591 | NCBI WGS metagenome assembly OQWE01 (sample SAMN03418265, study PRJEB22391) | human gut metagenome | biome: human-gut; feature: organic feature; material: feces | host: Homo sapiens | place: Tanzania | collected 2013-01
ACATTGATTGGACCAAACTCCAACGTCCGAAGGTGGGTGAAGTCGACGGTGTAGCCAAGGAAAATCCATTGCCAGCCAATATAAGGTCCAATCTTATAAGATGGTTCGGGAGCGAAGTCGATGGTTTGTCCGCTCTTGCTAATAAGCTCGTAGCGCTCGAAGGTGTTGGTGTTTTGAAGCATAGCCGTGAAATTATACTTCTGCTTCTCGATATAGTTAGTATCAACACGCGAAAAATCCTTCAGCTTATCATGCAGACGACGCAGAAACCCATTCTTTTTTTTCACCGCAGGCATAGGCAAAATTTCAGCAGGCGCTGGTAAACTATCTACAATAGAGATAGTTGCAACGCTGTCTATAGCATTGCATAAATCATGGTGTGCAAAGACTGAAAACGGAAAGCACACCAACAAAGACAGCAAACAAAGAAGGACGGAGTATTTCTTCATCGACAATTAGTATTTGCCTAATATTCTGTCCATTACCCAATTTACAGGAGTAGCACTAACGCTGGTACACTCGCAAACGCCAATACCCTGAAGATGGCGAGTAACCTCGGTGATTATTGGTAGCTGAACATAAGGAGGATTTGGCACCGTGATACGCCTGTCGCCCTTGCTTGTAACGAGATGGATTGGGTCGTAGTTGAACACAGAAAACGACACCATACCCTTTTCGCCGATGACCTCGATGCGGTCTTCCTTGGCACTATCATGACCAACAAAACACCAGCTGCCAGAGCCTGGCAACCCGTTTTGGAACATGAAAGCTGCAGAGATAGTGTCTTCGGCTTTATACAGGTTGGCACGGTTGGCATAATAGCCATGAGCGCGAGTGATAACGCCAAAGATATGTTGCAAGAGGTCGAGCTGATGAGGAGCAAGATCGTAGAAATAGCCACCACCGGCAATGTCGGGCTGCAATCGCCAAGGCAGCTTGTCGGGAGTATTATAGTCAAGGTCGCGAGGAGGCACAGAGAAGCGCACCTGTACATTTATGACCTTGCCTATTACGCCCTCGTCGATAATCTGTTTTACACGCTGGAAATATGGCAGATAACGACGATAGTAGGCAACGAAACAAGGCACTCCCGTTTGTTCAGAGATACGGTTGATGCGGATGCAGTCTTCATAGCTTGCCGCCAAAGGTTTTTCTACATACACAGGTTTGCCTGCCCTCATAGCCATAATAGCAAAGGTGGCATGGCTTGAAGGAGGAGTGGCAATATAAATGGCATTTACGTCAGGGTCGTCGATAAGCGACTGAGCATCCTTATACCATTTGCGGATGTGGTGGCGCTCAGCATACGAGCGAGCCTTTTGCTCCGAACGACTCATCACGGCTACTACCTGCGAGCCTTCGATACTATTGAAAGCAGGGCCAGACTTTTTCTCTGTAACCTCGCCACATCCTATAAATCCCCAATTTATCTGTTTCATACTTGCGTTTTATTTGCCCACAAAATTACAAAAAACTATTCATTTATCTATCCAAATATGTTTTTTTTATTAACTTTGCAGAAAATACACAATATTAAATATGGAAATAACAAAGTCGGAATACGTAATCTCCGCCCCTAACGTGAATATGTGCCCTAAGGACACTAAGCCTGAGTATGCTTTCATAGGCCGTTCGAACGTAGGAAAATCAAGTTTGATAAACATGCTGTGTCGCCATAAAGGATTGGCCAAGACATCGTCTACTCCAGGAAAGACACTCCTGATAAACCATTTCATCATAAACAACCAATGGTATTTGGTGGACCTGCCAGGCTACGGATATGCTAAGCGCTCGAAGAGTGTGCAGAAGAAGTTGGAGCAGATGATTTCGGGATACATTTTGCAACGCGAACAGCTGATAAACCTGTTTGTGCTTATCGACGTGCGCCACGACCAACAGAAGATAGACCGCGAATTTATAGACTGGTTGGGCGAAAGCGGTGTGCCCTTCTCTATCATCTTTACCAAAGCCGACAAGGTGAGCATGCCTAAGGCAAAGGAGAATGCCAAGAAATGGATGGATGCACTGAAGGACACTTGGGAGGAGCTTCCACCTTATTTTATTACTTCGAGCGAGAAAGCCATTGGACGCGACGAAGTGTTGGATTATGTAGAAAGCATAAATAAAACGCTGGAATAAGAATCATGGCAACACAAACTCCATTTCTCGATGTGCAACATCTGACCAAGAGTTTTGGTGCAGATGTGCTATTCGACGACATTTCTTTTTCTATAGCAGAAGGACAGAAGGTTGGTCTTGTAGCCAAAAACGGTACGGGCAAAACTACCCTACTCTCTGTATTGACAGGAAAAGAAGGTCACGACAGCGGCGACATTATTTATCGCAACGACATAAAGATAGGATACCTTGAGCAAACACCTAAGTTCGACCCCAACGAGTCGGTGCTGGATGCTTGCTTTAATCACCATGGCGACCCCGAAAAGGTGTTGAAGGCTAAGCAGGTGTTGACACAGCTGAAGATTAGAGACCTGGAGCAACCTATGGGGCAGCTATCTGGAGGACAGCAGAAGCGTGTGGCATTAGCGAATGTGCTAATCACAGAGCCCGACTTCATAATCCTAGATGAGCCTACCAACCACCTTGACCTCGACATGATAGAATGGTTGGAGGGGTTTCTGAATCGTGGCAACAAGACGTTGCTTATGGTTACTCACGACCGATTCTTCTTAGACCGTGTGTGCAATATCATCTTGGAACTTGATGATCGCACAATTTACCAATATCGTGGCAACTATGCTTACTATCTGGAGAAACGACAGGAGCGCATAGACAACCGCAGAGCTGAGATTGCAAGAGCTAACAACCTTTATCGCACAGAGCTAGAGTGGATGCGACGTATGCCTCAGGCTCGCGGCCATAAGGCAAGATATCGTGAGGAAGCTTTCTACGACTTGGAGCGTGTGGCAAAACAGCGCATCGAGGAACGACAGATGCGCCTGAAGTCGAAGAACGTATACATCGGTTCGAAGATATTCGAGTGCCAGTACGTCTCGAAAGCATTCGACGAGAAGGTAATACTGAAGGACTTCTACTACAACTTCCAGCGCTTCGAGAAGATGGGCATCGTGGGCAACAACGGCACGGGCAAGTCTACATTCATAAAGATGCTGCTCGGCGAAGTGGCGCCCGACAGCGGACGCTTCGACGTGGGCGACACCGTGCGCTTCGGCCTTGTGTCCGCGTGCCTGCGGCTGGCGGCGCATCCAATCGAGTTCGCGGCGGTAGAGGTTGTTGGCGCGCTCTATCTCGGCGCGTGTGGCGTCGATGCGCTCCTGACGCTTCTCCATGTAGTACTGGAAGTTGCCGCGGTATGAATAGACGGTATGGTTGTCGAGTTCGAGAATGATGTTGCAGACACGGTCGAGGAAGTAGCGGTCGTGCGTCACCATGAGCAGCGTCTTGTTGCCGCGCTGCAGATAGCCCTCAAGCCATTCTATCATCTCGAGGTCGAGGTGGTTTGTAGGCTCGTCGAGGATGAGCAGGTCGGGCTCGGTGATGAGCACGTTGGCGAGCGCGATGCGCTTCTGCTGTCCGCCGCTGAGCTGTCCCATAGGCTGCGTGAGGTCGGTGATGTGCAGCTGCGTGAGTATCTGCTTTGCCTTCAATATGCGGTCGGGGTCGCCCTGATGGTTGAAGCAAGCGTCGAGCACCGACTCTTCGGGGTCGAACTTTGGCTGCTGTTCAAGAAAGCCAACCTTGATGTCGCGGCGGAAGATGATGCTGCCCGAGTCGACAATCTCCTTGCCCGAGAGCAGCGAGAGCAGGGTAGACTTGCCCGTGCCGTTCTTGGCTATCAGACCTACGTGCTGGCCTTCGGCTATAGAGAACGAGATGTTCTCGAACAGAACGTGCGCACCGAACGCTTTCGATATGTTTTGAACGTCAAGTAATGGAGTCATTTATTCTGCGTCTTTAATTTCGTTCAGTATGTTTCCAATGTAGTCGAGCACCTCGTCACGGCCGGTTTTCTTCTCCGAACTGGTGATGAAGTAGGGCGGCAGTTCCTCCCACTGCTCCTTAAGCGAGTTCATCCACTTCGCTGCGTTCTGCTTGGCACGCACAGGTCCGAGCTTGTCGGCCTTGGTGAAGATGATGGAGAAGGGCACCGAGCTCTCGCCGAGCCAGTTGATGAAGTCGGTGTCTATCTTCATCGGGTCGTGGCGGATGTCGATGAGCACGAAGGTGTTCACCAGCTGCTGGCGCTGCAGAATGTACGATGTAATCATCTGGTCGAGCTTCTTCTGCACCGTCTTCGAACGCTTTGCGAAACCGTAGCCCGGAAGGTCTACCAGATACCAGTCGTTGTTGATGATGAAGTGATTGATGAGCAGAGTCTTGCCCGGTGTGGCAGATGTCTTTGCAAGGCCCTTGTGGTTGCAGAGCATATTGATAAGACTCGACTTGCCTACGTTGGAGCGTCCGATGAATGCGAACTCGGGCTTTGTGTCTTTAGGACACTGGCTCACGGTGGCTGCCGATATCGTGAATTCTGATTTCTTTATATCCATATTCTATGTTGTTTCGTTTTTTAGTGAATGAATTGTTATTCGTATTGCATTGTCTGCGTCGTGTGTATTATTCGTAACGCATTGAACGTGCGGGGTGGATGTGCGAGATGAGGTAGCTCGGAGCTATGAGCACCACGATGGCTATAAACATTGTGGCTACGTTGAGCGCCACGACGAACAGCCAGTTTATCTCCACCGGAACGGTGTCGACGTAGTAGGTTGAAGGGTCGAGCTTAGCAAAACCGGTGAAGTGTTGCAGTATGACAAGACCCAAGCCCAACAAGTTGCCCCAAAGCAGCCCCTTGCCGATGATGAAGGCGGCGAACCAAAGGAACGTGTGGCGCACCGTCTTGTTGCGTGCACCGAGCGCCTTGAGTATGCCGATCATCGTTGTGCGCTCAAGTATGATGATGAGCAGACCGGATATCATTGTGACAACCGCAACGGCAGTCATGATGGCGAGGATTATCCACACGTTGAGGTCGAGAAGGTCGAGCCATGAGAATATCTGTGGCGACAACTCGCGTATCGTTTTCGACGAGTAGGTGGCGCCGTTGCAGTCCATTGTGCGGTTCACTTTCTTCACGATGATGTGCTCCGTGTCGTCGAGCTTGCTGAAGTCGGCTACGGTAAGTTCGGCTCCCGACACCTGACCGGGACTGAAGTTGTTCAGCTTAACGGCTGTATACAAGTCGCAGAAGCAGATAGCGTTGTCGTATTGCGAGAGGTTGGTCTGGTAGACGCCCGTGATGGTGAAGCGGCGCGCCCTCACTCCGTTCTCGTCAATGAAGTAGGCGAAGATGCGGTCGCCGCACTTTGTCTGCAGCTTGTCTGCCATCGATTTAGATATGAGAATCTTGTTGCCGCTCTTCTCACCAGAGAACTGCGGTATGTAGCCTTCAACCATGTTGCTGTGGATGAACGTGGTGTCGAAGGCTTCGTCAACGCCCTTGAATGCAACCCCAAGGAAGTCGTTGTCGGTCTTCAGTATGCCTTGCTTCATGGCGAAACGCTGCACATGGCTCACGCCGTCAATGTGTTTCAGCACATTTACCATCGAGTCGTTGATAACGATAGGTTGGTCGGTGGCTGATGTCTGCAACGCATAGAAGTTGGCTATCTGTATATGACTGCCGAAGCCTACAATCTTGTCGCGTATGGTATGCTTGAAGCCAAGCACTACGCACACGCTGATAATCATCACAGCCAGTCCGATTGCTACGCCCATCGTGGCTATGCGTATAGCGGGCTTCGACACCTTTTGGCGGTCGCTTATCTGGTTGGAGTATATGCGGCGAGCTACGAAAAGCGGAAAGTTCATAGTCTTCTGTTTGGTAGTTAAAAAATAAGGAGCTAAGAAGTTGAGCCGTTGTTATGGCTTGTTGTATCTGCCGTAAAAACAATGGGCTTAACTTCTTAACTCCTCAATTCTTATGTTCTATAGTCTTAATATCTAAATATATTTATTTCTGAATGTTCTTGATGCTCCGATTAATCTGAATGTATTAATCGTTGCTGTCCACTCTGCCTGGATATGCCTCAAGAGCCTTGCGCAGAACGATGAGCGCACGCTCAAGGTCTTCCTTCTTCAGCACGTAGGCGATGCGCACCTGATTGATGCCTGCACCCGGTGTGGTGTAGAAGCCTGCGGCAGGAGCCATCATGACGGTCTCGCCCTCGTACTGGAACTCCTCAAGACACCAGCGGCAGAATTTCTCGCTGTCGTCTACCGGCAACTTGGCTACGGTGTAGAAGGCGCCCATAGGTATCGGCGAGTAGACGCCCGGTATGCGGTTGAGACCATCGATGAGACACTTGCGGCGCTCTACGTATTCCTCGTAAACATCGCGGTAGTAGTCCTCGGGCGCATCAAGCGATGCCTCGGCTACTATCTGACCAAGCAGAGGAGGAGAGAGGCGCGCCTGGCACAGCTTCATTACGGCTGCACGCACCTGCGGGTTCTTCGTAATCAAGGCTCCGATGCGGATGCCGCACTCGCTGTAGCGCTTTGAAACGGAGTCGATAAGTATCACGTTGTCCTCGATTCCTTCAAGATGGCAGGCTGAGATGTAAGGCGAACCGGTGTAGATGTACTCACGATAAACCTCGTCCGAGAACAGATAGAGGTCGTACTTTTTCACCAAGTCGCGAATCTGGTTCATCTCGCGGCGTGTGTAGAGATAGCCTGTAGGGTTGTTCGGGTTGCAAATCAGGATGGCACGTGTGCGCTCGTTGATGAGTTCCTCAAACTTCTCCACCTTAGGTAGCGAGAAGCCTTCCTCTATGGTTGTGGCGATTGTGCGGATCTTTGCGCCAGCCGAAATAGCAAAGGCCATATAGTTGGCGTAAGCTGGCTCAGGGATGATGATTTCGTCGCCCGGGTTAAGGCATGACATGAACGCGAAAAGCACCGCTTCAGAACCACCGGCTGTAATGATGATGTCGTCTGCCGACACATTAATATTAAAGCGCTTGTAATAACCGGTCAGTCGCTCGCGGTATGAGAGATAGCCCTGCGACGGCGAATATTCGAGCACACTACGATCGATGTGCTTCAATGCGTCGAGTCCTACTTGTGGAGTGGGCAGGTCGGGCTGTCCGATATTGAGGTGGTAGACTTTCACACCACGCTTTTTGGCGTCAACTGCCAAAGGCGCTAATTTGCGAATCGGCGATTCGGGCATTTCAAGTCCTCGTGTTGAAATTTCTGGCATTTGCGTATTTGTTTATTGTTATATTATTTCTTCGAGTATTATGCAAAGTTACGACAATTAGAAATAAGTGCAAAATTTTTATACCTAAAATTCTAATATTAGCCAAGTAAATGGTACACTCCTCCTGCGTATAGCTTGATAACACCTTTCAATTCGAGGCTGAACAAGAGTGCTGAGATGCTGCCAATAGGCAGTCCGGTCTGCACGGCGATGATGTTCAGTTGCAGGTCGTTGTTCTTTTGCAGCAGTTCTACTATGCGCGTTTCTTCGGCTGTCAGTTCGGGGAACAGTTGGCGTTCGATGCCTTTAGCCCGAGCTTCCTTCACTTTGTTATCCTGCTCCCATCCCATTGCGTTTACAAAGTCTTCGGCACAGGTTATTAAGGCTGCCTTGTTGTCGCGTATGAGTTTGTTGCAACCTTCGCTGTATGGCGAATTCACGTTGCCTGGAAAGGTGAAAACGTCGCGGGCGTAGCTTTGTGCAATGTCGGCTGTTATCAGACTGCCGCCGCGTGCCGCACTCTCCACTACGATAGTAGCGTCGGAAATGCCTGCTACGATGCGGTTGCGTCTCACGAAGTTCATCTTGTCGGGGTTTGTGTTCGTAAGAAATTCCGTCAGAAGTCCGCCGTGCGAGAGCATCTCTTTTGCTGTGTCACGATGGGCGGAAGGATAAAGCATGTCCAAGCCGTGAGCCAATACGCCTACCGTGTCGAACCCGTTCTTCAGAGCGTTACGGTGTGCGCAGATATCCACTCCATACGCCAGACCGCTCACGATGAGCACATCTGGGCAAAGCTCTTTAAGCGACTGGCAGAAGTTGTTGATGATATCTTGTCCGTAGGCTGTGCAATGGCGTGTGCCTACAACCGACACGATGCGACGCTGGTTGAGGTCGGCATTGCCACGATAGAAAAGTACGATTGGGGCATCGTCGCAGTTGCGCATTCGTTCTGGATAATCGTCGCATGCCATCGTCAATGGACGGATGGCATGTGCGTTATCAAATTCTAATTCAGCTTCTGCACGATGCAGGGCTTCGGAAACATCGCTCAGCGCATTAATAAGGCGTGGAGAAGCGTCGCTGATAACGTCCTTGATGTTATTGCGGTTCTCCATAATAGCTGTTGCCGAACCGAGCTTGCGGTATAGCTGTAGGCAGGTGGCTGTATTGAAATAGCTAATGCGTGTTAATGCTATAGCGTAAAGTGTTTCCTGTGAAAAAGACATGTGTTTTCTGTATATCCTTATATTGTTATGCGTGCAATAATATGTTTTATGATATTATTGCACGCACTATTCAATATGCATGTATTACTGCCATGCGTGCATCTCTCCGAGGAAGAAGAGCAATAAGTAGCCAAGTACCAAACCGATGATACCCATTGTCAGACCAATCTTCATCATCTCGTTCTGCTTTACCAAACCAGTTGAGTGGGCGATAGCATTTGGAGGTGTAGAGATAGGCAGAGTCATTGCTACAGATGCTGCTACAGCGATACCGATAAGTACGGTAGGTGTGCCGCCGATGCTCTCAAGCGAGTTGCCCATACCCTTACATACAACGGCAAGGATTGGTACGAGGAGTGCTGCCGTTGCAGTGTTTGAGATGAAGTTTGAGAGAAGGTAGCAGATGATACCTGAAGCAAGCAGGATAACTACCGGCGACCATGAGCTGAACGGAATGCTCTTGATTACGTTCTCTGCGAGACCCGACTCGTTGAGTGCAAGTCCGAGTGCGAAACCACCGGCTACCATCCAGATAACGCTCCAGTTGATTTCCTCCAAGTCGCGTGCTTTGATTACGCCAGTGAAAGCGAAAACTACGATTGGCACCATGGCTACCGTGTTTGCACCTACACCGGTCCAGCGGTCGCAGATCCACAACAATACAGTAACGATGAATGTTCCGGCAACTACCATTGTGCGCCAGTTGTGCTGCACTTCGCCTTCAATCTCAAGCTCGATGGTCTTCTTCTTGAACGGGAAGAATTTCTTGAGCAAGAACCAACCGATAAGGAGCAAAACGATTGTAAGCGGAAGCATGTACATCATCCATTCTCCGAAACCGATACCGAGGTTCAAGCCTGTTGGTGAGTTGAGATATTTCAGCGCGATTGCGTTAGGAGGTGTGCCGATAGGTGTTCCCATACCGCCGATGTTGGCAGCTATGGGGATTGACAGCGTAAGAGCTACGCGGCCTTTGCCTTCAGGCGGGAGAGCTTTGAAAACCGGTGCAAGGAATGTGAGCATCATCGCAGCTGTAGCGGTGTTGCTGACGAACATAGAGAATACGCCGGTGATGAGGATAAAGCCGAGGAGCACATTCTCGCTCTTGTTGCCGAAAGGCTTAAGCAGAGTGCGTGCCAGAAGCACGTCAAGTCCAGACTTTGTTGCTGCGATAGCGAGGATGAAACCGCCGAGGAAGAGAATGATGATTGGGTCGGCGAATGTAGCCATAAGAGCGCTATGGTCGAGCAGTTCTTCCTTTTCAATGCCTGAACGGAAGAAGTGGAACGCATTGTCGGATGTTGTGAACAGCAACAAGCCGATAAGCGATACGGATGTTGCCCAAGGCGAAATGGCTTCTGTTACCCACAGGATTGTTGCCAGTGCGAACACGGCGATGATGCGTTGCTGGATAACGGTAAGTCCTTCGATTCCGAAACAGCTTGTAGGTAGGTTCCAGAGCACAATTGTGACAAGAACCGCTAAAGCAAAGAGTAGGGCGTTTTTCTTGCTAAAGTCTCCTTTGAGGAGGTTTCTTTTTTCTGTTGCCATAAAGTTTTAATAGGTTAGAATTATTTGTTTTTATAGTTATTAGTTATTCCGCAAAGTTAAGCAAAATAAATTCTCCGTCAAAACTTTTCTTAAGAATTTATTTTAAAAGCTGTTAAGCCTCGGTTTATAGCATTCTTGTAATAGTCTATACAAACAAAGAGCCGCTCCATACAATGATGGAACGGCTCTTTGTCTTTATTCGCTATTGAATTAAACGTCATTCAATCTTATGGTATTGAATTATGTCTCTTCAAATTAGTCGTTATTGAATTTCTCGCGCGCCTTTCTCAGTATCTCTGACACGCTTGCAGCTTTCTTTGTAGATCGCTGCCACTGTTGCTTGCGCTCCTCGTAGTCGCGTCGCTGGCGTTCAAGAAAGTTGTCTGCCATAAATCTGCTTATTTGAATTTGCTGTATATGACAGTGATGTTGATGGCACCATTCTGATTCTCGCTTCCGCCAACCAGTTTTGTGCTTGAGATAGACATATCGTGTGTGAGGTTTGTCATTTCGCCTGACGTGTTGTAAGTCGGAGTGACCGGAATGATAACCACCTTATCCCAATCCTTGTTCTGCTTGTTCTCGCTCATGTAGCGTACCAGACTTCCGATGTTGTTGAACGTGTACTGGTTCGTCGTGCTGCTGTATGTAGCAAGGAACGATGTCTTGTAGTTGGCTACCTGCTTGTTCTCGAAGAACGAGTACATCTCAGCCTTCGGGATCATCAGCAGAGTGGTGGGGATATTGAGCGCATAATCGCTGTTTACAGTTGAATTGATGCGCGACAGACTAACCTTTGCAGTATTGATAGTGTCGTTCTCGTGACCTCTCATAATCTGCTCAACCGGAATTGTCATCTCTGTAAAGATTCCTGCAGGCGACTTTATGTAAGTGCAAGAGTTATCTTCGGCGAGTCGCTTGATGGCGGCCTTGTCGTTGATGATATTCGTTGTCTGCAACACTTCTTCTGTACCAGGGAACGCAGCTGTAGAGACGATGATGGTGTCTTTCTTTGTGCCATCCGTGGTCGTCGTAGTCGTCTTATGCTTGAAGTATACGTTCAACTGGCTGAGATATACATGTGCCATAGCTCCCAGTCCGCTTCGGGTCTTGAAGTAGAAGCCCGGTGTGACCTTATTAATAAAGGTGTAGGCGTTCTTGAAGTCCTCCTTCTTGTCGTAGAAGTGGCGCATGATGTCTGTACCGAACGAAGCGTCGAGCGGTATGCGTATCGACTTGATGTAGTCGGAACTGTTGCGAGTAGCAGCGTCAACATTAAGGTCTACGAGAGTGTACACCTTGTTTACACCGTTGCTCTTGTTCACGAAACCTTCTTTCTCGGGATTGAAGTTAGAGTAGTACGTCTTTTCCGGTATAGGCTTCGACAGCTCGTAAGCCGTGAGCTTCATTGGTGCCAGCGAATCGCCGTAATACTCTTTGTAGTAGAGCCGGATGTCGCAAGAGTCTGCAACGATTTTGCCGTTTACGAGGCTCTTGATGCTGTCCTTTTCAGGAAACTCGAATCCTTCGGGCAGATAGAACTGCGTCATGAAGTCGCTGCTGAGGTAAGCGCCCGTCTCCGGATCGCGCACCTTGCCGATGTAGCCGGTGTATGTTCTTGCCAAAACCGAGTCGGCGACGATAGAGCGTGTTTTTATCTCGAAGGTATCTGTGACTATATTCAGGCCGTCGCTGCCGTCAATGAGCGTACCACTGCCGATGTCGCCAGTGGTATCGTCGCATGACGTGAATATAAAAGTGGCAAGTGCTAAACCCGCCAAAAACTTTAGCTTCATATTCAAAATGTATTGATTTTGATTGTCAGCCCTACAGCTTCTCGTAGAATTCCTTGTAGGCCTCTGTGTAGTTTTCTCCAGGATATTTCAGGATAGGCAAGCCCTTGCTCTCAGCGTATGCCAGCAACTTCGGATTAGCGTTCTCCTCAGCCTCGATTACAGCGTCGCTATTGTCGATAGCCAGTTTGCAGAACTCCATGAAGTCGAAGTCGTCCTTGTATGCGCTGAGACTGTCAACGGTGATGTCCTTAAACTCAAGACAGTTCTTGAAGTTGTTGCCGATGTCCTTTGACAAGCCGTCCTTGAAAATTGACGTTACGATTTTTGTGTCGTTGAATGTCGGTTCGTCGTTGTATGCAGCCTTGATGAAGAGCGGCACGATGTACGACATCCAGCCTTGGCAGTGGATTACTTCAGACGACCATCTGAGCTTCTTCACTGTTTCCAATACGCCACGTGCGAAGAAAATAGCTCTTTCGCCGTTGTCGTCGTATTCTTCGCCATTTTCGTCCACAGCCATCTTGCGCTTCATGAAGTAGTCGTCGTTGTCGATGAAGTACACCTGAAGGCGTGTCTGCGGAATGGATGCTACCTTGATTATCAGTGGATGATCGGTATCGTCGATGACGAGATTCATTCCTGAAAGGCGTATTACCTCATGAAGTTGTCCTCTGCGCTCGTTGATATTGCCCCATTTGGGCATGAACGTGCGAATTTCGAAACCTTCTTCCTGCATTTTTGTCGGAAGGTCTCTACCCATGATTGAGAGTGCTGTTTCGGGAACATACGGAGCAATCTCCTGATTGATAAAAAGTACTTTCTTTGCCATGCTTTGATATTTAATATGTGCGAAAGTCGCGTTGTTTCGGGCCTCGTTGGCTCAAGCATACGTGCATGCACAAATGCAAAGTTACAAAAAAAATCTCAGAAAACGCTTGTTTTGTTCGTTTTACCCCGTTTATGGGTTTGTTTTTTTAATGTAATTCTTTCTTATTAAGAAATTATTGCACAATAAGTTGTGTTTTTAGAAGAAAGATAGTGCGTATTAAGAATATATCGGGTGGGGTACGGGTTTGGGAATAGTGTGCTGTATGATTATAAGTGGTATAAAAACAATAAATCCCGAGAACGTTCTCGTTCTCAGGATTTATATGTGTCTTAGTGACGGATTTTCTTTGATTAAGCCTCTGCCGGAGCTTCCTCTGTAGCCTCTGCGTTAGCAGCAGCTTCTGCCTCTGCCTTTGCAGCAGCCTCAGCAGCCTTCTTCTCAGCTACCTTCTTAGCGATAGCCTCGTTGAGCTTCTTCTCTGCCTCGAGCTCCTTAGCAGCAGCCTCTGCCTTAGCCTTAGCCTCGTTCTCGCGTACGGTGTCCAAGCCCTTCTGCTTGTCTGCCTTCCATGCGTCGAACTTCTTCTGTGCTGTAGCCTCGTCGAATGCGCCCTTCTTAACGCCACCGCGGAGGTGCTTCATAAGATAAACGCCCTCGCCCTTGAGGATGTTGTGAGCTGTTGCTGTCGGCTGTGCGCCTGTCTCTACCCAGTAGAGTGCACGGTCGAAATCCAAATCTACAGTAGCAGGATTGGTGTTAGGGTTGTAAGTACCAATCTTCTCAGTA
>OQWE01000503.1_pt1 | contig 13412 bp, 10 predicted proteins | sample 1691591 | NCBI WGS metagenome assembly OQWE01 (sample SAMN03418265, study PRJEB22391) | human gut metagenome | biome: human-gut; feature: organic feature; material: feces | host: Homo sapiens | place: Tanzania | collected 2013-01
GTCCTAGTCAGATTGGGGGGCGTAAAATGTGGAAAATCTTTTGTTGGTCAGCAAGTTATCTTTGATAGTGAACATCCAGAGAACATTGAAATCGGTGATTATTGTGCTATAACGATGCGCTGTGTGTTATTGACACACTATGTGAAGCCGCATGGTAATAGCCACGTTTATGAAATTGGAAAAATAAAAATAGGAAATTTTTCTTTGGGAGTCTCAGGAGGTATCTTCAGCGGAAAGATAAGGTTTATGTTTTCGAAAACTCAAAAGTAATCGTATTTCGCAAAAAAGATGGAAAACGCTTATGGACTTCAGAGAAACTCAGTTCAGCAGGACATGTTTACAAATTTGACAAAAATAATAATCTATATGTAACCGGTTATTACGACCAAAATATTTACAAAGTATCTGCAAAAGGTAAAATACTAAGAGTGCCATCAGCATCATGTTGCGTACCGGTGCGGTTCTGGTAGCTCCGCAGAAAACTCCGTAAAGCACCATGCCGATACCGGCACAGACAGGATAGAACAAAACGAAAACATTGTAGGTCACGGCCATTGCTAAAACCTCTTCAATATTGGTAAACAGGCGGATGAAAAATTCATTGCCCAAATGGTAACCAAGCATCAGGATAGCGACCAGCACTACCAGCCATTTGAAGGTCATTTTTATGGTAGCGGCAAACAGCTTACCGTTCTTCGCACCTACCGCACGACCGCTGAAAATCGCCGCTCCGTTCGCCATGCCGTCAATCAGATAGCTCATAATATCCTTGAGCTGCAGCAGTACAGCGTTGGCTGCCAGTACCACAGTACCGAAGGAAGCTCCGACTGCCGCAATAATGTGTTTATGCAGGTTTCTATGAACGTGCTGAATATGGCATTGAGCATTTGGTTTGTTTTCTGGCTGCATATGGATATTACGGGCGTGGCTGTTGCCACTTTGCTAAGTCAGCTTTACGGCGGTATCTTGAGTGTAGTACTGATGTACTATTACGGTGATTTTGATTACAAGGCGCTGCCTTGGAGCGAGCTGCTGGATTGGCGTGAGTTTATCGCCATGCTGCAGGTGAATGTAAACCTGATGATTCGTACTGCCTGCCTGCTCAGATAAGGATGTAATAATAATCACGACACAGCTCGTTGACCTCCGGTGCAGCGCCAATCATGGCCAGATACAGCTCCAAAATGGGCTTCTGGAAAAGAATGCAGCAGGCACTTATCAGCATTGCCAGAACCAAAGGCTTAAAAAATGCGAGCATACCAAGTCTTTTATCGGCAGCGCCAAAGGCCTGTGCCGCATAACCGGTAGTACTCACACGTAAAAAACCAAATAACCAATATAAATTGTTGAACAAGATAGCGCCCAGGGAAACTGCAGCAATATATTTAGGATCCGGAAGCTGCCCCATTACTGCCGTATTTACCGCACCCATCAAAGGCTGCGTCATTGTCGACAGCATAAACGGTACTGTCAGTCCCAAGTATTCCCTATCAGTCAGCAGGTTCACTCTATCTACCTCCCTTGTCTATTCGCACTAAATTTTATTTTAAAAAACCTCTTGTGTGAATAGCTTATCACATGTTATAATTTATTGCAAGAGAGAAAACTAAATTCTGGTGGAAAATTTTTTCACCTGCTCTGCAAAGCCTATGCCAGCTTCTGCTGCTTTTCCGGAAAAAAGTTCTTGCCAAAAGCAGAAATTTAAGGCATAATATTTGCATTGGCGCCAGTTAGCATATACTAACGCATGTTCAAAGCAAAAAATTTATGAGTATATCAAAGGAGTGAGCTTATGTCTGACACATTGAAAATATGCGGGCTGACCATTGACCGTGGCCAAAAGCTGCGCACCTACCTGCCCGTACCAGACACCCACGTAAAAATTCCCATCACTATCATCAATGGCACTGAGGACGGCAAAACGCTGCTCATCACTGCCGGCATCCACGGCGGCGAGTACCCTGGTATCGCTGCAGCTATGGAGCTTGGCCGCGACATCGAGCCTGAGCATGTCCGCGGCTGCCTGATTATGATGCACCCTGTAAACATCCAGGGCTTTTGGGCACGTCGTGAGATGATCGTGCCGGAGGACGGCAAAAACCTCAACCGCGTTTTCCCCGGCGATCCGCTGGGAACGCTTGCCGACAAAACTGCATATTTAATCAGCAGCAACTTCTTCCCCATCGCTGACTTTTATGTAGATATGCACAGCGGCGATATTCACGAAAGCCTGCATCCCTACGTTTACTATCCCGGCCAGCCCACGCCCGAGGTTGAGAAAACCTCCCGCTCCGTGGCCCGCGTGCTCGATATGGAATACATGGTACGCTCTTTGGCAACCGGCGGCGCTTACAACTACGCTGCCAGCACAGGACTGCCGTCCATCCTCATCGAACGCGGCGGCGCAGGTCTTTGCCTGCACGAGGATATCGAAGCCTACAAGGACGATATCCGCAACATCCTGCGCAAGCTGAAAATGTTCTCCCTGCCTGTAAAACCGCGCCATCACTCTCCGCGTGACGTAGAAAACCTCATTTATCTTGAAGCGCTGGAAACAGGCTGCTGGCTGCACCATATTCACAGCGGCGACTTCGTAGAGGAGGGACAGGTTCTGGGCCGCATCACCGACGTTTTCGGCAACACCATCACCACCTACTACGCAGAGCAGACAGGCGTTATCCTCTATGTCTGCCCGGCACTCGCTTCGCCTAAGGGCACGATTCTCGTAGCCTATGGTACGCTCAAGGAATTTGACGAAGAAGAATAATAGCAAAAATTTTAAAATCTGGTCTGTTTTCGCAGGCCAGATTTTTTTATAACTAAAACACTCGCTGCATAAAAAAACAGGTACAGCATTACGCCATACCTGCTTTCAGCTTCCTTAATTACCAAAGTAAGAGCTGTAAATATTTTTATATTCGCCGCTGCGCTTAATCTCTTTCAGCGCTTCGTTGACCTTCTTTTGCAGCTCCTGATTGCCATGAGCAACTGCCATACCATATTTATCGCCATGAAGCACTGTCTCGCCGGCAAATTTTACTTTATCACCATAGTTATGGGTGATGAAAAAGCTGGCAACGATTTTCGAAGCCACCAGCGCATCTGCCTTGCCGTCAGCAACAAGCTTGATACCTGCTTCTGTATCATGCACAGGAATAACCTTAGCGCCATTTGCCTGCTCCTTCAGCAGCTCCTCAGCATAGCTGCCCTCCTCGGCAGCCACTGTCTTGCCTGCCAGAGCAGCGAAGTCATCACCAAGCTGCGAATTTTTATTTACAATAACCTTATAGCCGTCCTCTACATAAGCTTCGCTGAAATCCACCTGACGCGCACGCTCCGGTGTAATACTCAAGGCAGCAACTGCCAAATCGTATTTCTTGTCCTGCAGACCTGTCAATATATCTTTAAAGTGGACATTAACAAATTCAACCTTTTCATAGCCCATCTGCTTAGCCACAGCCTTGGTCAAAGCAATATCAAAGCCGGTATGCACCTTGCTTTGCTCCTGATAAAATTCAAAGGGCGGGAAGTTGGCATCCGTCGCCACCTTCAGCACATTGCCGGTAGAAGAAGAAGCTGCCTCCTTCTCCTTGCTGCCGCCGCAGCCTGCCAAAGCCAAGGCCATAACAACGCAGAACATCAGCATTAAAATCTTTTTCATAAGTATTACCTCCACATAACGTCTTATTAAGAAGCCGTCCGAATTATAGTGATGCCTTTATTATAGCGCTTTTTTTGCACATGTCAATAGTTATTCATATATTCTTTTATGATTGTAAGAAAAATTTCTCTCAATACATTTCGGTTAGCTATAAGCACCCATCTTATGCAGTTAGCACTTAGTCTCTAGGCAAGAATTTTTTCTCTAAAAATGTAAAGATTTTAACAAAAAAACGCTTGACAAACCCTCTGCTAACCGCTTATAATTCAGATAATCTCTTTGCACTGCAATTTAGCTACAGTACAACCTGATCAGGCGGTAAACCGTTTACGCGGTTTTTGCAGCCGGGCCCTCACGGGCAGCAGACAGTGAATGCAACGTCTGCGGGACAGTTAACTACTATCTCGCAGGCGTTTTTTATATGTTTAAATTAAAAATGCCTGCCGCAAAGAACTTTGGCTTACACTAATCTAGTCCAAACAATCGAAGGAGGCATTTAAAATGAAATTTGAAAACGAAGCCGAACGCATCGCCATGATAGTATCTATCAACAGCATCATCGGCAACCTGCTCTTGTCCTTAGGCAAATTAGTCGCCGGCTTTATGGCGCAATCCGCTGCAATGATTTCCGACGGTATCCATTCCGCATCCGACGTCTTTGGCACGCTGATTGTTATGGCGGGCGTAAAATTTTCCAACAAGGCATCTGACGACGAGCATCCCTATGGTCACGAACGCATCGAATGCGTTGCCGCCATCCTGCTCGCAGTCATCCTTACTATTATCGCTCTTTTAATCGGCTACAGCGGCTACGAAAAAATCACCGGCCACAGCGGCGAGCTTGAGGTTCCCGGCCAGCTGGCTCTGTGGGCTGCCGTAGTTTCCATTCTTGCAAAAGAAGCTATGTTCTGGTACACCAGAAATGCTGCCAAAAAAATCAACTCCGGTGCGCTGATGGCCGAGGCGTGGCATCACCGCAGCGACGCTATGAGCTCCGTAGGCGCCTTTGTCGGCATCCTCGGCGCACGTATGGGCTACCCAGTGCTTGACCCCATCGCCAGCCTTGTTATCTGCGTTATGATTCTTTACGCTGCCTACGAGGTCTTTAAGGACTCCATGGATAAAATGGTAGACCGCAGCTGCGACGAAGAAACTAATATTGCTTTAGAGAAGCTCGTTGTCCGCGTTCCCGGCGTAGAGCATCTCGACAGCCTGCATACGCGTCTTTTCGGCAACCGTATCTATGTGGATATTGAGCTTAGCGTCAAGGACGACTTGACTCTGCTGCAGGCACACCATATCGCAGAAACGGTGCATACCGCTATTGAAGCTAACTTCCCGCTCGTAAAGCATTGCATGGTGCATGTCAACCCGCTGAGCGAGGATAGCCACGATTCCTGCATTATGCTGCCGCCGGAACTGCGTCCGAAAAACCTGCATTCTGAGCATCTTGGTTAATATTTTCATGCTTGCAGTCTACACATAGCTGCTGAAAATTTTCTTATATATCCCCTTGACAGCAAGTGAAAAGGGGGTATATAATTATCTCGACGAATGAGTGATTGCTCATATGATTGAGTGATTTACAATAATAATACAATTCACATGGAGGTATCCGCTTATGAAAAAGACTCTCTTCTTAATCATCAGTATGCTCTGCCTGCTCATGTTAGCCGGCTGTGGCAGCGACAAGCAAGCAGCAGCTCCCGCTGCTGAAAAGGTTCTGCGTGTGGCAACGTCCCCAGCTTCCCCACCGTTTGAGCTATACTTAAAGGATCAAAACAAATTCACTGGTTTTGATATTGATTTAATGAACGATCTGGGAAAAAAGATGGGCTATGACAAGGTTGAATTCGTTAATGTCGAGTTCCAAAGCCTGCTTACCGGTCTGGACAGCAAGGATTATGACCTTGCGGTAAACAACTTCAGCTCCACCAAAGCAAGACGCGAAAAATACGCTTACAGCGAGCCGTATGCCAAGGCAGCCTTCTCTATCGTTGCTAAAAAAAGCAGCAAGCTGACCATGAATGATATTGCCGGCCGCAAGGTAGCAATTAAAAAGGGCGCTTCTGCTGCTCGCGTTGCCAAGGCTCTGCCTAACGCGCAAATTGTAGAATATCCGCAAAACGAAAGTGCTCTGCATGCAGTAGAAACCGGTGAAGCAGACTTTGCTATCTGCGGCAACCTGACCACTGCTTACTATATGACGCATACTGACGATGACAACTGCTTAGCTGTTATTGGTCACTCCGACCGTCAGGATGACCTGGTAATGTATGCCAACAAAGATAATAACGAGCTCATCCAAAAGCTTAACGTAGCTCTGAAGGATTACAAAAAGAGCGGCGAATACAAAAAGCTCATCAGCTTCTACTTCGGCGATATCGAAAAACAGGCCGACATCTAAACTCACTAAGAGGACAAATTTACATAAATCTCTACGACACACCCCTTTCGTCTATGAGAACAAAGCACAAAAACAGCTGCGAGGAAACGTCCAAGTCCTCGCAGCTGTTTTGCTTATAACCTACCTTTAGTACAGAAAATCTGCACCTAAAAAAGCAGGCCGCCGCATTTTCATGCAGCAGCCTGCTTTTCTATTCACTGGTCAACTATCACCTGAGGTGCTTTGTCGCCAGCCTTATTTGTTTTGATTGCGATGTCTCATTGAAGCACGATCAATATCAAAGGCGTTAATCAGCTCGGTTACAGCCTGGCTTGGGGATACCACGCCATTAACAGCTGCTTCCATAACTGCCGGTAAACGTCCCTTAATCATCGGGTCTTCAAAGAACAGATTGTGCAGATGCTCATCAATCATGCTGTTAACCCAAGAGATAGTCTGCGATTTACGACGTTTGTCAAAGGCACCAGATTCTTTAGTAACCTTCTCGAATTTACGCATCACAGCCCAAAGCTCCAAAAGACCTTCCTTAGTCAGAGCAGAACATCTGTAAGCATGGGTCTTCCAGCCTTCGGTAGCCGGACGGATAAATTCAATCATACGCTCATATTCGCCTTGGGTAACAATAGCCTTGGGCAGGTTATCGCCATCGGCTTTGTTGACAACGATAGCATCAGCAACCTCCATGATGCCCTTCTTGATGCCTTGCAGGTCATCACCAGCGCCAGTCAGTACGACCAGCATGAAGAAGTCAACCATGGAACGCACAGTAATCTCCGACTGACCTACGCCGACGGTCTCTACCAGGATAACATCGCAGCCTGCAGCTTCGCAGAGAAGCATAGTTTCACGGCTCTTACGTGCAACACCGCCCAAGGTTCCCTTTGCCGGGGAAGGACGGATGAAGCAGTTCGGCTCACGCGAAAGCATCTGCATACGTGTTTTATCACCTAAGATAGAACCACCGGTAATCGAGCTTGTCGGGTCAACTGCCAGAACGGCAACCTTATAGCCCTGATGACACAGCAGCTGGCCGAAGGATTCGATAAAGGTACTCTTACCGGCACCAGGCACACCGGAAATACCGATACGCAGTGCTTTGCCTGTACGCGGCAAAAGTCCCTGCAGCACACGCTGCGCTTTATCGAAGTCTTTCGGAGCGTTACTTTCAATAAGCGTAATTGCCTGAGACAAAGTTTTGCGATCGCCCTCACTGACTCCCTTGATCAGCTCTTCCGAAGAAGGCTTCTTTCTCAAAGGGAATTTTCTGATTTTATCCGCAGGGTTATATTTCTCCTCTGATACAGCGTTCACCGCGCTGTCAATGCCACTCATTACGGAGCAGGCAAAATTTGGGTCTTTTTTCAGGGGTACCCAACTCGGTCTAATATCCTTTTCACCAGTTTCAGGCATTTAGCTCACCTCGCTCTTACTCTTGTTCAGCCTTTGCACGGTCAACCAGCATTTGCAGCAGCTGGATGCAGCATTTCGGAATATTGGTACCAGGTCCAAAGATACCTGCTGCGCCGTGTTCATACAGATAATCGTAGTCTTGAGCAGGAATTACGCCGCCAATGCAGACCATAATATCCTCACGACCACGTTTCTTCAGTTCTTCTACGATTGCCGGCAGCAAGGTCTTGTGACCAGCAGCCAGGGAGGAGAAGCCAACCATATCAACGTCGTTATCTACAGCGTCTTGTGCAGATTCTTCCGGAGTCTGGAACAGAGGACCAACGTCGACGGTCCAGCCCATATCTGCAAAGGAGGTTGCCAGAACCTTTTGTCCGCGGTCATGACCATCCTGGCCCATCTTAGCCAAGAAGATACGAGGACGACGGCCTTCAAGTTTTTCAAATTCATCAGCCAGCTTATTAGCTTTTTCCATATCATCGTTGCCGCTGAATTCACTGGAGTATACACCGGATACAGTGTGGATTACAGCATTGAAACGACCGGAAACTTTTTCAACTGCGTCGGAAATTTCACCGAGGGATGCACGGTCACGTGCAGCTTGTACAGCCATCTCCAGCAGGTTGCCATGATCACGGCTTTCAGCTGCCTTCGTAATAGCTTCCAGATCGCGAGCAACAGCATCGCTATCGCGTTCTGCTCTCAGTTTTTCCAGACGTTTAATCTGAGCGTTACGTACAGCGGTGTTATCGATGGACAGTACGTTCAGCGGATCTTCCTTAGCCAGACGATATTTGTTCAGGCCAACGATGGTTTCCTTGCCGCTATCGATGTTAGCTTGACGACGAGCTGCGCACTCTTCGATACGCATCTTCGGCAGGCCGGTTGCAATAGCCTTTGCCATACCACCAAGTGCTTCAACCTCCTGGATATGAGCCCAAGCACGGCGAATGATTTCGTTGGTGAGGTATTCAACATAGTAGGAACCGCCCCACGGATCGATAATCTTGCAAACCTTGGTTTCATCCTGGATGTACAGCTGGGTGTTACGAGCAAGACGAGCGGAGAAGTCAGTCGGCAGTGCGATAGCTTCGTCCAGTGCGTTGGTATGCAGGGATTGGGTATGGCCCAGAGCAGCAGACATAGCTTCCATACAAGTACGAGAGATGTTGTTGAACGGATCCTGCTCGGTCAGAGACCAGCCAGAGGTCTGGCTATGAGTACGCAGTGCCATGGATTTCGGGTTCTTAGCGCCGAAGCTCTTAAGAATCTTAGCCCACAGAACACGAGCAGCACGCATTTTTGCAACTTCCATGAAGTAGTTTTTGCCCATATCCCAGAAGAAGGACAGACGTTTTGCGAAAGCATCTACAGGCAGGCCTGCAGCTTCACCAGTACGGATATATTCCATACCATCGGCCAGAGTGTAGCCTAATTCAAGGTCGCAGGTTGCGCCGCACTCTTGAATATGGTAACCGGAAATGGAGATACTGTTGAATTTAGGCATGTATTTGGTGGTGTATTCGAAAATATCACCGATGATACGCATGGACATAGCAGGCGGATAAATGTAGGTGTTACGTACCATGAACTCTTTCAGAATATCGTTCTGAATGGTACCAGCCATGATGGATTTATCTACGCCCTGCTCTTCACCGGATACGATGAAGAATGCCAGGATAGGCAGAACTGCGCCGTTCATGGTCATGGATACGGACATCTGATCCAGAGGAATACCGGAGAACAGGATGTTCATATCGAGCATGGAGCAAACAGATACGCCTGCTTTACCAACGTCGCCAACTACACGCGGGTTATCTGCGTCGTAGCCACGGTGAGTCGGTAAGTCGAACGCGATGGACAGACCTTTTTGGCCTGCTGCCAGGTTACGACGATAGAATGCGTTGGATTCTTCCGCAGTGGAGAAGCCTGCATATTGACGTACAGTCCACGGACGGAATACATACATTGTGGAGTAAGGACCACGCAGGAACGGAGGAATACCGCTCATGAAGTCCAGATGGTTACATTTATCATAGATATCCTTGGTGTACAGCGGAGCTTTCGGAATACGTTCCAAGGTTGTATCATAAAGGGCATCATAATTTTCGCCCATTTTTTCTTCCAGATTTTTCTTCCATTCGTCATAAGAACAAGAAGGATGATCAGGAAGGGCTACTTTAGTGAAATCCGGATTAATGCTCATTATTCAATCATCCCTTTCTTCTTTTGCAGCATCTTCAGAGTTTGGAAGCAGTTAGCTTTTACGCTGATGAAGTCATCAACACCGGCTTCTTTATAAACCGGTTCCAGATCTTTCGGAGCAGCGCCAGCCAGGAACAGAGTAATGTTCGGGTTAGCTGCTTTAATCATCGGAGCCAGTTTCGGAACGATTTCCGGATAGGTAGCATCGGTGGAGCAGATAACTGCAACATCATACGGAGTACCATTTTCATCAATGCCAGCCTTCAGTGCTTCTACGCACTTCTCATAACGAGAACCAGGTTTGCCTTCGTCATCTTGGAAGCCATTGTTCAGATGAACATTGAATTCGCCAACCTGCAGGAAGGAGGTGGAGAAGTCTGCACGAGCTTTATGTTGAGGAATCGGTCCCATGTTGCACAGGAATACTTCAACATTTTTGCCGGTTTTCTTAACATAGTCTTCAGTTTCGAAACGCAGTGCTTCATAGCGCTCGGTCCAGTGATGAGCAGCGATTGCTTCAACGGTTTCCGGAGCTTCAGCCTTGCAGGATGCAGCAGCAACCTGGCCGATAGTAGCACCATTGCTGAATGCTTCGATTGTGCCTTCAACGGTTTCAACAGCAGCCAGCTTGCCGGCCAGATAGTTGGTGTCGATGTCAGCAACGTAAGCAGCAACAGCAGCTTCGCGTTCTTTCTTCAGCTTCGGAGTATCCTCTTCGCGGCGCTCCAGCGGTTCTTCCGTCATGTTCGGGTACATGTTTACGCCAACAGCACGGTCGCTGCGCATTTCCAGAGCTTTGAAGCGTTTAGCCAGAACGTCAGCAACTTGTGCTTGCGGATAGCCAGCTTCCAGAGCTTTGATGATGCCGCCCATTTCCTCAACCTTTTGGAACTCAGCCCAGATTTTTTCGGTGATCTGTTTGGTCAGGGTTTCAACGCCCCAGGAACCGCCGGCAGCATCGATCGGGCTCAGCATACCAAATTCTTCTTGCAGCATTACATGCAGGTTACGAGCGATACGACGGGAGAATACGTCGCCTTTACGGATCAGCTCGTCAAACGGCGGGTTGTCATAGGTGCATACGCCGCCTACAACGCTGGAGAAGGTTTGGGTGCAGTTACGCAGCATGTTAACATACGGGTCAACAACGGTCTTGGTGAAGCGAGCGCAACGGCCATGAACCTTGATAGCGCGGTCTGCTTCTTCAGCACCGAAGGCTTCCATAATAGCTGCCCAGATCATACGCAGGGAACGCAGTTTTGCGATTTCCATGAAGAAGTTTGCACCTTGGTTGAAGCAGAAGTACAGGGAGTTAGCAATGTCGTGCAGCTCAACGCCACGTTTTTGCATTTGACGTACATATTCAACTGCAGTAGCGAAGGTGTAAGCAACCTCTTGTACTGCTTCTGCACCGCCATCGGTGTAAACGTCACTGTTGATGAAAACAGTGCGCAGCTCCGGAGTATTAGCTTTAGCAAATTTAATGGTTTCAGCCATTTCATCATACAAAGCTTCCAGAGAGGTTTCAGTTTTGCCGGTTTTTACCAGTTCGCCGATCGGATCGCCACCGATAACACCGCGCAGAGCTTTAACATCATGACCAGCGCCCTTCAGAGCAGCTACAGTCAGAGCCAGCAGGTTTTTAGCGCCGGCGCCGGTGTACATCATGATAGGATATTTATCGAGTTTCAGACCATTAAGCAGAACGCTCATGTCTTCAACGGTAGTAACGTTCACGCCAACATCGCCGGGTTTTTCTGCATCCTTAACGTCTACGCCGTTCTTAGTTGCAGTATCCAGTTTGATATTGTAAACAGTGGAGCCTTTGGAAATTTCTTCCTTCAGCAGTTCATTGTTATCAGCCGGCAGGGTTTCATCGCAGGCTTGCGCAATACCCCAGGGCTCGTGTACGTAACCGTTAACGGTTGCACCACGCAGGAAATCGCCCATACCAGGATAATCGTTAGTAGGCAGGATTGCATCAGTACCTTTACGAGTATAAATCGGATCAAAGGTAATCCCCTCGTAGTTTTTCGTGTACATGATTTTGTCAAAAGGTTTACCCTTCAGCAATGCGTTGCATGCTTCCACCCATTCATCCCAGGTGGGTTCAGTAAACTCATCAAAAGTAACCTCAGGGAACTCTGTTACTTTCTCTGATTTACGCAACATGGCTTCCAGTTCTTTGTCGGTCAACGGTCTTTCACCATCAACGACAGCTGTAGATTTTTGTTGTTCATCAGCCATTTAATAATCCTCCTTTTAGAATTTGAATTATCTATATACACAGCTCCAGGCCGCATATAACATAAAAATATTAGGCTTCCTAGCCTGTAAATTTAACCAGACGCCCGTAGTTAACAAGCATCTTTCTGATTTCGCGACCCGGTGTAATGGAATCGTTCATAATCAGATTGCCCAGTGCTGCCGCAGGCTCAGCGCCACGGCTTTGCATATAACGGGCATAATACTCAATCTGCGGCACATCCTCGCTGGAGCAGTAGACAACAGCCGGCTGCAGCAGGGGATCCTCTGCCAGAACATAGGGATCAACAACCTCAAAATAAGTTTTCAGCAGCTCGCAGATGTCAATCTTCTTAGGATTATAATCAATCTCCACGCCTTTGATTTTCAGCTCATTGCTGGCCTCAGCGAGACCGCCGGTCACAGCCTCAACACCACGAAGCTCGCTATACGCTTCCTTCAAGACTGCCGCTTCTCCTGATAAATACAATTTTTTCATATAATACTCACCCCTTTATGCAAAAAAATAAAGCCACCACAGGTAGTGATGGCTAGATTAGCTGTACAGCAGCGCACCCCTACGCTGCCATACTGAGAGGAGAAAGGAAATGTTCTCACTAAAAGAAATATTTGAGAATGGAATTTGAAAAATACGGTGTGTCCAGTACCGTAGCAAGTTCAAAAAATTGAAAGGCATCGATGGCTTAGACCAAATCCCTTAAGGCCGCAAGCCATCACGCGACCTTTAAAAGGCATAGAAAACAGAAAACCGTTTCTCAAAGAAGCCCTAAACCTATTGCGGCTCGGACTTTTGAAAAACGGTGAAATATCATAAAGCTATATTAGCAGGCAAACGTATACTAAAAACGCTTCACAGACATCTCTCCCCGTCTCTCGCAGGTCAAACGACGATGCATCTTACAGGCAGTTCTTCTGGCTTCGCTTCTTCACGTGTTTCACCTTCCCAGAGGACCCCTCCAGTGGTATAAACAAAACTTTTGGAGAGTGGCCGGGCCATCGATGCTATCTGTCATACTTGTCCGCGATACTGGACATATCGTGTTTTTCAAATCCCATTCTCAAATTTTTCTTTTAGCTGAGAACATTTCCTTTCTCCTCTCAAGTACGACAGACTCTGCGCAGCTCGTTTTCTTCAGGCATGGTATCATTAAGAATCATGTTGCCTAAAGCAGCACCCGGCTCTGCGCCACGGTTCTGCATAAAACGGGCATAGTATTCAATCTGCGGAACATCTTCGGCAGCCTTGTAAATAACAGCAGCCTGTTCCAAAGGATCTTCTGCGATGATATAGGGATTTACCCCTTCATTAAAGTATTTTTTCAAAAGCTCGCAGATATCTGTCTTTTTGGGGTTATATTGCACACGTACGCACTTTACTTCCAGCTCACCGCTGGCTTTAGCACGACCGGCAACAACTTCTTCAACGCCTTTCATACCTTCAAAGGCCGCAAGCAGTTCAGCAAT
>OQWE01000505.1_pt1 | contig 13393 bp, 6 predicted proteins | sample 1691591 | NCBI WGS metagenome assembly OQWE01 (sample SAMN03418265, study PRJEB22391) | human gut metagenome | biome: human-gut; feature: organic feature; material: feces | host: Homo sapiens | place: Tanzania | collected 2013-01
ACCGGCTACGACAGAACCACAATAAACACCATCAACACGACATTCACGGCGAACTGGGACCTTGGTTCAATCACAAAAGGACTGTCCGTAAACGGAACCATGGCCTATGATGTGATCGGGAATTTCCAGAAGAACTGGCAGAAAAACTGGCAGTACTACACCTACGACGAAGTGACCGAGCTTTACGAGGAAAGGACCAATTCCTATTGGAGCACCCCAGTGCTTCATGAATATCAAAGAAACAGCAACACCCTGACCATCAACGCCAACGCCAACTACGACAGGGACTTCAACGGACACCATGTGAGTGCTCTGGCCGGATTCGAGCAGGCATCCTACCGCCTGGACTACATGGGAGCGGGAATAAATAAGTACGACTCTGACATCCTTGACGAGTTCTTCGCCGGATCGGCGGACAAGAATTGGTACAGCATCAAAGGCTATGCGAGAGAGACAGCCAGAAGAAGCTGGTTCGGAAGGCTCGGCTATGACTGGAAGAGCCGTTATCTGGTTCAGCTCATCGGACGCTTCGACGGTTCGGAGAACTTCCCTGAGCACAAACGCTGGGGCTTCTTCCCTGGAGTCTCAGCCGGATGGAGAATCTCTGAGGAACAGTTCATCAAGAAAAGCGTCCCTTGGCTGACAAACCTGAAAATACGAGCATCCTACGGAGAACAGGGCAACGACCAGATCGATTCGTTCCAGTACATGACAACCTACGGTTACACGTCGGCGTCCTCTTACAAGTTAAGGTTCGACGACAAAGACGTCAACTTCATCATTCCTGGAAAGGTGCCGAACAAGAATGTGACTTGGGAAGTGGCAAAGACCTGGAACATCGGTCTGGACGGAAGCATAAAGAATGGACTGATCGGATGGGAACTTGAGTTCTTCAGAACCGAGCGTTCCAACATCCTCTGCACAAGGAACGCGTCAATACCTTACTACACAGGTCTTCCGGACAGTCTTCCGGACGAGAACATCGGCATCGTGGACAACAAGGGATTCGAGCTCCAGCTGCATCACGAGGGAAAATCGAAGAAAGGAGACCTTATCTACCATGCAAGCGGAAACTTCATGTTTGTCCGCAACCGGATAAAGTTCATGGATGAGACACCTTGGGGAGAAGGTCATGAATATATGAACCTTACGGGACATCCTATGGGAGCCGAACTTTACTATCAGGTGAAAGGGATCAACCGCTCCCAGGAAGATCTGGAGAACAATCCGCAGATGGCCGGAGCCACCCTCGGTGATTTCATGTTCGAGGATCTGGACGGAGACGGAAAGATCACTTCTTACGACAGAAAAAGGTGCGACCTTACTCCTGTGCCGGAGATCGTTTTCGGAGCCAACTTCGACGCGACATGGAAGAACTTCGACTTCTCTGTGTTGCTTCAAGGTCAGGCCAGGGCAAGATTCTACTACTCTCCTCTGACGGATCCTGTTTCCGGAAACATCGAGAAAGAGGCGGCTTTGAACGCATGGAATCTGGACAACCCGACAGCAAGCCGTCCAAGAATCGGCTCCACAGTCAGCAACGGAGGAGTGAACAGGGTTTCGTTCTACTACAGGAACGCAGCCTTCCTTCGACTGAAGAATGTCGAAATCGGCTACACGATTCCAGATAACATTCTATTCAACAATATGAAAATAAAGAGCTTGCGCTTCTATGTCGCAGGTTACAACCTTCTCACATTCTCTGGTCTGAAGAATGTGGATCCTGAGACCAGCGATGAATCCTATCAGACGTATCCGCAGATGCGGATCTTCAACACAGGAGTGAAACTTACTTTCTAAATGAAGAGACATGAACACCATGAAAAAGATAACCGCAATACTCGCCGCAGCGACCCTTCTGGTCTCCTGCAACAATGATTTTCTGAACAAGACTCCTCTTGACAAACTTTCTGAGGACGCTGTGTTCAATAGCACCGCCCTGGCTGAAAGTTACATCAACGCTCTCTACACTGTCCTGCCTGACCCGTTTCAGGAGGGCAACATCGGCTGCATCACCGACGAGGGCTACTTCCGCTTCGGAGGATCAAGCACAAGGTACATCGCATCCGGCAACATGACCCCGGACAATGTCATGTACAACTACGAAGGTGGGCAGGCCCACAGTACAAGAACCACATTCCTGAACATCTGGAACCGCACCTACGAGCGCATCTACAGGATGAACTATTTCCTGAACTATGTGGATGAAAAGGGTACGAATATTCCCGAAGACGATGTGAACAGACTAAAGGGCGAGGTATATTTCCTCCGGGCCTGGGCATACTACAACCTCATCCAAAGGTATGCCGGTGTGCCGATCATCACAAAGGCCTACGACCTTACCGACACCTACGATGCGAAGAGGGACAACTTCGACGATTGCGTGGATTTCGTACTGGATGATCTGGACAAGGCGGAAGCGCTTCTCCCGTCAAAGGACAAGACCACAAAGGGCAGGGCGAACAAAGACATCGTGCTGGCGCTCAGAAGCCGTCTCACGCTGATAGCCGCGTCTCCCCTTTTCAATGACAAGACACGTCCGGAAGGTGGAATATTCAGAGGCCAATACAGCGCCGACAAATGGAAAAGAGCCCTGGATGCCACGAAAAGGATAATCGACCGTGCCGATGTCGATGGAGCCTACAAGCTTGACGACACCTATGACGGAGTGTGGAAGAACACCGACTCTCAAGAGATTATCTGGGCCAAGTATTTCATTTCCAGCGCAGACGCCAGCGACAACACGATGAAGAAAGCGCAGTTGCTCTATTCAGTGGCGTATTTCAACGGCTGGACCGCGTTCCACCCGACACAGGCTATGGTCATCGACTACGAGATGGCAAACGGGAAAAAGATCTTCGAGGAAGGCTCCGGCTTCGATGTCAACCATCCGTTCAAGGGACGGGATCCTCGTTTCTACAAGAGCGTCGCCGCTCCGTTCAGCAACTATCCGAACACGGACAACTCAGGTTATCATGACAACGTTCTGGACCTCTCGCTCTACTATGACGATGTCAAGAAATCTGATTTCGGCGAAGGTCAGAAAGAGCCTTCCTACAGCGTGAAAGCCAAACACCTTCTGGACGCCACCAGCACAATGGGACTGGAGATGATGAAATGGTACATCCCGACCTCGCCGATCACCGAGGCCGAGACCGGCTCCTTGCTTTACCCTTGGTTCAGACTGGCCGAGATGTACCTGAACTATGCGGAATGCGCCTACATGACCGGGAACGAGGCACTTTGCCGCCAGTACATCAATAAAGTACGCTCACGTTCCGACGTTCAGATGCCCGAAGTCAAGGAATCCGGCGAGGCTCTTTGGGATCGTCTGGTGAACGAACGCAGGGTAGAGTTGGCTTTCGAGGCCATCCGCTATTTCGATGTGAGAAGATGGAAGACCGCGCAGTTCTACGAGAATGTTCCGTTCGCCGGAATGAGAACCATGGTGCTTCGAAACGGAGCGCAGAACGACACTATCTACCGTGTAGCGCACCCTTACGATGAAAGTCTCACCAACACTTGCTACTATTGGCCGAACTCGGACGAAAGAAAGGACTACGTGAAAGCCAACACAAGGGACATCTTCGAGGAAGCCAGCCAGGATTCAGACGGTGCCATCCAGATAAACGGCTCCTGCATCAAGTACCGTTGGCTCGGGAAAGACTACTGGGTGGATTACGGTGACTGTCGCCTCACGGTCAGCCCTACCCAGAAGCATTTCAGGAAAGTGAACGGAGAATGGCCGAACTACCTTATGCCGATTCCTGCGAACGAGATGACCAAGGCCAATGGCACCTTGGTACAAAACCCTGGATATTGATAAATTAATATGAAAATAAAGGCTCTCATATTTCTGGTGTCATCCCTGCTGGCCGTCGCCTGCGGCGAAAACCGACTGGAGATGAACTACGGTTCCGCGGACATCTCCACAACTCCCGAAGAGCATGTCGTTCTTGCCGGTTTTGCCGCAAGGCATGGCCTGTCGGATGGCATTCACCAGAGACTCAGGACGCATTGCCTCGTCATAAAGGACAATGACGGACAGAAAGTCTGCGTCATCTCCAACGATTTGATGGAGATTTCTCCGGCAATCACCGACACGCTCCGGACATTGATCTCGGAGCGGTCCGGGCTGGAGAGAGAACGCATCCTGATCCATAATATTCACACCCATTCAGCTCCAAGATCCGGAGGCTCAAGCACTTGGACAGGAGGCACAAACAGGGCATGGAAGTTCAGGATGATTGATTCTCTGGTGAACAATGCCGTGAGGACAATCACATCGGACAAAGATTTCTCTAGATTCGAACTTGAAACAGGACGAGCCAGAACAGGAATCAACGGCAACAGATGTGAGAAAGGGGGACCTGTAGACCACGATGTCTATGTGGCGAGGTTCATCAGAAAGGGCAAACCTATGGTCTCGGTCATCAATCTTGCGTGTCACCCTGTGTGCATGGGACCTCGCAGCCATGCATTGTCTTCAGACTATTCTGGAATATGCGGGGAAATACTTTCCAAGCACTGGGGAGGTGAAGTGTTCCAGTTGACAGGCGCAGCTGGCAATATGGATCCGGAAAGAGGACCTCAGGACGCCGCCTACGCGGAAGAATGTGGCAAAGCGTTGGCAGACTCCCTTACCGGAATCACATTCACGAAAGTCAAGGGAAAAGGCCTGATGCGGCTTGTGAATGAGACTGTGGACCTTCCGTACCAGAAAGACTCAATCACGGCGGAGCTGGTACGACAGCATGCGGATTCGCTTGTCAGGACCTCCTCCAAGGTCTCGTCTTCATTCGGAGATGATGTCAGGAACTGGGAAAGCGAAATTCTGGGAAGGTTCAGAAACGGCCCGGTCCCAAGCAGACTACGTTACCACCTGCATGTTGTGGATCTGGACGGTGTGATGTTCTTATTCAGTGACGGGGAGCCTTTCTGCGAGTACCAGATGGACATCCGCAAGGATTTTCCGGACAGGACGATCTTCTTCGCCGGCTACACGAACGGACAGAATTCCTACCTCCCTTCCGAAAGAGCCTACAAGGTACGCAAGGGGTATGAATATGAGACCGAGCAGATGCACATCTACATCAAGGCTCCGTATCCCCTCTCCAGTTCCGCCCCGGCGGTTTACAAGGCTGGAGTAAGAAAAATCATAGACGATGCCATAGTTTCAGAGACAGAGGATCCTGTAAAGGCAGTGGCCTGCTATGGAGTGATTCCCGCTCCCGAGACTCTGGTTCCAAGGTCTGGAGAGTTCACCATCGGCAAACACACCTCGGTCAAGATCGAAAGCGATGACAACGGTTTCGCGGAAGCGGCGGAAATATTCATCGACAGAATCAAGGCCGCCTCAGGAATTGATTTGAGCGACGGAGGCGGGAAAGGTGGCCGGATTGTAATCCGTAAAGTAGAAGATCTTGAAGATGAGGAATATAAGATGAGCGTATCGCCAAAGGAAGTCCTCGTGGAGGCTACCACTTCAGCCGGCGCGTTCTATGCTTTGCAGACATTCCTTCAGTTGCTTCCTCCTGAAATATATTCACAGAATAAAGTCTCCGGCGTCAGATGGAGCGTGCCGTGCTGCGAGATCGGCGACAGACCGGCGTTCGCCTACAGAGGCATGATGCTGGACTGCGGAAGATATTTCTACCCGAAGGAATTCGTGAAAAAGTTCATAGACCTGATGTCTGCACGCAAACTGAACATGTTCCATTGGCATCTGACGGAAGACCAGGGTTGGAGGATTGAGATAAAGAAGTACCCGCTGCTCACCGAAGTGGGATCGAAGAGGCCATTCACCGCGGATTACGACGGGAAGGACCCTGACGGAAAGCCTCAAGGCGGATTCTACACCCAGGAGGACATCAAGGAGATTGTTGAATACGCAAGGCGGCGGCACGTGACCGTCATTCCCGAGATAGAGATTCCGGGGCATTCCACGGCGGCTTTGGCGGCATACCCGCAATTGTCATGTGACCCAACCAAGACCTACGAGGTGTCCACATGCTGGGGTGTCAAAGACGATGTCTATTGTCCGAGCGAGTTCACGTTCAAGTTTTTGGAGGATGTCTTCACGGAGATGCTGCCGTTGTTCCCTTCAAGGTACTGGCACATCGGAGGAGACGAATGTCCGCAGAAAGCATGGAAAGAGAGTTCTGTCTGCCGTGACTTGATGAAAAAGAAAGGGATGAAGAGTTACGATGAGATTCAGTCCTATTTCGTGAACCGGGTCGGCACATTCCTGCGGAATCACGGAAAGACTGTGATCGGTTGGGACGAGATTCTGGACGGAAGTGCCGTGGACGGTATGATCGCACAATCTTACAGAGGGCACGCTCCGGCGGCCAAGGGGATCAGACGAGGACATCAAGTGATCCTCTCGCCTGACCGCTGGTGCTATTTCAACTACTATCAGGAAGATCCTCAGACCGAACCGAAAGCGCAGCCACGGCTTCTCACACTTAAGAAAGCCTATAATTATTTCCCGGCGGTGGATTCCCTTCCTGAACTCAGCGCAAAGTACATCATCGGAGTCGAAGGCTGTGTCTGGGGTGAATATATTCCCGACAGCAGGACGGCCGAGTACTGGGCTTTTCCTAGAACATCCGCATTGTCAGAGGTGGGATGGACCAAGCGGCAAAACAAGGACTGGCAGTCATTCAGGGTAAGGATGGAGAAAGAACTGAGACGGCTTGAAATCGCCGGAGTGAACTGTTCCGAGGCTTATTGGAATGTGATTTTTGACTACGACAGCGTGAATCTTTCCCGGCCTGAGCGAGCTGATCTTATGCTGGACTATCCGGGAGCCGCCATCCGTTACACCACGGACGGAAGCGAACCCGGAATGGACTCAAGGATATTCATGAAATCCTTCACTCCTGAAAAAGGCGCCACGGTGCGGGCGCAAGGATTCACCCATGACGGAAGGAAGGTGGGGAAGGAAGTTGAAAAGAGATTCTGACCATGAATAGATTGATCCTATCGCTGACCATGGCGCTCGCCATCGCCTGCACGGCAGAGAAACCGGATGACAACCCTATAAGTGTCATTCCGTGGCCGTCACACGTACAGACAGGAGACGGGCATTTCACCCTCGGGAAAAACACGGTGGTCTATCTGGAGCAGGACCCGGAAGTGCGACGTACTGTCGGTTTCCTCAACGAGAGGCTGGCCAATGTCTCAGGATACACCCTGAAGACCAAGCCGATGGATCTGGCCGAGACAGAAGGAATCTTTTTTCTGAACACCGGACTCCCGACGGAAGCATATTCGCTCCGGGTCGAAAACGAAAGGATTGTCATTGAATATGGCGACGGGGCAGGGGCGTTCTACGGGCTTCAGACCTTGTTTCAGTTATTTCCAACCGAGATATTCTCTGACGAAAGAACCGGAAAGAGACATTGGGATATTCCTTGTTGCGGAATAGAGGATTCACCGAGGTTCAGCTATCGCGGGATGCATCTTGACTGCTGCCTGCACTTCTTCGACATCGACTTCCTGAAAAGGTACATCGACATGATGGCGCTGCATAAGGTGAACAGGTTCCACTGGCACCTGACTGAAGATCAGGGGTGGCGTCTTGAGATAAAGAAATATCCTCTGCTGACAGAGAAGGGACAGTGGCGTAAAGAAACCGTCATCGGCTCTCTGGCTTCCGGAATCTACGACGGAAAACCATACGGAGGGTATTACACACAGGAGCAGGTTCGTGATCTTGTGGAATATGCCGCCGAAAGGTATGTCACCATCATCCCGGAGATAGAGATGCCCGGCCATGCGCTTGCGGCGCTCGCATGCTACCCTCAACTAAGCTGTGGGCTGGACAGCACTTACCAGACCGCCACACGGTGGGGAATATTCCGTCAAGTGTATTGCCCCAAAGAGGAGACGTTCGAGTTTCTCCAGGACGTGTTGGACGAGGTCATGGATATGTTCCCGTCGAAACTCATACACATCGGAGGGGATGAATGCCCAAAGGCAAGCTGGAAGGAATGCCCTCATTGCCAGGCTCTGATAAAGCGTCTTGGACTCAAGGACGAGTTCGAGTTGCAGAGCTGGTTTGTCCAAAGAATCGGGAAGTATGTGAACTCCAAGGGACGTGAGATCATCGGATGGGACGAGATTCTCCAAGGCGGGCTTGCTCCCGGAGCGAAAGTGATGTCATGGCTCGGAGAGGAAGGCGGGATAAAGGCCGCCAGAATGCACCACGAGGCAGTGATGGCGCCGCATCCGAAATACTATCTGGACTACTGGCAGGGAGATCCGGACAACGAACCCCTTGCCATGGGCGGGCCGACAATGCTGAGGACGGTTTACGACTATAATCCGGTTCCCCAGGTGCTCACCCATGAAGAGAGCAGATACATAACTGGAGTTGAAGGATGCGTTTGGACCGAATATATGCCGACACCGGAAAGGGTGGAATACATGGCCTGGCCACGGATGTGCGCGATTGCCGAGAGCGGTTGGAGCGAGGCTGACAAAGACTGGGATTCCTTCACCAGACGGCTTGAACGTCATTTCAGGATCCTTGACCAATTGGGGGTCAAGGCATGCCGGAACTTTTTCAGCCCGTACATAGAACTTCATCCAGACACCGCCTACGACAAGGTGGTCACGATCACGGCGGACCTTCCTGATTCGGAGGTAAGATACACCCTGGACGGAAGCGATCCCGGGCCGCGATCACTGCTATACTCCGAGCCTTTTGTGATCAACAGGTCCCAGACTGTCAAGGCCGTCCTTGTGAGGAATGGAAAAACCATAGGTGAAATAAAGACTAAGAAATATTTATAAAACTGATAATCATGACATTAAGACTTACCGAGCAGCCCTCGCTGCACGACAATCTTGAGAAAAAGAGCGTGGCTGAACTGCTGCGCGAGATCAATGAAGAGGACAAGAAAGTGCCTCTTGCGATCGAAAAGGTGCTTCCTGATCTTGAGAGACTGGTGAGCGCGATAGAGCGCCAGATCCGAAACGGAGGCAGGATGTTTTACTGCGGAGCCGGCACAGGAGGCAAACTGGCGGTGCTGGACATGCTGGAGATTCCGAACACTTACGGAGTCCCTCCTGAAATGATCCAATGCGTCCTTGCCGGAGGTGTGGAGAATCTGGTGCTTGATCTGGAAGAAAAAGAGGACGATGTGGAGGAAGGGTGGAAGACTCTTCAGGAAAAGAACATATCGCCAAGAGACATCGTCGTGGGAATCTCCGCCAGCGGAAACACGCCATACGTGCTGGCTACCCTGAAAGCCTGTCACGAGCATGGAATCCCGACAGGTTCGTTTGTGAACAACCCTGATTCTCCTATCTCAAAATACTCCGACTACCCAGTGGAGGTGCTCACAGGCCCTGAGTTCATCACCGGAAGCACCAGAATGAAGTCCGGAACCTCCCAAAAGCTCATCTGTGACATGATCAGCACGACCGTCATGTGCCGGCTCGGACGTGTCGAAGGCAACAGGATGGTTCATGCGCATCTGATCAACAACAAGGTCGTGGACCGGCTGACCCGTACGATGGTTGAGCGGAATCCGTCTTTGGACTACGCCACCTGCGAGACCGCCATCAGAAAGTATGGTGGGCTTACGGAAGCGGAAGCAGGGCTCCTCAACGAGGGAATCCTGAAAAAAGAACCAGCGGAAGTCAACTGATCTATGGAACACAGCATACTAATTTCATTCTTGGCCGCGGCTTTGTTTGTCGGCGGGGGATGTGACAAGTCCGAAGGTGGCAAGGATGACGTCAGCATCTATAAAGGGGTGGTTATCAACGAAATCGCCGCCCACGACCAGACAACTGACGCCCAGTCGTGGGTGGAGATTCTCAACACAGGGACGGAAAGTGTCGATGTCTCCGGGCTGGGACTGTTCCTGACCGACCAGTATTTCACCGGCAAATGCATCTGGACCGCCCCGTCAGGCACCGTGCTTGAATCAGGAGGACGTCTTGTGCTGTCAACGGAGGACGAGACACTTGTCACTGGAATCGCCTCAAACTCGGATTTCGAGCTTAGACTTGCCCGTAACGCCACCGGAAAAGCCGTGGACGATTTCGTGAGAAGTGCAGCTTTCGGAACGCCAGAGGCCCAGACAGCAAGAGGAAGCTACCAGAGAATCCCGGACGGAGACGGACAGTGGAGAAACCTGACATACTCAAGCAAGGCCACAGAGAATGTCATCTTCGAGCTTGAGCAGACACGTCATATCGCTTTCTGGGCATGGAAAGCACATCTGCCAAGCCTCATGGCCGATGACTGCTTGATGATGAAGACCCTGAAAGCCAAAGGCTACGACCACATCATCCTGAACTATGCCGCATTTCATCCGTCCTCAAGGAAGACCACAACAGAATTCATCGAGGAGGCGGAACGAATCGGAATCACAGTGCACGCATGGATCCAATGCTTTCACAATTCCTCCGGATGGATCAATCCTATTGACGATGAGAACAACAGGTACAAGGATGAAATCTTCGAGGAAATCACCCGGAACGCCAAAGATTACATAGAGGATTACGGAGTGAAAGGCATTCATCTGGACTACATACGGTTCGGTGGAACCGCCTACAAGCACAATCCTTCGGCAGAGGTGAACGCCGTAGGAGCCGTGACCAGATGCTGCAGAGAATTGAGGGAATTGTGCGACAGTTACAACGAGGGCCTTGTCACATCCGCAGCCCTGATGCCCGATGACAATGACTCACACTACTACTATGGACAGGACCAGAACGAGATGGGAAAATATATCCACATCCTCATGCCGATGATCTACAGGTATTCCTACGGCTACAATGACGCCGCATGCGTAAGGGCCGCCAACAAGTTTGCCGACAACACCGCAGGAGCACAGTGCTGGGCCGGAACCACCACCTACAAAGGGGATGACAGCAAGGTCTATCCGATGGACGAGGATGGGATTATGAAAGACTGCGAGGTCTATAAGGACAGCCGTGCAAGCGGAATCGTGCTATTCCGTTACGGACTCGGAACATTCCCGGACATGACCCGATTCAACATGGATTAATGAATATAATAACACTATCAAAACTAAAAGCATTATGAAAAAAATCTGGATTTATCTTGTCTCTCTGATGACTCTCGCGGGGCTTATCACGGCCTGCAAAGGAGACGGAAAAGAGGACAATAACGATGTGAAGCCTGTGGCGACAATCTCGCAGCAGGATCTGATTGATGCGTTCGCGTCAATGTACTCGGCATGGGAAAAGACTACAACCCTGCCAACCTCTTTGGATGTGGCCGGGAAGAGTCTGACTCAGCCACAATACCATCATGCTCTCTGCATGGTTGTCTCCAACCTTACCTCCGGAAAGGCATCAGGAGACATTGACGTGCTGAACTACAAGGCTGCCGATCACCCTGACAGAGACAGCTACGACGCCGAAAGCATCGCCGTGACAGGAGAGGAGAGTGTTGCCTCGATAGCCCAAAAGATGCTTCAGGCGATGAAAGAGAAGGGACAGGTTCCTAACCAGACCCTGTTCACCAGAAACGGTCAGGCCATAGCCTTCTCCACCAATCGCGCGACCGTGACTTTGGTCAGAACGGTGGCCGCCTACAAGAGCGACGGAAAACTTCCATCCTCCGTGTCCACAGAGTATCTTTCCGCCTCTGCCACGCTCAGAGGTTTCGCCGAGCAGCTCGTCTCCTACCTTGATGTATGGCAGAAGACCATCGGTACGGTCAGCGCCGACGGCAGCCACTGCTCAGACAACAACAGCGCATGGGAGAACGTACACTTCATCCCGATTCCTTACAGCGGAGGGTACTCCGACGGAAAGGATCAGTACGATCCTAAGTTTCAGCCATACCACACGATCACAGTGGCCGGCACTGAATATACCGCCGCCCAATGCTTCGTGATAGCTGCCAAGGGGTTCCTTGACCTTGTGACCAAGGAGGGATCGGCGTTGAAACAAAGCGAAAGGAACACTCCTGTACACAATCTTGGCAACGGCAAGAGTCTCAGCGAGAAGATTCCCGTAGCAGACGAATGGGCGACATGGGGATCATATCCTTGGTACGAGAAATCCGATGAGCCTTGCGGCGTCATCAACTTCTCTGACAAGGTGCCTTGCGATCTCGGCTTTATGGCACGTACACTCCCTTGGTTCCTGAAAAGGGCCCAGGATCTGGGATGCATAGGCAACTTCTTGAACTACGACGAGGATCCTGACGGCTCGCTCGTCATGCCACCTTACCGAGGAATCATCTCCCCGATGCGTACATTCCTCATTCTGTGCAGATTCTACAAGCATCTACTGGACAATGGAATCACCGAAAATGTCTACGATGCGGTAAAGGACATCAAACTCGACTACGACTTTTACGGAATCGAGATGCCTGACATCTCAAGGCACCTTGTCAGAGAAGTTGATGACCATTGAGCTGAAGACCACGGAAGTGACGACTAAAGCCGAAGGCGAGACGGTGGAAGCACAGTTTGTCGCCAAGAAAGCATGGACAGCCACAACAGACGCAGACTGGATCTCTGTTAACCCGGCATCAGGCGAGACAGCGTCACCGGCAAAGATTCAGATCACCGTCAAAGCCAACACCGGCGAGGCCCGCGAGGGTTCTGTCACCATCAAGGGAGGCAATGTCAAGGACGGTCTTGCCATCAAGGTGAAACAAGCAGCCTATGTACCTCCGACAGGGACGACGATCAAGGATTTCGCAGAGCAGTACGTGACTTTGATCGGCATCTGGGAAAAGACCACCGGAACAATCAACATGATCAGCGGCGAGACCCCGGCGGCCGCCGGGAGCGAGAACGAAGAGTTCAATGTCGAGAACGCCCATTATATTCCATCTACCACAAAGATCACTGTGGACGGCAAGGAATACAACACAGCCGATGTCTTCGAGCTTGCGTTGAGGTGTTACCTTCTGCTCAGGGGCTATGACGGAAACCAGACCAGCAAGAACGGTGCGGGAAACATCCCTGAGCTCAGCGCGCCGGCAAAGATGTCCGAAACAGAACTGCCTCAGACGCACGGTTTCAAATGGGCAAGCAGCCCTTACAACGAGACCAAGAACAACGGTGGTCATCTTGTGATGGGTTCCGACGAGAACGGAAAGCACTGTCAGGTCAAGATCGACTGGCTTGACAACTTTGCGATGAGGAACGTAAACTTCGCTCTTGTTCTCAGCGAGGAAAACGCGATCTCAAACCTGAGCGGCTACGTCGGAAGACTCGATGGCTACTATGGATGCGCATGCTCAATGAGGGCGCTCATCACCTACGCGTTCTTCTTCCAATACATGCTTGACAACAAGCTGGAGGACGCCAAGGGCATCAGCGCCGATCAGATTTTCAGAACCGAGTTGTTCGGCGACGAGAAATAGTTATCCGGCGAAGGTATC
>OQWE01000507.1_pt1 | contig 13379 bp, 9 predicted proteins | sample 1691591 | NCBI WGS metagenome assembly OQWE01 (sample SAMN03418265, study PRJEB22391) | human gut metagenome | biome: human-gut; feature: organic feature; material: feces | host: Homo sapiens | place: Tanzania | collected 2013-01
TACGTCGTACTTGAAGTACATGCAGTTATTAAACACACTGCGGTGCTGGTCAATCCCAAAATGAGCGGCACGGGCGGCGACGACGGCTACTGCGGAGATTATGAGGCGACAAATACCATGCGCGCACTGTACAGCACACGCTCCGACGGCGTTGAGGGCGGCTGCTACAGCATAAGCAATATGGATGATCTCGTCGCGTTCAGAAAGTACGTAAACGAGGGCTATAAGACAAGCAAGATCATATTCTTCATGACCCATGATATCGACATGTCCGTTCAGTATTCGGCTGCGAGCGGAACCTCATGGACGCCTGTCGGCACGGCAAAGGAGCCGTTCAAGGGCATATTCGACGGTCAGGGCTACACGCTCAAATACCTGTATATAAACAGCAATGCAGACGATCAGGGCTTCTTCGGCCACGTCACCGGAAATAACGCCGTGGTAAAGAACCTCGGTATAAGCGGCTCTGTAACGTCCAAGGGTGTAAACTCCGCCGCCATCTGCGCCGACTTCAACTTCGGCACGATAGCAAACTGCTGGTCGAGCTGTGCCGTCGCGGGCGCGTCAAACTCCGGCGGCATAATCGGCGGCGGCAATATGGGCACGGTCATAAACTGCACGAGCTACGGCGTTGTAAACGGCGCTACGACCTACGGCGCGATAGCCGGCGCGCCCGTAGGCACGCAGCTTAAATACTGCTACTATCTCTACGGCTCCTGCCAGCAGGGCTACCCGTCGGATAAGGGCATTCTGTACCCCACGGTGCAGAGCTTTAACGGCACCGGCGCTGTCTGCGTCATGGCAGAGTATGTCAACGTTGAGGGCACACGCACCAAAAACGTCTCCTCCGCGCTGAAAATGTACGTTGACGCGCATCCGGAGGTGAACTACTGCTACTGGGGTATAGGCGACTCTAAGGAGTACTACCTCCAGGGCGTAACCGGCTTCCCGGTGCTCATCTCGGCGTCGGACACCAAGGGCGAACACGATTATAAGCAGTATAAGGCGCAGTTTAAGGATAAGAAATACTTCTCGGTTCTGGCCGCGCTGAAGGACGCAAACTCCGCCGAGGGCGGCGGCGTTGTAACGCTGCTGGTAAACGCGCAGCTTAAAAACCGCGAGGATATCGTCTTTGACGACGACGTAACGCTCAACACATCTGACTTTTCTCTGATCATCATGTCCGAGGTCTCCGTTAAGAGCATGAATCAGATACTCGGCACGTTCATCATAAAAAGCGGCGGCACGATAAACCTTGACGGCGATAAATTTATCTATTCGCATATGAAGTCAGACGATTCGTGCAACAGCGCGTTCTATTCAAAGGAGAGCCTGACCATACAGACCGTCAAGACCGACGATCCGACGGCGTATGACCTGACGTTCTACAGCGGCGAATTTATCGTAAACGCGGCGCTCGATTCCGGTAATCCGCACAGGATACCCGGCGGCAGCAAGCTGACGATAAAAGAGCGCGCAACGCTCAATGTTGAGCGCAACGCCCGCATAAGAACGACAGGCGGCGCGGAGATATACGACTACGGCACGATAAAGATCGGTAACGCGACGCTCGACCGCAACAAGGGCAGCCGCATCGTTGGCGTACTTGAGGATAAGAGCGGAAAGGTAAGCCTGCCGTTTATCTACTACGACGGATATCATCTGCGCGGCTGGATGGCCAATGAGGAGCTGTACGCAGCCGGCAGCACTGTCGATGTTCCGACGGCGACGACCTTCACGGCGACCTGGGCGATAGGAGACAGGATGGATCCGTACCCCGGCGATGACAGCTACACCGACGGTGAGATCACCTATGATTTCAAGATCCATGTCATCCAGTCCGAGGGCGGCAGGATAAGCCCCGAAACGATGAACGTCGCACGCGGCGAAACGCTCAGCTTCACCGTCGAGGCCTCCGAGGGCTATTATATCAAGAACGTCCTCGTTGACGGCAAGAGCGTAACGCTCGACGATAACGGCGCATATCAGTTCATAAGCGTCGGCGAGGATCACACGATTACAGCGCTGTTTGCCCAATACACAAACAGCGGCTACAACAGCTATATAAACAAATTCACGGATGTCAAGACGAGCGACTGGTTTTATAATAACGTTCGCTTTGCTTACACGATGGGGCTAATGAACGGTACGTCGGCAACAACGTTCTCGCCCGGTGACCCGACGGCCAGAGCGCAGTTTATAACCGTTTTGTGGCGCATGTCAGGTTCACCGGTCGTTCCCGGAAGTGAATGCCGGTTTAACGATGTCGCAAGCGGCGCCTATTACTATGAGGCGGTGCGCTGGGGCGTTGCAAACGGCATAATAAACGGCTATTCGGCAACGGTGTTTGACCCGAACGGACAGGTAACCCGCGAGCAGCTGATAACCATGCTCTTCCGCTATGCCAAAAACTACGCGGGCGACGATGTGGCAAAGTACGACACGACCAACATTCTTGGTTATTCGGATGTCCTTCAGATATCCAAGGGGATGACTCAGCCGTTCCAGTGGGGAATAGGCGCCAAGATAATAAGCGGCACGAGCGCCACCACGCTTACTCCGCAGGGCACGGCGACCCGTGCGCAGGTCGCGGCCATTCTCTCGCGCTACTGCAACAGCTTTGTTCTGAAGCTTCCCGTAATGATGTAAATACCGACTTACTTAAAAGGCGATCGGCGGCCACAGCGGATAATTTCGCTGTGGCCGTAATCGTCAGTGCAGGAAGGAGATTTATTGTATGGAAATAAAACGGATCAAGCAGGCAGATGATGAACTATATAAAGAAGCGATGACCCTGTACGGCATGAGCTTTCCGCTGCACGAGCAGCGCGAAGCGGATTCTCAGAAGCGGATACTGGAGCAGGACGCGTACTATTGACATAGAACCAAAAATCACCGAGTAAAGTCCGTAACAGACTAAGCTCGGTGATTTTTTCTTTTAATTGCTGTGCCCGGTAACTCGGTTTTTTAATACTTCGTTATCAGTCTGCACAAGCTTTTATGTTTGTATATTGATTACAGGACTTTGGTCAGCTGCATGTAGCGATGAATCATTGCCGCCATTTGGCCGCGGGTCGTCGCATCGACAGGGCCGAAGTTGCCGTTGGGGTAGCCGTTGACAACGCCGAAGGATTTCGCCCACTGGACCGCATTACGTGCCCAGGAGCTGATAACAGAGGAATCGCCGAAGATAGGCGAGCCGCTGACAGCGGGCGAGCCTGCATAGCGATAGAACATCGTGACGATCTCCTGACGGCTTATCGCGACGCCGGGAGCAAATGTCGTTGCGCTTGTGCCCTTTGTCACGCCGGTATTGTATGCCCAAACGATGGCGTTGTATGCCCAGTCGAAGTTCTTGGCGCCGATGTCGGTAAACGGAGGCGTTGCCATGCCCGTTACGTCGGGAGAGCCCTCAAGACGGTACAGAACGGTGACGAACATTGCACGTGTCATGCTGGTTTTGGGAGCAAACTTCGTATCCGAAACGCCATTCATTATGTCGTGCTGCCAAACGTACTTGACATCGTTGTAGAACCAGTCGGTCTTGGAAACGTCAACAAAGGGGAAGGGAACCTCATAGCCGCAGACAGAGCAGACCTTGTATACCAGCTTGTGGCCGGTTGCGGGGATGACCTCGGATTTGCTGAGGACCTCGCCGCATTCACTGCAGTGGCTGCCCTCGGTGCAGCCGTCCTTTGTGCAGGTAGCTGCAACTGCCGGGGTGTCGATGACCTTGGTGTGCTCGTGAGCAGCAACGGTCAGCTTTGCCTCGTTGGTGATGTACATGGTGGGGCTCTTAAGATCAATATTGTAGATCATGCAGGCGAAGGCTCTGCCGTTGTCGCTTGCGGCGGCCTTTGCAATGGTAAGGGTATCGGTGGTGCTCAGGGAGACCTTCTTGAGCGCCGCAAGAAGCTTGAACGCGATCTCCAGCTTGTTGCCGGAAAGATCGATTCCGCCGAAGTCGATGCTCTTAACGGCGTCGGGCTCGAGCCACAGATACTTATATGTTCCCGCGGTGTTTACCTTAACCTTGAACGTTGCGCTCTCGCCCTCCTTGACGGTAACGTCATTGGGGCCGGTAACGTCAAGCTCGCTGCCCATGAGACCGGCAATGAACTTGAGGAAGGTGTAGGCGTCAAGATTTTTCAGCAGGCCGTTTATGTCAAAGCCGCCCTCGAGAAGCTTTTTGAGTATATCCGCGATCTGGTCGGAGTCAAGCTTCTCCAGCAGCTTTTTGAGCGTCTCGTTGTCGCCGATAAACTGCTTGAACAGCTCAAGAAGCTTGTCCTTGTCAAGCTTTCCAAGGATATCGCCGATGTCTCCGTTATTTTTGAGAAGATCTTCAATAAGCTTTTTCAGCTCATCGATATTGAGCTTTCCCAGAAGCTCCTTGAGCTCACCGTCGCCGAGCTTATCAAGCAGCTGCTTAAGAAGCTGCGCGACAATGTCGCTGTTAAATCCGTTGTCCTCGCCGCCGAACAGACCCTTGAGAGCCTCGATGAGCTTGTCTATGTTGATGTCACCGAACAGCTTCTTGAAATCCTCGTTCTTCATGAGCTCGTCAAGCAGCTTCTGAAGATTTTCCTTGGTGAGCAGATCATTGAAATCAAACTCGCCTTTGAGAAGCTTATCCAGTAAGGCCTGAAGCTGCTCTTGGGTGAGACCGTTAAGCAGCTGATCGAGGAGCTCCTCATCTTTTATAAACATCCCAAGCAGCGTCTTGAGCAGCTCGGGATCGATGCTGCCGTTATTATTAAGAAGATCCTTGAGCATCTTCATAAATTCTTCAGCGTTTTCAACGCCGAGATTTTTAAGCAGATCATTAAAATCCTTGCTGTCCAAGCCCTTGAGAAGCTCCTGAAGCTGAGCCTTGAGCTGCTCACTGTCTTGCCCGCCCTTAAGCAATGCCTTTATCTGATCGACGAGCGCCTGTATGTCTGTGCTTTGGTTAAAGCCGGGATCGTCTTCCTCGGGCGCGGTTCCCGCATTGGCGTCTGCAATGGCGTAAACCGGCAGCAGCGTGAACACGAGCACCAGCACCAGCATCAGGCTGATAATGCGATTTTTCATAATATTCCTCCTTGCTCCATTGACATAAAATAAATGGCCAATAAAATATTTACGGTGTCAATATGTCAACAATTATTATACAGATTTATTACATCACTTGCAATGCTATTCGTACAAAAAGTTTAAAAACAGCAAAATAACCAGTTACATAAGATAATTATTGTGCAAAATTTGTGCTGCCGTACCGATTATACAATTACACCTCTGTCGTTTTCCGACGAAACACCGGCCTGTTGAACAACAATATATGCGGATGCTAAATTAAAAGCTCAGGTCATTTGACCTGAGCTTTTTTGCATATCTCGCTGCCGAAGCGCACGGGGCGTTCTTTGCCGCGCAGAGTGTCGGATAAAAGCTCCTGCGGCAGATCAAGCACACCTTCCTTAAACAGCAGGACTATAGTCGAGCCGCCGAAGCGGAACAGCCCCTTTTCCTCGCCGCGGTGGATGACGCCGGCCTGGCGGTAGTTTTCTATCTTCCCGACGAGGCACGCACCGACCTCGATCTGAACGACGGGGCCGAAGTTTTCGGTGTACAGGACGCAGTATTCGCGAGTGTTCTGCATGAACACCGGCCTTTTACGCACGACGACAGGCTGCACGGGGTGATAGTGCCCCCGAATGTGCCGGTTGCGGCTTTTGAAGCCGTCGTCAATGTAGCAGTAGCGGTGGTAGTTCTCAACGCCGAGGCGCAGCACAAGGCATGTGCCGTTCATGTACTCGCCGGCAATATCCGCGCCGCCGACGAGATCATCAACGTTGTACCAGCTGTTTTTTATCGCGAATTCCGAGTCATTGCTTATTTTATACGCCGACAGATAGCCGTCGCAGGGGGAGATGAGCGCATCGGACTCCATGTTCACCGGGCGTGCGCCGTCCTTCACCTGACGGGTGAAAAAGTCGTTGAAGCAGCGGTAATCCTGCTTAACATAGTCGCTCATGTCCAGGGCATTTGCGCGGATAAAGCCGTCAATACGCCGTGCCGACAGCCTTGTATCCATATATGCGCCGACTACGGCGGTGAGAACCGGATTTGTCATAATGCGTCGCGCCGGCCAGCCGAGGTGCTTAAAATAGCAGCAGGTAAGGCCGAACGTCATTTTCTTAGAGGTCATGTCTTTTCACCGTTTTCATTTTGATTAGTACGCACAGCAGCAGTATGCCGCACAACAGAATGGTTGCATAAAAGCTCACTCCGCGGCTTAAAAGCTCAACGCTCACGGGGTCGCGCACGAGCTGCTTAAAGCCGCTGAGCAGGATATAGTCGGCAACGCCGACAGCTCCGGGGACCGGTATGGCGTTCGAGCCCAGAACCGCAAACGCCTGAACCGAGAAGGCCTTGAACGCGTCGCCGGCCTTTCCGCCGACCGCGAGAAACACGCAGACCGAGACCAGGATCACCGACAGCCTCTGCGCCAGATTGCACAGAAAGATCTTTATAAGAAGCCCTGTTTCGCGCCGTAAAAGCTCGCCGCATTTCTTATACTGCTTTATCATCTCAAGCAGCTTTTCGTACTGTACATCGTAGTCCTTATAAATGTGCAGCCTGCACATAAGCTTCAGTACCCAGCGGCAGACACTGAGTATGAGCCTGTCGTTAAAGATACACATTAAAAACAGCGCGATGAACGCCAATTGAACGATGACGCCGAAGGCTATAAACAGCTTTGGAGCGAGACTCATGCGAAGCAGTATGCCGGGATGAACAAGGCAGCATACCGCGCTTATGAGCAGTATTGCCACAGTATACATCACAAGATTCAAAAGCAGTGCGATAGCCGATACCGCCGCCGGAATTCCGCTTTTCATCATCAGAATGAGCGCGGCCGGCTGGCCGCCGGTGGCCGAGGGGGTTATCGCTGAAAAGAAAATGTCCGACGCGGAAAAAATTATGCTCTTTCCGGCGGAAAAGCCGTGCCCGAAAAAGCGGCAGGTGCATTGCAGACCGAGTCCCTCAAAGTAAATAAAGCCGAATGCGCACCCGGCGGCAAGGATCATCCACAGGGGATCAGAATTCTTCAGAAAGCAAAGAAATCGCCCCCACGAAAAGCCTTTTGAGCATGACGTGATTATCTTTATCGTTATTGCAGATATTGTGACCAAAAGCAATATCCACAGCAAATTTTTTTTCAGTTTGTTTTTCATATGCCTTTAACTGTGTGGTTTTTATTAACACAGTTAGTATACACGTCCGTCACACATTTGTCAACGATTATAAGAGGTTTTGTCTGTTGACGTTGACAAATATATAAGGATTAGAATATAATTCACATATTAGGGCGCTTTTGAGCGCCGCAGCACGAAAGGCGGCTCTGCTTATGAAAAATGTTATAGAAATGTTTGGCTCGATGGTGTTTAACGACTGCGTCATGCAGGCGCGGCTCCCGAAGCAGGCATATAAGCAGGTGCAGCGCTCCATAAAGCTCGGCGAGAGGCTCGACGGCGAGACAGCCGAGGTCGTTGCCAACGCCATGAAGGACTGGGCGCTTGAGAAGGGCGCGACGCACTTTACTCACTGGTTCCAGCCCATGACAGGCATAACCGCCGAAAAGCACGACAGCTTCATTGCGCCAAGCGATAACGGCAGAATAATCATGGAGTTTTCCGGCAAGGAGCTCATTCAGGGCGAGCCGGACGCATCGAGCTTCCCCACGGGCGGCCTGCGCGCAACATTTGAAGCACGCGGCTATACGACCTGGGATCCGACATCCTACGCGTTTATTAAGGATAATGTTCTGTGCATACCGACGGCGTTCTGCTCCTACGGCGGCGAGGCGCTGGATAAGAAGACACCGCTGCTTCGCTCAATGGAGGCGTTAAACCGTCAGGGGCTTCGCATTTTGAGACTGTTTGGCAATACAGATGTCACCGCGGTGAAGACCACCGTTGGTCCGGAGCAGGAGTATTTTCTAATAGATAAAAGCATCTATGAAAAGCGCAAGGATATAATGTACACCGGCAGAACGCTTTTCGGAGCACAGCCGCCCAAGGGCCAGGAGCTTGACGACCACTATTACGGAACGATAAAGCCGCGCGTCGCGGCGTTCATGGAGGAGCTCGACGAGGAGCTCTGGAAGCTCGGTGTTCTGGCGAAGACCGAGCATAACGAGGTCGCTCCCGCTCAGCACGAGCTTGCGCCGATATATACAACGACAAATATTGCCGCAGATCACAATCAGATAACCATGGAGCTCATGCAGAAGCTTGCGCGTAAGTATGATATGGTGTGCCTGCTGCACGAAAAGCCCTTTGCCGGCGTTAACGGCTCGGGCAAGCACAATAACTGGTCGATGACGACCGACACGGGACTAAATCTTCTTGAGCCGGGCGAAACTCCGTATGAGAACGCGCAGTTTCTGCTGCTGCTGTGCGCCGTTTTGCAGGCGGTTGACGATTATCAGGATATGCTGCGCATATCCGTTGCAAGTGCTGCCAACGACCATCGCCTCGGCGCCGCCGAAGCGCCTCCGGCGATCATTTCCGTGTTCCTCGGCGAGGAGCTTGAGGAGATACTTGAGGCTATCGAAAACGATACGCCCTACGGCGGCAAGGAGAAGGAGCAGATCAAGGTCGGCGTTCACGTTCTGCCGAAGTTTGCGCGCGACGCTACAGACAGAAACCGCACCTCGCCATTTGCCTTCACTGGCAATAAATTTGAGTTCCGCATGCTCGGCTCATCGATGTCAATCTCCGGAGCAAACGTGGTGCTCAACACCGCCGTGGCAGAGTCGCTGCGTAAATATGCCGATATTCTCGAAAATGCCGATAATTTTGAAACCAGCCTGCACGAGCTCATACGCAGCGTTATAAAAAAGCACAAGCGCATTATATTCAACGGCAACGGTTACGGCGATGAATGGATAAGCCAAGCTGCCTCTCGCGGACTTAAAAATTTCCGTACGACGGTAGACTGTGTGCCATACTATCTCGATATAAAGAATGTTGACCTCTTCGCACGCCACAGAGTGTATTCCGAGATCGAGCTTGCCGCACGATATAAGATGAAGCTTGATAACTACTGCAAGGTCATCCGCATCGAAGCGCAGACCATGCAGGAGATGGTTTGGCAGGATATACTGCCGGCAGCCAGCGCTTACTCAAAGAAGCTTTCGGACACGGCGCTTTCCAAGGCGCAGCTCGGGATAGACAACAGCTTTGAAAAGGAGCAGGCGGCAAAGGTAAGCGAGCTTATGAGCGAAACGGTAACGAACGTGAAGGCTCTTGCCGCAGCCGCAGAGAGCGCTGATGAGTATTCAGAAAACTATACGAGAGCGTCGGTGTTCCGTGATAAGGTGCTCCCTGCTCAGGAAGCGCTCAGACGAAGCGTTGACGGGCTTGAGCAGAACACCGCCAAGCAGTTTTGGCCGTATCCTACCTACGGCGACATTCTGTTCAGCGTGCAGTGAAAAGGGGAGAGAGCTTTGGATATCAGCAAAAAAACCGTAAAACGAATACTGCTTATAATAGCCTTCACTGTTATTTTGATATGGGCGGTGTATAACCACAAGCTGCTGTTTAAGTACATCGGCGAGCTGTATGCGCTCATTTCGCCGTTTGTTATCGGCCTGTGCATAGCATATGTCGTCAATGTCATCATGCGCCCTATAGAGCGGATGTGGATGAAGCTCCTCAGCAGGTTCAAGGGTAAGTGGGTCGAAAAGCTCAAGCGGCCGATATGCCTGCTGCTAAGCATATTGCTCATAATCGGCATAATACTCGCGGTCGTATTCCTCATTATCCCCGAGCTGAGCGAATCGGTATCCTCACTTGTCAGCATGATCCCGTCCTATGTCACCGAGGTCGAAAGCTGGTGGGAGGCACTGTCCGAGCGCCTGGTCAAATATGGTGTTGACCTGCCGCAGTTTAACTTTAATCCCGATAAGCTAATAGACTTCCTGAAGGACGGCGGTACTGCGGTACTGAACACGACACTGTCGGCAACGACGTCAATTGTCACGGCAGTTATTAATTTCGTGCTTGCTCTCGCTTTTTCCATTTACGTCCTCGCGCAGAAGGAAACGCTCAAGCGCCAGTCGAAGAAGGTCATGTCAAGGCTGATGAAGCCAGAGAAAATGCAGAAGCTTCTCGATATGCTCGACCTTATAAACCGCACGTTTACAAATTTCATAACCGGTCAGCTCACGGAGGCTGTGATAATTGGTGTCCTGTGCTTTATAGGCATGTCGATCTTCCGTATGCCCTACGCTCCGGCGATATCCGTGCTTGTCGGCTTCACGGCGCTCATCCCCGTGTTCGGCGCATTTATCGGAACCGCGATCGGTGCATTCCTTATACTGCTGGTAAAGCCTATTCAGGCTGTGTGGTTCGTAGTGTTTATCATCGTCCTTCAGCAGTTTGAGGGCAACCTCATCTATCCCAAGGTCGTCGGCAAATCCGTCGGGCTTCCGGGCATATGGGTTCTCGTCGCCGTAACGATCGGCGGCAACGCCATGGGCGTTGTGGGCATGCTCATAAGCGTTCCGCTGTGCTCTGTGCTGTATGTTGTTGCGCGAAATGCAGTAAACGGCCGGCCGCTTGCGGAACGGTCGGAATAAAAATAACAGCCTGTCAAGGAGCCGCTGTTTTCGCAAGCTGAAAACGGCGGCTCCTTTGACGGGCTGTGAAAATGCTACGTTCAAAGGCCGGACTTTTTCAATTATAATGTTTTTTCCTGAGCCTGATATTCAGAAGTACAATTGCAGACAGCACAAGGATAATTCCCACCGCGCTCATCGGTGTGAGCGCTTCATTGTAGACCGCAATTCCCACTACCGTTGCAACGACCGGCTCGACCGAGGCCATTATGGATGCTTTGCCGTTTTCAAGCCCCTCAAGGCCGCGTGTATACAGCAGATACGGCATAAAGCACGTCACAAGACCGGTAGCAAAGGCAAAGCCGAAGTTCGGCACCGTCTGCGTTATGATATCGAGATACTCCGTTCCGCCGATCATCGTAGCTCCGACTGCGGCAAGCAGGCAGGAGTAAAAGTTTATGGTCAGGCTTGAGTATCCGCGGTTTAGAGCAAAGCGGCTGAAGATGCTGTAGAGCGCGTAGCACACTCCGGCGGTGAGACCGAGCGCCAGACCGACGGGCGTTATCCTTGCGCCTCCGCCAATGCCGGAGACAAGGCAGCAGCCGGCAAATGCCAGAACCATTGCAATGAGCTTTTGAGCCGTGAGCTTTTCCTTAAACAGCAGCGCCGAGAAAAGTATAACAAAGCACGGCGCAGTATACAGCAGTATCGCGGCCGCCGAAAGGCTCATATAATCCATGGCTTTAAAATAGCACACGCCGAAGATGAGCAGCGAAACTATCCCGCTGCCGATGAATATCCATACATCCTTCAGGTGTATTTTAAACGCACTGCGGTCGCTTACGAGAAGAACGACACCGAAAAGCACAGCGGCAAAGCTGCATCTTACCGCGATGCAGCTTATCGCGGATACGCCCATCACATCGAGCGTGCGGCGGAAAAAGCCCATGAAGCCCCACAGTGAGCCCGCGAGGATAACGCTTACAGCATATTTGTTCTTCATCAGACCAAACCTCCTATCCACGAGGCCAGCGGCACATAAATGACCGGCAGGACTATCGCCGGGAGCAGATTCGGAACATTGACCTTGCGTTCGGTAACACCGATCATATTAAGCCCCATTCCGATAAATATTGCGCCGCCGACAGCGCTCATCTCAGTTATGACCTCGGTGCTCAGAAAAGGAGAGAGCGAGCCCGCGAGCAAAATGAGGACTCCTTCCCAAATGAGCACCGGAACGAGCGACAGAGCAACGCCGACGCCCATTGCCGCCGACATTGCCGCGGCTGAAACTGCGTCGATGACCGTCTTGGTGTACAGCACGCTGTAATTACCCCGCAGTCCGGCGTCGAGTGAGCCCATTATGGCCATGGCTCCGACCGTGAACATGACCGATGCGCTTATAACGCCGTCGGCAAAGCGACCCTCGGCAAACTTTTTACCCTCAAACAGCTTGGCTACCCTTACACCCATGCCGTCTATGAACTCGTCGATCTTCAGAGCCTGACCGATCACCGCGCCGATTGCAAGGCAGAGAACAAGGCACATGGTATTTGATGAGCCGATTATACCCTGCACTCCGACCGAAACGACGACCAGCCCCATCGCGGTCATCAGGCAGTCGACAAGCTTGTGATTTATCTTTGCTCTGAGCAGCGTTCCGGCCGTTCCGCCGATGAGTATGCCCAAAGCATTAACTATTGCAGCAATCATACGATAACCTTCTCTTTGCCGAATTACCAGCCTATTTTAATAACTTCATTTTCAATAGTCAACACTCATTTTTATGTGATTGACAAAAAAATAAGTAGTGTGCTATTATTGCAAATGTCAAGCGAATATTTGCGGGTATGATGGAATTGGCAGACATGCGAGATTTAGGTTCTCGTGCTTACGGCGTGCAGGTTCGACCCCTGTTACCCGCACCAAACCAATATAATCCGAACCAAATCTTCTTAATCGGAGATGGGTTCGGATTATTTGTTTTCTTCGAGAAGTTCGAGGATACGCATTTCAGAAACGGCGTGGTAAAGCGTCCCGAATCCAAGCCCAGAGGGCCGAGAAAACCAAAGATATAGAGGCGTATTTGAACGCCGTCACGGAGTATAAGCCCTGCGAAAACTGAACAAACGCACAAAAGGGGATGGCGGCCTGCCATCCCCTTTTGCCATGCTGTTTCAGGAGCATATATCCCTTGGATTTGTCTTATATCTATCGTCAGGCGACGTTCTCGCCGTTGCTGTCCTTGTCCGTTTTTGCCCCGTCCCGTGCCGCCTGCCATTCGGCAAATTCCCGCTGCCCCTCCTCACTCTCGTAGTAGGCGAGAATATCCGGCAGCAGAATTCGGGCGATGTTCTCGATCTCATGCTGCGGGATGCCGCTGTTGTTGGTGAGCTTTTTTCGTCTGCTCAAGTTGCACCTCCGAAAAAGTATTTTGCCTCAGCTTTCTCCCGCGCGGCGGAGGAGTGGCGTCTTGAGCGTCTTTTGCTGTCTGCTGCGTATTAATTCCTTTTATAACCTACAACACCAGATGCCCGATAGATGTGTGTTGACTGCATTAGCTTTTTCAATGCCCATGCTGTGATTCTTGGTCTAAGGCCGGTTGAAATCGCCGCTCCCGCATGATACGATAAATTTGGAAAAGCTTTTTTCCTGTCCACGCAATGAACGGCGATTTTTGTTGTCTATATAGGTGAAAGGCCTTTACACAGAGAGAAAGGAGGGCGCAATGAGAGACCATGAGATCATAGAATTGTACTGGGCGCGTAATGAG
>OQWE01000510.1_pt1 | contig 13373 bp, 14 predicted proteins | sample 1691591 | NCBI WGS metagenome assembly OQWE01 (sample SAMN03418265, study PRJEB22391) | human gut metagenome | biome: human-gut; feature: organic feature; material: feces | host: Homo sapiens | place: Tanzania | collected 2013-01
ATTTTTTCTTCATCATGCGGTCAAGCCGCTCCTGCAGCTCTCAGTCTTGCCGCAAGGCGGCAATCCAGCTTCAAGGAGGAAGCCAGCCCTCTCTGTCGCTGCGCGACATCTCTCCCAAAGGGAGAGACAAGCTTGGTCTGTGCGTAAGAGGGAGGCAGATTATCATATGAAGTGCAACAGAAAAAAAGCGTCAGTCCCGGAAAAGACCGGTTCTGACGCTTTTTCTATTTCTATTTACCCAATTATCCGCGCTCGGCAATCGGAATATAGCTCGAACGGGAAATAATCGGCTTGTACGCCGGACGAATAATCTTGCCGCCGGTGGTAACTTCCTCGATGCGGTGTGCCAGCCAGCCGACAATGCGGGCGGTAGCAAACAGCGGGGTGTACATCTCCTGCGGAATGCCCAGCATCTCGTAAACCAGACCGGAATACATATCAACATTCGCACACATGATGTTGTGCTCGCCGCGCACACGATAGAATGCCTCCGGTGCCAGACGCTCGGTCAGCTCAATGAGATTAAACTCGCGCTCAAAGCCCTTCTGCGCTGCCAGCGGGCGCGCGGTATTTTTCAGTGCAACGGCACGCGGGTCAGACAGCGTGTAGACCGCATGTCCCATACCGTAAATCAGGCCGGAGCCGTCACCGGCTTCCTTGCGCATGATTTTGCACAGATATTCCAGAACTTCATCTTCATCTTCCCAATTGGAAATGTTTGCCTTCATTTCATCAAACTGCTTGCAGACACGCAGGTTTGCGCCGCCGTGACGCGGGCCCTTCAGCGAGCCGATTGCCGCAGCGATTGCCGAATACGTATCCGTTGCAGAAGAAGATACAACACGGGTGGTAAACGCAGAGTTGTTACCGCCGCCGTGCTCTGCATGGATAATCAGGCAGCGGTCAAGCAGCATGGCTTCCTCGCGGGTGAACATGCCATCCGGACGAATCAGGCTCAAAATGTTTTCTGCCGTGGTGTAATTGCGATCCGGCATGTGCAGGAACATCGACGCATTGTCATAATATCTGCGCTTGGACTGATATGCATGAGAAATAATAACCGGGAACTTTGCGATCAGATTGACTGCCTGACGCACAATGTTTTGCAGGCTGGTGTCATCCGGATTCGGGTCATAAGAATACAGTGCCAGCGTGGACACTGCCAGTTTGTTCATAATATCGCGGCTCGGCGCACGCATGATGACGTCCTCGGTAAAGTTGTCCGGCAAGGAACAGGCGTCTGCCAGCATCTCCGTAAAGTCGTCCAGCTGTGCCTGTGTCGGCAGGGCGCCGCACAGCAGCAAATATGCGGTCTCCGGAAAGCCAAAGCGGTCTTCTGCATCAAAGCCGTCCAACAGATCGTACAGGTTATGGCCTCGGTAGGTCAGGCGGCCTTCAATCGGCTCGACTTCGCCCTCGTTTACCATATAACCGTGTACATTGGATACGCAGGTGATGCCGGCAAGTACGCCGGTGCCGTCTGCATTTCGCAGACCACGCTTGACTGCGTATTTGGAGAACATCTTCGGTCGGATCAGGTTATGATCCTCAAAGTTACTGCATAGATTGTCAATGACGGAGGGTCTCATATCTTTCATCATGTCAACCATTTGGAATCACCTCATCAATCAGATCTCCGCCCCTCCGCGCAGCGCAGAAAAGCCGCAGAAGGCAGAACATGTTACTTCATATGAATTATATATTACATCAATCCTGCAAATATGTCAAACCAACGCTTGCCCGCAAAACAGAAGGAATGAATTATGAAACGTATACTTTTCCGTGTGTTTTTCATCATTTTTTTGGCATTTGTTCTGCCTGTAGCGGCAGCACACTACAAAAATATGGCAGAAACTACTGAAAAAATTCATATTGTAAACAATGTGGAAAATAATTTGGACGTGCAGAATTCTGACACAAAGAATGCAAAAAATGACGAACCTCCAGCATCCCCAGCAAAAAATGACGGTACACCCAGCAGAACCATCACCGTTCTCATTCATGGAGATGTGCACGAGATGCCCTTGGAGGATTCCACCGCCGGTGCGCTGGCGGCGGAGATGCCCGCCTCGTTTCCCGAAGAAGCCCTCAAAGCGCAGGCGGTCGCCGCGCGCACATTTGCCGTCTATAAACAATCACTGGGCACGGACACGCAGCATCCCAACGCAGCAGTCTGCGCCGATTACACGCACTGTGCCGCCTTTGTCAATCTGGACACCGAAGCCAAACAGCAGTGGGGCAGCAATGCCGCGGCGTGGACGGAGAAAATCAAAACCGCCGTGCGGGAGACAACCGGACAGGTCGTGACGTACAACGGCACGCCAATCGCCGCCGTGTTCCACTCGGCAGCCGCCAAGCAGACCGAAGCCGCGGTCAGCGTCTGGGGAACGGATATTCCGTATCTCACAACCGTGGACAGCGACGGCGACGCCGATTGTCCCAAGTATGACGCCTCTGTCACATTCGGTGCGGAGGAATTTCGGCAGATCATGCTGTCTAAATTTCCCGACATCAATTTGACGGGTCTGCCGAAAACTTGGTTCACCGACATCGACACCTCGGAAGCAGGCGGCGTGCGCACCTGTAAAATCGGCGGACAAGAGCTGAAGGGAACCGAAGTCCGCGCGCTGTTCGGCTTAAATTCTACGCACTTTACCATCAAAACCACAGACACCTCGCTTACCTTTCACACGCAGGGCTACGGGCACGGCGTCGGCATGAGCCAGTACGGTGCGCGAAACATGGCGGAAAACGGAAAAAGCTATCGAGAGATTTTGACCCATTATTATACCGACACGCAAATCACCGCGCTCGACGCCCAATAATTGTATATTTTATATTATATTATACAAATAGTTTTATTTGGAACGATTTCTGTAATTGACGGAACCAGCTCCGCGCGTTACAATAGGCGGTAGATGTTTTTTAGATGTGGAGGAAATTGTATGAAATTTGACAATGCCGCATGGTTCCGTCGCGGCATTCAAAACGGCGTACCGATCGCGCTCGGATACCTCGCAGTATCGTTTACGCTGGGCATCGCGGCGCGCAATGCCGGTCTGACCGCTTGGCAGGGCGCAGCAGCCAGTGTGACAACGGTTGCTTCCGCGGGCGAATATGCCGGCTTCAATGTCATTCAGGCAGGAGCCGGATACATAGAGATGGCGATTATGATGTTCGTCATCAACGCGCGGTATTTATTGATGTCCTGCTCCCTGAGCCAAAAACTCGCGCCGGATCTGCCGCTCGTGCACCGTCTGCTCATCGGCTGGGGCATTACCGATGAAATTTTCGGCGTGGCAAGCGTTGTGCCGGACAAGCTCAATCCATGGTACAATTACGGCATGATGGCAATCTCCATTCCGGCTTGGACCATCGGCACTGCAGTCGGCATTGCCGTCGGCAATATTCTGCCGCACCACGTTGTCAGTGCACTCGGTGTCGGTCTGTACGGCATGTTTTTGGCTATCATCATCCCGCCCGGACGCAAAAACAAGGTCATCGCCGGTTTGGTTGCCATCTCGATGGCGGCCAGTCTCGCCATGTCGGTCTTACCGGTCGTATCGCACATTTCATCCGGCATGCGCACCATTATTCTGACGGTTGTAATCGCAGGCATCGCCGCTGTTGCGTTCCCGATCAAGGAGGAAGAACATGCTCAATAATGCTTGGATTTACATCGCCGTCATGGCAGGCGTCACCTATTTGATTCGTGTTTTGCCGTTGACACTCATCCGTAAGGAAATCAAAAACCAAACCATCCGCTCGTTTTTGTTTTACGTGCCGTATGTGACGCTCGCCGTCATGACATTTCCTGCCATCATACAGGCAACCGACAGCATGTGGGCAGGTCTTGCCGCGCTGATTGCGGGCATTGCACTGGCTTGGTTTGGCGGCAGTCTGTTTCAGGTCGCCGTGGCTGCGTGCGCCGTGGTATTTGTGTTGGAGTTATTTTTGTGAGGTTTTTCGGTTTTCTCGCCTTGACACGCCGCATTACGCCATGCTATAGTGTACTCACACAATAAAAATCTCCGTGAGGGAGTAGTTTGCGGCACATGCCGTGAAAATATCAACAATCGCGTCGATGTCCCATCGACTGGTATTTTCTTAAAAAATGAGACTCATAGACGAACGTACAGCAGGGAATCTTATCTCTTGCTATGCCATCGTCTATGAGTCTTTTTTTGTCCTCTTCGCGGAGCGTATGCTGTTTGGGAGGAAGAAATCTATGATTTATCTGTTGTACCTGCTCGTCGCTGCGGGCGTCGTGCTGTTTTCGGTCAAGGCATCCGAATATGTGGATCTGCTGGACAAGAAAACCAGTCTGTCCGGCGCCTTTATCGGCGGCATCATGCTGTCCGCCGTCACCAGTCTGCCGGAGCTGTTCACCAGCATTTCCGCCACCGTGCTCATTCACCAGCCGGGGTTATGTCTGGGCAATATCTTGGGCAGTGATCTGTTCAACATGGCGATGCTGTCGTTTTTCCTGCTGATTTTCGCGCGGACATTTCGAGAGGGCAAGCTGTCCTCCAGCCATCGCATGGTGACGGTTTTCGTCTTTATTTGTTATGTCGTGATGATTCTCAACTGGCTGGGTATTGTGCGCATGCAGATGTTCAACATCAGCCTGTCCTCTGTCATCATTGTCCTGATGTATCTGCTGAGCATCCGGTATCTGTCTGCGGAGGACGGCAGCACGGAGGAGGAAGAAGCCGTCAGTCCGCTGACCATTCCGCAGATTGCCGTTCGTTTTGTCCTCGTCAGCGTTGGCATTGTCGTGCTCAGCATTGTCATCACCTATATTACCGATGCCATTTCTCTGCGTCTGCATCTGGGACAGGGCATGGCCGGTGCGCTGTTCCTCGGCATTGCGACCAGTCTGCCGGAGGCCGCCTCTACGGTCTCGCTGCTGCGCATGAAAAACGTGGACATCGCGTTCGGCAACATTGTCGGCAGCAATATCTTCAACTTTATCATCATGGCAGTGGTCGACATTTTGTATCGCGGCTCTGTCTATGACTTCAGCGATCCGCAGACAGTGGTTCTCATGCTGTGCGGCACTGCGGCACTGCCTATTCTGTGGATTATGATGAAATTCCGCAACAAGGCGACGCAAATCATTTGTCCGCTGGGCATCATCGCCTGCTACGTGGCTTTCTTGATGGGATGAGGCGTTTTCTTCGCCTTCTCCCATAATTCTTCGGATTTTTTGTGCGTTTCCCCATAAAATTCCCAATATCGCTTGAACATATCAACCAAAAAGTTGTATAATGGTTATATCATCCAACGAGAGGCGCGTTCTCTCCGCGGAAAAGAATGTGTAAATTTATTTTTGGAGGGAAAACCAATGTTTGAGAATCTGATTGCTGCTCTGAAGGCAGAGCGCAGAACTATCGTTTTCACAGAGGGTCCGGACGCTCGTATTCTGGAGGCAACTGCTCGTCTGCTCAAGGATGACCTGATGGACGTTATCCTCATCGGCGGCGTTGACGAAGTAAAGGCTGCTGCTGCACAGGGCGGTTTCGACATCGAGAAGGCTACCATCATTGATCCGGCAAACTACGCTGAATTCGATGAGATGGCACAGAAGATGTTCGAGCTGCGCAAGGGCAAGATGGACATGGATACCGTCAAGGCAAATCTGGCAAAGGGCAACTACTTCGGCACCATGCTGGTAAAGATGGGCAAGGCTGACGCTCTGCTGGGCGGCGCTACCTACTCCACCGCTGATACCGTTCGTCCGGCTCTGCAGCTGGTTAAGACCAAGCCGGGCGCACATCTCGTAAGCTCCTGCTTTATTCTGAGCCGTCCGGCTAAGGATGGCGGCGAAGAGATGTACGCAATGGGTGACTGCGCAATCAACATCTCCTATGAGGACACCGTTGACAAGAAGACCGGTGAGGTTACGCTGACTGCTGCTCAGAAGATTGCTGAGGTTGCTATCGAGACCGCAAAGACCGGCGCTGCTTTCGGCATCGACCCGAAGGTTGCTATGCTGTCCTACTCCACCATGGGCTCTGGCAAGGGCCCGACCGTTACCATGATGCGTGACGCTACCGCCGCTGCAAAGGAGCTGGCTCCGGAGCTGGCAGTTGACGGCGAGCTGCAGTTTGACGCTGCATTCTCTCCGGTTGTTGCTAAGACCAAGGCAAAGGGTTCTCCGGTTGCTGGTCAGGCAAACACCTTTATCTTCCCGGACATCAACGCAGGCAACATCGGCTACAAGATCGCACAGCGTCTGGGCGGCTTCGAAGCTTACGGCCCGATTCTGCAGGGTCTGAACGCTCCGATCAACGACCTGTCCCGCGGCTGCAATGCGGACGAGGTTTACCAGATGGCTATTATCACCGCTGGCCTGAAGTAATTTTACACAGAACGGATTTGTACAGCCGCTGTCTCCGGACAGCGGCTGTCTTTCTCTCACCGACTTACGATACAACATATGGGAATGCAAGCACATCACATCCGCAAGCGGATTTATGAAATCGTTGAAAAAGATCGGCAGCACGACAAAATCAGCGCACTATACGACCGGTACATCCTCATTTTGGTGTGTCTGAGCGCTGTCCCGCTGCTGTTTAAAATATGGAATCAGCCAATCTTTTGGCTGGATCGCATCGTCACCGCGCTGTTCATTCTGGATTATTTCCTGCGCTGGATCACTGCGGACTTTTCGCCGCGCATGAAAGGTCTGTCCTTGCGTCAGTCTATGCTGCGGTATCCCGTCACACCGATGGCAATTATCGACCTGCTTGCCATCTTGCCGGTCATCACAACATTTCCCGCTGTTATGCAGCTGCTTCCGGACATGCCGCTGACAAAATACATTCAAGTGCTGCGCATCATGCGCGTCTTTCGCTGCGTGCGCTTTCTCAAGACCATGCGCTATGCGCGCAGCTTTATTTACATCTATCGCGCCGTGCGGCGCGAGCGCAAGCTGCTCATGATGGTTTTGATGCTGTCCATGGTATACAGCTTCGTTTCCGCTGCCGTCATGTTCTCGGTCGAACCGAACTCGTTTGACAGCTTTTTTGAGGCGCTGTACTGGGCATTCGCTATGCTGACAACGGTTGGCTACGGCGATATTTATCCGGTGACGCGCATCGGCAGACTGGTCAGCATGATCTCCTCCGTCTTTGGCACGGCAGTCATCGCCATGCCCGCCGGCATTTTAACCGCCGGATTCATGGAGGAAATCAATAAAGTGCGCTTCAAGGACGAGCGCAAGCTGGAACAGGAGGTCTCCGAGCTGCTGGACGAAATCAAGCAGCTGCGCAAGGAACAGGCCGAGCGCGGATTGGAAGAAAAAATCGAAAAAATTGCCGCACAGGTCGAGCAGGTACAGGAGCACCGCGATCAGGACGCTGTATTATTGCAGGATCTGTCAGAAGATTTGAAAAATGCGCTGGCACGTGGTACAATAAATGAGATTAAAGAAGAAGCGGAGCAAGTGTAATAGAAGAAGTTAGTCAAGATGGAGGAGTTTATCAACAATGGCAGTTTATAGTTCCATGAAGGAATATCATACCCGCGCACACATGGGTATGATTGATGTTACCGGAGATTTTCAGGAGGCTGTTACCGAGGCTTGCCACAAGTACGGCATCAAGAGCGGTACTGTCACCGGCTTCACAACCGGAGGCGTTGCCGGTCTGACTACACTGGAGTTTGAACCGGGCATGGTTCACCATGATCTCAAGGCAGCAATGGACGTCTTTTCCCCGTATACAGACGAAAAGGGTCGTGTGATTCACTACGAGCACCACAACACGTGGCACGATGACAACGGCTCCAGCCACATCAAGTCTGCCCTGCTCAGCCCATTTATCACGGTTCCGTTTATTGACGGCCGCATCACGGTCGGCCCGTGGCAGAACCTGACACTGGTTGAGTGCGACACCCGCGATCGTCACCGCGAAATTGTATTTCAGGTGATGGGTGAATAATTGCATATGCAAGCAAAAGTGCCAGCCCGATGGGCTGGCACTTTTATTTCACGCGCATTACTTGAGCAGATATTTGCTTGTATTGACCTTTGTTGTGGTAGATGTTCCGTTTTCTGTGACGGTCTTATACAGAGACGCGTACTTATACTTGCCGCTGACGGAGCTTTTGCTGGACAGCGTGACCTTCTTTTCCGCGTTCTTTGTTCCGTAAATCGTAACGGTCAGCGAACCATTGCTCGCATCGGCTGCAATTTTAATCGGATTGTCCGTGTCGTTGACGAATTGGAAATCCTGACTGCCGTAATATACCGCGGCATCCTGCGACACCGGTGTGTACGATACTTGGAACTGATGGCTGGAGTGCTCTGTCACCTGCAAATCTGCATACAGAACCGCGCCGTATACCGTCGAGGACACCTGACAGACACCGCCGCCAAGACCTTCTACCTGCTTGCCGTTCTGGAAAATAATAGCAGTCTGATATCCCTTTGCCGCGGTTCGTCTGCCGACGACGCCGTTGAGCGAGAAGGTCTCGCCCGGCTGCAGCACCGTGCCGTCAATCGCCTCGGCTGCCAGACGGATGTTCGTCGAACGACCCGTTACGCTTGTATTGTAATACGTCGTCTTAGAGCCTAAGACATCGCTGAATTCCTCGCCCTCTGTCGCGGTGCTCGCTGTGGTGTTATCCGCCGTATTGCTCGGCTGACTGGTGTTTTCCTGCGGCTGCTGTGCCGGAGCTTCTGTCTCTCCCGCCTGCTTCAGGAACTTCTTGTAAATATAACCAGTTTTACCATTATATGACACTTGGTACCAGTTGCCATTTTGCGCAATCTGTTCAATTGCCGCATTTTCCGGAATCGTACATACAATCGCCGTGCCGTTGCGCGGCTCGCTTCTCATGTAAACAGCGGACACGGTCGTTGCCTGCTGTTTTGCCGATACTGTGGCAGAAGTTGCCGGTTGCGCCGCGGAATCTGCAAATGCAAGCGCACTTCCGCACACGGTCGATACAGCAACAACACCAGAAAGAATTCCCCTCATGATTCTTTTGGTTTTCATAAATCATCCTCCAGATATGTATTTTTACCCAGTATAGCGCGTTCTGTTTCTATTTTCAAGCGAATGCATATGTCAATTTTCCGTATGCTGCAACGGAAAACCGGCATCTTTCGATGCCGGTTTTTGCTGTATTGCCTGTATTGTGTTGTTTCTTCAACGCTTGTCGGTGGTGTACTTCGCGGAGATATAACCGGTCTTGCCGTTATACGCGATGCTGTACCAGCCGTTCTTCAGCGTGATGGTTTTTACTTCCGTGCCCTTTTTCAGAACACCCAGCTTCTTTGCATTTTTGTTCGGCTCTGCGCGAACATTCAAGTCGGAAGTGGTATATACGGTCTTGGTTGCCGGTGTTGTCGGCTTCTCGGTTCCCGGCTTGACTTCCGTGGTGTACTTGGCGCAGATATAAGCGGTCTTGCCGTTGTACTTGATGGTATACCAGCCGTTTTTCAGACCGAGGGTCTCGACTGCGGTTCCCTTCTTGAGAACGCCCAGCTTCTTGCCTTCCGTCGTTGCCTTGTCGCGTACATTCAGGTTCGCAGTGGTGTAAACAATCGTTGTCTCTGCGGTTCCCGGCTTGGTGGTGGTTACATATTTGCCGGAAATATAACCGGTCTTGCCTTTATAGGTAATCTTGTACCAGCCGTCCTTCATGCCGGTGGTCTCAACCGCAGTTCCCTTTTTGAGAACGCCGAGCTTTTCGCTGTTCTTGTTCGGCTTTGCGCGAACATACAGATCGCCCGTGGTGTAAACGGTCTTGGTGGTTTCCGGCTTGGTCTCGGTCGTATACTTTGCGGAGATATAACCGGTCTTGCCGTCGTACTTGATGGTATACCAGCCGTTTTTCAGACCGGTGGTCTCAACCGCGGTTCCCTTCTTGAGAACGCCGAGCTTCTTGCCGGCTTTATCCGGTGTTGCACGAACGTTGAGATCTGCCGTGGTGTAAACGGTCTTGGTCTCTGTCGCCGGTGCTGCTTCGGTGTCCTTGATATACTTCTTATATACATAGCCATCCTTGTCTTTATAAGACAGATGATACCAGTTGCCTTCCATCCCCAGCTTTTCCGCCTCTGCATTCTTCGGCAGAACACACAGAACGGCGGACGCGTTATCTGGCTTTGCTCTCATATTTACATCGGTGGTTGTGCGAACGCTTGCAGCGAATGCGCCGCCGCATGCCATCACAGCCGCCAGTGTGCCCGAAATCAGGCTCATCACGATTTTTTTCGTTTTCATGGAAATCCCTCCTTACGTTCTGTGCTCACTGTTTTTTGTTGTTTCTTTATGTATCCAGTGTAGCATCTTTGTTTGTTACTTGCAACAACACGCGTATAACAGTTCAACCACAAAACGGTTACATATCTTAAGATATTTCTTAAGATATAAAAAAAGCAGCCCGTGCGCATTGCACGGGCTGCCGCATGCTGTGGAAGTTTGGGGGATGATAAAAACACAGCATGCAGAATTGGGGATGATATAAAGCACTATCTGGGGGATGATAATTGTGCTTTAAACAAAATTGGGATTTTGTCTGGCTCATGTGTCTCCACATAAGCTTGCGCTTATTATAACGCATCTTATAGAAAGTTGTCAATACCCACCGGATTGGTTCGGCCGAAATTTTCTATTTTATTTACTTTTTCTTAATTTTTATGGCAAAATGAAATTCTTTTTTACTAAAAATAACTCAATAGAGTTCTTTTGGATTTTTTGCTTTGTCATTTTCGGACACGGAGAAATGCAGATGCGTGCCCTGTTTTTCCTCCAAAGGCATCGGTTCTCCCAGCACGGCAATCTTCTGTCCCTGTTTTACCGCATCTCCCTCCGCGACACACGGGTCGGCAAGTCCCGCGTACAGGCTCGTCAATCCCTGCGCGTGACTGATGGTCATATACACGCCGAGAACCGGATCTTCCCCCACAGCAAGGACGGTTCCCGCCGCTGCTGCCTGCACCGCATCGCCGGATTTCCCCTCATAATCCACCGCTTCATGCGTCCGCCAATCACCGGTTGTCTCGTTATACAGCAACGTATTCTGTGAAAAATCCTGCGTGATCTTGCTGTCCATCGGCGGCGCAAAGGACAGCGCGTCCGCCGTCTGCTGTTCCGGCTGTTCGGCTGGGTCTGCGGTATCGGTTTCCTGTTGTGTTTCTTGTTGTGTTTCCTGCTGTTCGGACGCCGGCTGCGGGTCCATTGCCGGAATGCGCTCCAGCGCTTCGGAGGCCGCCACGCTGTCATCCGCCTGATATTCCTGCGCCTGCATGGTGTCATCATCGCTCGTTCCGTTTGGGAAAGCAAACAGCAAATACGCCGCCACGGCAATTGCCGCGAGGCACAGCATCAGCGCCAAATAAAAACTCTTATCTTCCGACCACCATTGTGCACCGCCGTTCGTTCGTTTCATTCGCTCATCTCCCTGCTTTCATTTTCCTGTATAGGAAGTATGGGCAGTTTTCCGCGAATTTATACCGAGAATACGGACACGGCATAGAAAAAACAACAAAAAAATTGCGCCGCTCCCGCGCACATTGCAACAGGATATGGAAATTTTTGCATTTTTTCACAACCATGAAAAAATCTATTGCAAGCCAAAAAAAGAGGTGTATAATAGTGTCTGTAGTTTTATAAACTGCAATAAAAAGTTTAGTATTTGTAAAGAAAACAGGAAGGAGGTCTCGCGCCGGAATTTACGCAGTCCCGCTGTGTTCTGCCGTCCGGCCCAGTATGAAAATCGGTTCCAAGATCAAACGAATGCGCATCCAGCAAGAATTGACGCTGGAAGAACTTGCTTCCCGCTGTGAGCTGACCAAAGGCTTTCTCTCGCAGCTGGAGCGAGACCTGACCAGTCCATCCATCGCGACGCTCTCGGATATTCTCGAAGCGCTTGGGTCTTCCCTGTCTGAATTTTTCACCGATTCGCCGGAGGAACAAATCGTGTTCCGACAGGCGGATTTTTTTGAGGACACCCGCGACAGCTGCACCATTCGATGGATCGTTCCTAACACACAAAAAAATCAGATGGAGCCTGTGCTTGTCGAAATTCCGACCGGCGGCAAGTCGTTTTCCTCCGGCCCGCACAACGGGGAGGAATTTGGCTATGTCTTGACCGGCTCCGTCGTTCTTGTCACGGATACCGCGTCATATCCCGTCCGCAAAGGGGAAACCTTTTATTTGGATGGAAAATCGACACATTACATCCGCAACGACAAAAAACAAACCGCACAGGTGCTGTGGGTTTGCACCCCGCCGCTGTTTTAAAAATCCACCCAATAGGAGAACATATGAAAAAGCTCATTGAAATCAAGAATATCGTCAAGGATTTTGACGGTCAGCGCGTGCTCAACGGCATTTCGCTGGACATTCATGAAAACGAATTCGTCACGCTGCACCGCCGGACATCTGCGTGATGCGGCGCTTGTCAAAACCGCTCAAACCGACCAGACGCAGCATGCGCTTGACCTTCTGCTCGATGATGTCTTTCGGCTGTTTTTTGAGATTGAGACCGAAAGCGATGTTGTCATAGACGTTCAGATGCGGAAACAGCGCGTATTTCTGGAATACCGTGTTGACCTCGCGCTTGTACGGCGGCAGACCGGAAATATCCTTGCCGTCAAACAGCACCTGACCGTCATCGGCATCGAGAAAGCCCGCAATGATGCGCAGCAGCGTGGTTTTGCCGCAGCCGGACGGGCCGAGCAGCGTGACGAAGGAGGCATCGTCAATGGAAAGGTTCAGGTTTTCCACTGCGTAAAAGCCGCCCCATCTCTTTGTAACGTTTTTCAGTTCAATTTTAGGCATTGCCCTAACCTCCTATACCTTTATCAAGGCTTGCACCGGTTGCTTTGTTTACCAGCGCATTGCAGATGAGTATGGTCACTATAAGTATGAGATTTATGCCGCTTGAGAAGGCGTAAAGACCCATCTCGTCAAAGTAGTCCAGCGTGGTGGAAAGTATGAAGCCCTGCACGCAAAGAAGTATGAACAGCGACAGCTCACGGAGGCAGGTCATAAAGGGCAGTAAATAGCCGCTTATGATGGACGTCTTCTGAATGGGTATGATTATACGGGTCATTCGCTTTGTCCAGGGTATATCCTGAATTATTGCGGCCTCCTCTATCTCGCCGCTCAGTTGAAGCATGGAGTTAAGGCTGCTTCTGCTGGCAAAAGGTATGTACTTTACCGTGCCCACTATGATGAGCAGGGCGTAGGTGTTGAACAGGTTCACATGCTCGTTGGAGAACAGGATGAAGAAGGCAACACCCACGGCGATGGAGGGCATCAGATAGGGCAGGAAGGCCACGGAGTTTACATAATTTGCCCACTTGCTCCGCCGGTTCTTGGAGACCGCGTAGCCTATCAGCGTGCCGATGG